>Ga0307510_10008726_pt1 | contig 12076 bp, 6 predicted proteins | sample 12_EM_MG_FD_207224 | JGI IMG/M metagenome (GOLD analysis project Ga0307510, IMG submission 207224) | Populus trichocarpa ectomycorrhiza microbial communities from riparian zone in the Pacific Northwest, United States - 12_EM | ecosystem: Host-associated > Plants > Roots > Unclassified | place...
TTTTTATTGCTGCCCTATTTGTATTATTGATATAAAAAAAATAACTTCCTATAATAACAATATATAATACATTTTATAAATCACACATTTTTATTTTTTATATTATAATACATATATAATTTATTATCAAAATAATGTTTTTTTAGTTTTATGAGTAAGAATCTATTTGAATGAGATTATGAGTCTGTTTGGTATTGTAGTAATAGTTGTTTTTTTTAAGTGTTTTTCATTTAACATACCATATACAAGGAAAATATTTTAACATACTATATAAACTTACTTTATATATTCAGAGGATTGTTTTTTAATTTTTGTTTCGAACCTTTCCAAAAATAAGTAGAGGGAAAAACAAATATTGCACCAATGGAAAGTAACGACGTTGAGTTCAAAGAAAGGGAAAGGCCAGAAAAAAACAGTTAATAAGAAGGAAGTTTCCTCCATCGTCACGTGAACACTTCAACTACCTTTCCTTCAATTTCCAACGGTAGATTTCCACCTTCTCTTCCGCCCGCAACCCCACCCCCCCCCCCCCCCAAAATCCTCCGCAGAACCTTTTCCTTTCCACTCTAAGAAAAAACCCCATAAATAAGACTATAAAACTTCACCCTATTTTATCACTGTTTTAATCACACATACTACCACGTATATGCCAGAGAGTCATGTCCGGCGGAAAGTTGCGGCGAAAGGTGGTCGGAAGACCAGGCCACCACACCCATCTCCTTCTCCAAGTACACGAACACCACCACCACGGCGATCGGTGAAGCCCTCCAAACCCATAAAGATTTTGAAACGATGCTCCTCAGAGCCCATGATGGGGTGGGGGAGCGGTACTGAAGATAGTATTGATCAGCAGAAACAGAGGAGGAGCTTCTTATTCTATGAGAGTGATGGTGGTAGGGGTGTTTTATTTAGGCCTCATACTTGTACGGATGTTTTTTTATCCTCTCCTTCTCTGATCATGCCTACAAATTTCTCTCCTCGCTCCAGTTTTGATCAGGTACCAAAAGTTCTTCACTTAATTAGCCCTTTACTAATACATTGTTAAAATATGGTGAATTAACCCTCAAATTATTGCCAATGATTTGGATTAAGATTTTACTGAATTAAAAAAATTTGAAACACAAATATATATATATAATCCTTTGTGTATCTTTGTGAACATTTTAGCTTTTATGCTTAACTGTTCGATGCAAAATTTGGAGTGCGTGCAGGGATACAAGAAGGATGCAAAAGTGGTGGTTAATGTAACAGTTGAAGGGAGTCCAGGGCCAGTTAGGACCATGGTTAAACTGGGATCTAGTGTAGACGACACGATTAAGCTTGTGGTAGACAAATACAGTGAAGAGGGGCGAACCCCAAAACTTGATAAGGACGCAGCATTAACATACGAATTGCATCACTCCTATTTCAGCCTTCAAAGTAAGTCAAGGTTTGAGCTTTAAATCTGATTACTAGCAATCGTATCAGTCAATTTGCATTTTATTTGAGGATTTAAGTGAGTCTCTGTCATTCACCAGCCAAACGAAGCGAAAATCATCAAGGGATGTTATTGTTTTGCTAATTTCTTTATAATTCAGCTAATATGCATGGATTTTGTTGATAGACTCTTTAAACTAATCTTCTTATTTGCAAGTTGGATGTTTTAAATCTTATAACTTGGTGTTAACAGGTTTAGATAAATCAGAATTGATTGGGGATGTTGGTAGCAGGAGCTTCTATCTCAGAAGAAGCAGCAGCAATCGTAGTTCTAATGGAGGCTCAACTTCTTCAATTGCAGAAACAGTTTCTGGAGGAGCCAACTTACCACCAACACCAATACAAGGTCCCCGATTCTTACTGCCAGAATTCCTTGCTTGCAAATGGGGTAAAATTGTGAGAAGAGCGCGTAAGCTTTGGCGGGTCTTGGTTTGCTGGAAATGACCCCAAGATCTTGCCATTTTTAGAGTTCAATAGCATATTATTTACTGGACTCTAACATCTATTAAGATCCATTTTTTCATCTTCTTAAACTTGTAAATGCTATTGTAGATGTCACGGTGCGCTTCTCCTTCACTTGTTGGTGTCTTTGGCTTTGTAATTGTTGTGAAAATCACCCTTTTGCGGAGGTAATTCAATCAAATGAAATGTGATAGAGTACTCTGATTTTGATGCGCTTTCTGTTTCTGCTTCAATCAGTACTTGCAGGTCCATTTTTCTTCCATAACTTGTTTAAAGGCTTGAACACCTTGCACACTTGAAAATGCAAAGATGACGTCCTCTAGTGCTGTAGATGAGAGAATAATACAATTCTATTTTTCAACAAATAGTCGGCATACATGGCGTTCAAGGTCGGTCGCGGACCTTGAGGATTTAAGCCAATAATCTTGACTATTCATTATGGAGTGTTTGCACATGATAGGATGGTTTGCATCGACGGCAATTATTCTTTTTTCTTTTTACTGTCTTTATGGACTATTTTCATGACTCTTTCTTGCTGATAAACTGAATGATTTTAACTTCAGTCCGATTTTGAAGTTCTTACTGGACTAGTGTTGGCTTATTGGGCTATAAAATGTTGGGTTTTCTCTTGTATGAGTTGAGTCTCGGTCCATTTAGGTCTCGGGTTTGGGCTCTTGAGCTGCCTGAATGTCTTTTGCTCTTAATTATTACTCTTCCTTCTTTATTTTATACAACCACTAATTCCTCTACCGTGAACTGTTCGTGCGTTGTTGTTATTTTAATTCTTATACATCCTCCATGAAAAAATAAAAAAAAATAATCTAACTGTTATTTTTTTCTCTTGAATAATTTAGATTGACTCTCCAGAGAAGAAAATAAATAAATGATGAACATTGTAGATTATCATAAGGAAAATAAAAACATTTAATAACTTTTCATACTGGGCCAACCCAGAAATCAAATCTAGATTTCTGGTCCAAGGCCAAAAATAGCCCAAATAAAAAAAATAGCCCAACTCCCAAACACGAGGGCGATGAGATAGAAACGGTGACGATTTGTCCCGATGTCTAAGTTTTGAATGGACTAACGCTGCCTTGATATTTCCTTGTTAATGGTTTAAGTCAGTGTTTTAAAACCTCGCCCGGCCCCGGCGGGTCGACCCGGGACCCGGCCGACCCGGGGCTGGAACCGGGCCGGGTTGATGAAAAAATTGCATAAGCCATGACCCGGTGTGACCCGGCTGACCCGGCAAAACCCGGTCAAAAACCTTGTTTTTTTTTTTTTACTAAAACGACGCCATTTTGAATTTTTTTTAAAATAGGAATTGACCCGGCCGACCCGGTCAAAACCCGGAACCCGGGCCTTGGACCGGGCCGGGTTTAAAAACTTTGGTTTAAGTTATAGGAACCATGTAGTAAATGACAGACTTCTATTATTATTTATGTATAGGGTGTTTGAGAGTGTGTTAATGATAATTTTTAGAAGTGTTTTTCATTAAAAAATATATTATAATAATATTTTTTTATTTTTAAAAAATTATTTTTGAGATTTGTATATTAAAACGATTTAAAAATATTAAAAATTTAATTTTAAACGAACACAAATTTCAAAATTTTACGAAACAGTGGTTGTCCTGCCTAGCCAATCACTCGCACAACTAAAAGAATGGGGTTTCACGACTACTTATGTTCATGTGAATGATGAAAAAGCTGCCTCCCCTTTCATTTTATAAATTATATCTTTTAATTTTTTTGTATTTCGATTGAATCCTTTTATGACTTAATTAGACAAGATTAATTTTGAAATTATGGTAGGAATACTAAATTAAAAGACAAATAACTGAAATGTAAAACACAGAGAAAATACATGATCAATTCTAAATTCATAACAATTTTTATTTTGATTAAAAAGTTTATTTTGTTAATTTTATATTTCTTGGATTTGAGAGAAGAGAGAGAAAATTGCATGTTGTCACGATTCCGACAACCAAAATAACTAAATTAGGTGTCAAAATATTTTATTTGAGGTGAAGAGTTTGATGCCAATTGTTTTTGTTCTTCATCTTGCCGGACAAAAAGTGAACATAGGCCTAGAAAGTTTTTTTTATTTTAGGTTATTTTTGTGATCTTTAACTGATTTTTTTGCTATTTTTAATGTTATGAATGGATTTATTGAGGTTTACAGGGTATTTTTAGGTGTTTTCATATGAAAAATTGGTGGAAATGGGTTTTGTGGTCCAACAAAAAAAACCCGACCTTTTGTTGTTTTCTAGCCACTTGAAATCTTTGCAGTAGGTGATGTATTATCTGCTTTAATTTAAAAAAAAAAAACTAAAAAGAAGTGGATGACACTAATTACTGGAAAAAAAACCATATAAGCTCAAGTGCGTGTGCATGTGTTTACAAGCCCAAACATGCCTGAACTCGGTTAGTTAACCAGACTCAATAACAATTGAACTCTCTCTCTCTTTATTATTTTTTGTGAAATTTTTAATTAATACCTTCTCTCTTTTGTTTTTATTTTTTTATCTTACATTAATTTTTTTATTTCAATTTAAATAATACCCCATCTCTTTGAATTTTTAAATTGTTTTGTTCATATCTTTTAAATACTATTTTTTTTAGTTATTTTGTATTTTTATTTTTTTAGTTGGTTTTTTTTCAATTTTATCCTTTAACATTGGATTGATTGAGAATTAAATTTCATAATTTGTTTTGACTTGAGTTCTATGAGGTTATTCCTGTTTCATGACCCGGTTCATGGGTTTTTTTTGTTTACTCGAGTGGTTTTTTATATTTTTTTAATTGATTTTTTAATTTTACCATTCAACAATGAGTTGATTGAGAGAATTGAGTTTTGTAATTTGTTTCAATTTTTTTTGGGTTATCCTGGTCTCTTGATTTATTTTTGATAAGTTAACTCAGGTTGACTCAACTCATTTTTTTAGTTGAATTTTGTTTCAATTTTATCCTTTAATATTGAGTTAATTGAAAATTGGATTTAACAATAATTTTTTTATCTGTTTTCTAATGAATTATCAAGATTTCATGACCTAAGAATAGATTTGGTAGGTTAACCTAAATTAATTCAAGCCGAACTAATATGTTGTCGTTTCAATATTTATAAAAAAGATATCGTCTTAATTTTTTTTAAAAAAAACTATATTTTTATTAATTATCTAGATTATTTGAATATGTGAGTTAGTCATGTTAATTACATTAAATTAATATCCATATAGTTATTAAAAAAAAAATTAATAGCACTTGAATATTTTTTATGTTTTGAAAAAAAAAATCCAATCTCTAACATGCGAGCAATGATCTGAGTATATATCCAAACCAGATGCAAAATATTTTTGTTTCCAAAGTGACAAAGAAAACTAGGAAAGACGTAGAAGGGATATCCAGAACAAAACTCTGTGTGTTATTATCCAAAAGTCCAAGGGCAATCGCATGTGTTAACACTTTCTAGGAAGTTTCCGCCTTTCCTTTCAAAATCCAAACATTATTGACGTTACTGAACACCACCTTCCTCTACCTCCATCTCTTGATGCATCAAAACCTCTTTAATTCTCTACTAAAACCCTAACAATAACAAACTTCTTCAGCTAACCTTTTATTTTGAAAAAAGTATACACATCAACAATGACTTCCCGTTCTCCATTCACCTTTCGCCACGTCATCGAAAGCAGGCACCGTCGTTCCACCTCCGAGAGGTCGTTGGAGACCTTCCCACCGGAGAGATACTCGGGCCTTGTACGGCGTCGAGGAGGGTTGATATCGGTTCCCAGAAATCTTATCTCGGCGAAGCAGAAAAATGAGTCATCGTCAAAGAGAGTGCTGACGAAGTTGCTGCTGAATGTAAATATAGAAAGGAGTTTAGGGCCTGTTCATGTTATTTTGTCACCAGAGAATACAGTGAAGGATTTGGTAAAGTCAGCGATTGATATTTACGTAAAGGAAAGGAGAAGGCCACTCTTAGAGCAGATCGACCCCGATCGGTTTGAGCTCCATTACTCACAGTTTAGCTTGGAAAGTAAGTTCTTGGCTGCGTGTATACTTTCTGTTTTCATGTTTTCGTGATTTTATTTTTATTTTTAAAGGCACTCCTCTGGTTTTGTAATTTCGTGGTTATTAAAAATTTCTTTCATGGTTAATTGGCCTGAAATTTAATAATTAATGTTGTCAATTAATCTGAGTTCCTTTTTGTTAACAGAAAAACATGTATTGCGTGTAATGTGAGTTGCTACACTAATTATTATTTTGTTAGTGAGTGGAATACATGGAAGTCTTGTTGACGGGGTATCAATGAAAAATTATTTAGAGATATATTAGTTTTTTAAAAAATAATTTTGGGATGTATTTATCTTAAGGTCAACAAAATCTAGAACTGTTGACTATAAATTATTTTGTTTTTTAAAAAAATTTAAAATAATAAAAATACTTTTTTATCCCTATAATAAAAAAAATAGATATGTTGACCAAATGTTTTTTTTTGGTTTTTGGCTTCTTATATTTCAGTAAAAATATGTTTTTATCTTTAGAAAAGACCAACAACAAGGCATATGTCTAGTGACATTTTTCCCCTTTCACGTAAGTTTGTTTTTTTTTTTTTTAATTTTCAAGCTCAAGAAGGCATTATGGTATTTTTAAGTTGGAAAAATAATTTTTTACTCGAAAAAATTGTTGGCATGTAGGTGGCGCCCTTGCCCTTTGCGAGGAGCGTGCGACGCCATCTGGTGATCAAACCTGTTATTTAACCATGTATTTGAAAATGTCATTGTATCGTATTCTTGTTGGTGTGGTGCATGATGGTAAATGATGGGCGATTTGTCGTTGACAATTATTTTTTTATTCTTCCTGTTTTTCTTTTTCTTCTAGAGAAATTACATGTCTATCATTTTTTTTTTTCAATTTCAATCCTTATGTTTTTTATTGATTATTTTCATCCTTGATCCTTTCATAAAAAAAATTATGTTTTCTAGTCCTTAGTTATAAGTTGTCATATATTATTTGTTTTCAATTTAGTCCCTATTCTTTTGATTTCTGATTTTTTTTCTTGGCTCTTTTGTTAAATTTTTATTGGTTTTCAATTTCTTCAATCAAAGTTTATATTGTTTTATTTTTTTCAATTTAGCCCTCATTCTTTTTATTTTTTTTCCTTTTGTTAAAGTTTTTTTTCTTTTCAATTTAACCCTTCAATTTAATTTTTTTATGCCCTCTAATTTATGTTTTATTTAATTATCACCCTCATTCTTTTAATTATAATTTTTTGTGTGATTGATTTTTTTTCTGGTTTCATCCTTCCTTGTTTGATTTGTTGGGGATTGAACTTCATATTTTTTCTATTTGTGGTGCTTCCGATCTAATAACATGGGTAACGAGTTTGAAAAGTTAATGTGTTTCGACATCCTTTTCTTTCTCATTTTCTTTTATGATTTTATCACTCTACATTATTTTCTCAACAAAAGATTAGTTTTGTGGTTATCTTCAATTTCTTTTCTATCAGTTTATCTCGATCTTATGACCTAGACCATGAGTTTCACATGGTTTTTTTAAAAAAATAGAGGTTTTTTTATATATATTTTGTTTGTATTTAATTTTTGAACAATTATTTTTATACAAATTAGCTTTATTTTATAAAAAATATTTCTTTTAAAATAATATTTCTAATATGTTCAGTCTTGTATAATACTTTTTTTCTTATTTTTTATTCGATCAGTTTCATATGTGTTTCTATTTCTATTATTTTGTTTATTGATTTTAATAAAAAAAATTCAATTGATATAAACGGGTAAATTTCTTATTTTGCGAGATCAAATGTCTTGATTTATATCTATCTCTCAGTTTTTTCAGTTTATCTTTGAATTATTATTAATGATTTTTATTTATTTATTTATTTAGATGATTATCAATTTATTTGATTAGATGTTTGCGTAAGATTTTCGATTTACACTTTAATTATTATTATTTTTTTATGTAAAACAATATATCAAAATAGCTTGCTTGCTTAGTTTTTTTTTTAAGAAAAAATTATGACCCTGAATAGCTAGTTAGATATATTCTGGGTATTTATTCCCCATCCGTCTCTTATCAAAACATGACTTATAAAAATTATCCAGGAGTGGCCAGACCAATTTCATAGTCTTATAGACATGTGCTTTTAAATAGAACTGCTAAAATCAGCCCAAACAAACCTTTCGCAGCTTTTCGAGGCCCAAGATGAAAAATCCTGTATTTAATCTTTGTGAAGCTGGGTTGTGTCATTTTCTTTTGTTGCTGTTTTCTTATATATTCAAAGCTTGTGACGATGTTGGTATTGTGCTGCAGGTTTGAAGCCAGATGAGAAGTTGATAAACTTGGGGTCTAGAAATTTCTTCTTGTGCTCGAAGCCTTCAAACGCAGTCAATTCTTCTTGCACAGAGGGAACAAAGATGGCAATTAAATACCCATTTCCATTGACAAAGTTGATGGATTTCTTGCTATAACTCCTTCCGTTTCTCTAACTTGTAAACGTTGATGATGCCTTGTGCGGTGCCTCTTTACCTCCCCAAAAAGGAAAGAGAAGATCCATCAACATTTACAACTTAGCATAATCTGTAAACAGTGAGCGATCATCCCTTGATTTTCATACCCCAGAGCACTCCTCCTAGCTATGCATATAGCATTTCCTGTGATACGGTCACGGCACATTACTGGTGATCAGTTGGAGAATCAGCTTTACACTAATCAGCTTCTTGTTGTGCAGATGGGAATTGAAAATTCTACATTTTTATGCTGGGCAGATAAATTCTATATTAGAGTTAAACTATTTGTGCACCCGTACTTGCACAGATGTAATTTCTATGTAAAAACGTTGGTTCGATTTAGCAGTAGTGAAATTTTACACTTTTGTTTGATGCTCAAATAGTTCCCAAGCTTTCTTCCGATAGAAATTTAAATATTTTTGCAATCAAATCAACTTAGGTTTTTTCAAAAGATTCTTCATGTATGATACAGCATGTTTAGTGTCTTGAGTTTCCTCTTCTTCTTTTGTTTATATCTTTTATGAGAATTTCTTTTTCTCTTAGCCTTGTTACATATACTATATATAATATCAAATCAAACTGATGTAACAAATCAGCCTAAGCTCAATATTTATTATACATACACTAATAATAAACTTTCTTGTTTTTAGAATATAATATTTATTTATTGTAACTTTTTATAATAAAGTTATTGACTTAAGTATAAAAAAATCTCTAAAATTTCCTAAAAAATTATTTAACAAAAAATCCAATTTCTATTACCAATTCCCAAGAGTTCTTAGTTATGAAGAATAGAAGATGAACATAAATACATTATCATATATTATCTAAACACAACAAAAAAAAAACTTCCTTAACATTTTAGATTTAGAAGCATCATAAAAAAAAATGGTTATTTAATAACCGTAGTATACTTCTTAAATAATCTGTATGAATTGGTGGGGTGGAGGCCTTTTTTTCAAAAAAAAAAAAAAAAACAGAACAGAACAAATATTCTACATGGAAACTTCGATGTCGGAAGACTGAACTATGTACATACTTACTTGGACTCATTTATAAACCCAGCCCAGAAAAAGAAAGAAAGAAAGAGTTAGAATCCTAAATTATCGAATCAAGGAAAAGCGATCAAGAAAGGAATTGTTGCATTTCAGACAGAACGAAAACCAACGCAATCACTTGGCTGTGCCTCTTTCTGAGCTAACAAAAATTTGAAACAGAGTTAAAAGGGAAGAGAGGAAAAGATTTAAGAGTAGGGTAAGGAGCATGGGAGATCTCTTTGTATGGTTGATATCCTTCTTCATCCTTATTTCCTTAATTGTTATCGTCATCTTTCAGGTCATTCTTCTAACCCCTTTACTTATTTTTCTCTACTTTACTTTTTATTTTGGTCAAATTAATACCTTTCAAAAGTTCATAACTTTTGGTGATTTTTGAATGTTATCTCTTTTAAAATTAAGTAAATTAGGGTTTTGCTGAAAGTTTTGTGTTTGTTTCTATCAATTTTGTTCATTCTTTGACTTCGATTGCTTATTGGGTAGTGGATAATGTTAAATGCTGATGGGTTGTTTATCTTATTGGTTTTGATCAATTCACTGTCCAACTTGATAAGGCCCTGGAATTTATTGTTTTCTGTGGATAATGGCGAAGACCCATTTTATTAAAAAGCCTCAGCTTTAGGTAGAGTAACTGTAACAAGTAAGATGATTTTAGAGAATGTTTGCTAAAGAGATTCAAAGAAAAAATGTCTGGGAATTGCTACATGTATGGATAAGTCTGGCATTTGCTTGCGTGTATGTTTTGAGGTGTATAATGTTGAAAAATGGAATTTGACATTTTGAAGAATTTGTTGCAGCTGATGGCCTTGGCGGATCTGGAGTTTGATTACATCAATCCTTACGATTCCTCATCTAGGATAAATAAAGTGATTTTGCCAGAGTATATAACAGAAGGGGTTTTGTGCTTATTTTTTCTTGTTACAGGGCACTGGTGTATGTCACTTTTGTGTGTTCCATACCTTTATTACAACGCGAGGCTGTAAGTTTTATCTTCTTCTTTGTTCTGAAGGGTTATACTTTGCTCACATCTGAAAATGGTTGTTTATCTGTCTATGAGAGAGAGATAGAGATGTAGCTTTTAAGAGGGAGGTCTACTGTACTAAGGCTAAACATTCATTGCCTACCAGTGAAAAGCATACCGTTTCATCAATGCAGTGTGAATAAAATATTTTCAACTAACTGCCGCTCAATCCAAGCTATCATGATTGGTCAAGTTGATTATTCGCTCAATTGTTAGACAGAAGCATGAGAAGTAGTTAAATAGCTATGGTTTTAGAAGGCTTCAATGCTTTAGAAGTACAGCCTTGAATGCTACTTGGACTTGAGTGTCCATGTTTGGAGCCATGAACTCATATTCAAGCAACCTATTTGTATCCCTATCATGAGCTTCACATAGTTTCTGAGTCTTGCACTGTTTATTTCATGTTTGTCAGTCTATCTAGGACAGTCATTTCTATTATTTAGCCATGTTCGTATTGGAGTTAGACTTCTATCCGAAATTCTGCCATTACTCACAGTGGATGCATCAATGCTTTTTTTTTTCTCCATCTTAATCTTGAACTATCATTATGATTTTATGATTCATTGGGCTGACATGGTTATATTACATTCTGTGTTGCCATTGTGAGGTTCTCAAGCCACAGTTTTTAAGTTTTGGGGTTGATGGGTCAGGGTCTTCCCTGATCTCCCAGGCAAGTTGGATTGATTTCATATATAGCTAGGGTTAACACTCTCTTGCTTACCTTGCTGATAGAAGCAACCTCATGCATTACTTAAAGGGATCATCACGTAAATAATCTCATTTTGTTGCAGTGATTGTGACTTGGGAATATGCTAAGCTTTGTATTTTGCTGGTTACTCATGATGGAACATGATATGCTTTGCTTCTTCCAACCTTTTTCATTCTTTTGATTAGTTACACACGAAGACAGCATCTGGTAGATGTGACCGAGATATTCAACATGCTCAATTGGGAAAAGAAACAACGACTTTTCAAACTAGGCTATCTCATTGTTCTCCTGTTTCTTTCGATTTTCTGGTAGGTGACAATGCCATATAGCTGCTACCTTTAAAACATATCATAATCATTAGTGAAGAAACTAAAACAAGATTGTTTTACTCGTTGTTTACAGGATGATTTTGACCGCCTTGGAAGACAGTGATTATGATTAGTTGGGATAATTGCCTGCTCCAGCGAGGAATGAATTGGAGATACTGGGTACCGTAAACTGCTCCCTTGTGCAAACTAAGGGGCCTGTTGTAACTGATATAGTTCCAGTTCTAGGACTGTAAGAATGCTGTTCATTTATTGAATAACATTTGAGGTTCCACTGCTTTTGGCTAAGTCATGATATTTTGTCGTCCCCTGCTGGTTTCTTCTTATTTTTATTTGACTTTTTGTAGCTTGAATATCCTACCTTGGTGATTCAGTTCTTGGAACATGTCTGAAAAGTAATACAGTTGTCAGAAAAATTTTTCAATCAATTGATGTGGTTTTAAGTGGCCTTCTTCAAGATGTTGGAAGCAACTCGACTTCAGCTGGAATTTTTTCTTTAAT
>Ga0307510_10008727_pt1 | contig 12076 bp, 11 predicted proteins | sample 12_EM_MG_FD_207224 | JGI IMG/M metagenome (GOLD analysis project Ga0307510, IMG submission 207224) | Populus trichocarpa ectomycorrhiza microbial communities from riparian zone in the Pacific Northwest, United States - 12_EM | ecosystem: Host-associated > Plants > Roots > Unclassified | place...
TTGAAACTTATTACTGGATTCCTAATCCTTCCTATTTTGAAGCCTTTCTCAACTACTTCTACAACAGCTATTATCTCCATGAATAAGTTGATGAGTTACTAAAAGTAACCAAAATGTTGCGATGTCGTAATCGCACAAATTAATTACCCTAGCTTAAAACACACAAGATAGTATAGAGTAGGTAAGGGGTCGATCCCACGAGGAAGTTTCAGATCAGATTTTTATGTTGTATGTTATGCAATTGGGGGGGTTGATTTGTGATGATCTAAACTAGGCAGAAATTAAACTAGCAAACAAAATTAATTGAAACTGAAATTTATCAAGAAAACAAACCTTGGTCGCAAGCACACATCCACCTACGGAAATCAGAATTGATCCTTGAAACGAAACTCCATTTTATATTCTGAATTTTTATCTTTTCTTAATCTTGATTAGTTAACAGATCCACTATAAAACTAATCATAACCAACAAACAACCACAGTGTCCGCACTAGTAATTTAATTCAATGGCAGCCTAAAGACCTAGATAAATTCATTAATCTTAACAACCAAGCTGTCCGCAGCTTGTGTTGCTTTGTTTGAATGTCCTCCCTAAGGTTAATAATGTAGATATGCCACAATTATTAATCTTAGTTGCTTCACAAGTTTATGTACCACAACTTCGGTTTTGATATCAAACTTAGCAATAGATTGTCACAATAACGACTTAGAGACTGCTCCAGCAGTTATGATGAACACTCATAGGAAATATGCATAGGAAAACAATCATACTCATTCATAATATAAACTGAAAATAAATGGGAGAATAAATCTTACAGTTCTTGAAATCCCAAGGTCTTTGTGTCCTTGCAACCAAGAAAACGAGTTTAGCCTTGCATATCTATTGAACAACTACTACTCAAGATGGAAGAATGCATGATTTCAGGTTTATAGGAGAAAGAATTTGTGTTCCTTTACTTCTGGTCACCTCCTCATCTCCTTCTCTTTCCCTTCTCTCTTTCTTTTTATATGCTAAGAACCCTAGTCTCTATTTTACAAAATATTCCTCCCTTAAGTCGACAGTTTACATTTAAGTACTTCAATAACTATTTTCCTAAAAAAGAGAAATATCCTTGCATAAAATCTTCAAGCTTTGACTTAGAGGAGATAAATTGCTGAAATAAAAACTTGGATGTCGGTTTAGATGCTTCGAAACGTAATTTGGACTAGTTTCTTCACGAAACCTGTTTGTTGGCAGAATTCAATTGTCATCTTTGAAAAATCATATCTCCCTCATATGACATCTTTTTTGGCTTCCATTTGGAGCGTTGATATGTATTTGAGTCAGGAATCCATAAAAATTGAGTTTTCATCAATTGGACTTCTGTAGCTCAAGATATTCAAGTTGGAATGGTCGGAGGTCAACATTGGCAGATTGCGAGATTTGACTTTGAAGGCTGTGATTTCCATGCTCTTCCTTATTTTATTTTCTTGCCTTAGATTTCTAGAAAGGTATGGATGTTAGCTTTTTAATTCCACTAGAATCACTTCATTTTGATAACTAGAACTCACGCTCTGCACAAAACATCTACTGAAGTTCAAATCTACCAATTACCTCCAATTTACTTTTTTCCATCTTTCATCCAAAAGTGCCTTCAAAACATAAAACAAAGAATATCAAGGCATTATATATATAAAACATAAGCAAAACACTAGGTAAATGTGGGTGAAACTATCAAATAATATGATTACATCAAATATCCCCACACTTAGCTCTTACTCGTCCTCGAGAAATGATAGGTAAAATAAACTTGAAATTAAATTAAATCAAATCACTATGACTAATCTCCTAATCTCCCATCAATTTCCAATAATACATGCATTATAAACAAGAATACAATCAAGAAGGATAAAAAGTATAATTTTTCATGAATTTATTTACATGCAAACTTCAAAACTCAATTACTCGTCGGGATTTAAATGAAATCAATGTCATGCCAAAGTGATAGGTCCTCTCATTGATATACACTCCAACACTCTTGTGTTTAAGGTTTATGTATTTAAATCTCTTAAATTCAATCAATGAATATGTTATACCATAAGCTTGCTCTTCAATCTCATCTCCATTACTAACATATTACAAACAATGCATGAATCAAAAGGTCTTACTTTTCGGTTGTAATGGGGCTAAGTTTAAGGTGAGGTAAGAGAAAGGAAAAGAAAAGGCTAAAACCAAAGGAAGTAGAGCATTCTAAAAAAAATTGATTTTTCAAACAAGATATCCCATCAAAGCACGCAAAGTTTTCTTATTTAAGCACCAATGCTTAACTTCTTTTGATTTCAAGCTCCATCAACACAGAATCTTAAGAACACAAAGGAACACTTTTCTTTTTCTTTTTCTCTTTTTGTGCAACTTTGTTTTTTTTTTTCACCTTTGACAACTTTGCCCATCTTTTCATCAAGCATCATTTTTTTCTTTTCACATAATTTCCAACCATAACCCATGAGATATCAACAAGTGCATGCTCTACTAATCCTTGGCCAGGGGAAAAGGAAAACATATAAAAAGTTAAGGTTTACATATGGTTTCCAACCATAACCCATGAGATATCAACAAGTGCATGCTCTACTAATCCTTGGCCAAGGGAAAAGGAAAACATATAAAAAGTTAAGGTTTACATATGGGTAAAGCAAAGAAAAGATAAACAAGCTCAAAACGGGCTCACTAAGGTACTATGCTTTAGGTTTGCTTTTTGGTTCAAGTGGTTAAAATTCCTAATGCCTTTATCATCTTCATGTACACATGTAATGTGAATGTAATCTCAACAAGATATGAAGCAAGTTCTAGAGATACATATCATTAAAAGAATGCACAATCAAAGAATATAATGTTGAAGGCTCAAAAGTTTGCATTGGTATAACACTATAAAGTCAACATGGTATATTTTCAAAGTCAATCCCTAAACCAATTAAACGTTAAAACTTGCATGCACACTTATTCTTTCGATTTATATCTTCATCTATCTCAACTAATTCTCAGACATAATACTCATATTCTCATAAACCAATGGGAGTTCAAAAAGATCAAACATAGATTTTTTTTTGACACAACAAAGAAAACCAAAATTCTCTCAATACCCCCACACTTTAAACACAACATTGTCCTCAATGTTGAAATAAAAGAAAAGGAATATAAGAGAATGACAAAAATAAAGTAAAATGTGAAAAGTAAAAGATAAGGGAAAAAGAAAGCAAATTTGATTTTTTTCTTTTTGTGCTGGGTTGCCTCCTAGTAAGCGCTTTTGTTTTATGTCATTGGCTCGGCATGTGGCATGCTCATTCTTCTTAGATTGGTTCAACTAACTCCACAAAAGTGGTGAGTTCTGCCGTCCAACCTTCATAGAAAGGTTTCAAGCGATGCCATTGACCTTGAGCACTTTGTTTGTTTCTAAACTTGTAATTTCAACTGTACCATAAGGAAAAACATTAGAAATAATAAAGGATCCAATCCAACGAGAGCGCAACTTTCCAGGAAAAACTCTTTTCTTGTAATCATTCGGTCATGAAGACTCTTAGTCTTTTCTTTGTAAATCCTTACATTCTCATAAGCCTCATTTCAAATCTCTTTCAACTCTTGCAATTGCAACTTTCTTGCAATCCCAGCAGCATCATAATCCATGTTACATTTTTTAATGGCCCAAAAAGTTCTGTGTTCAAGCTCCACCGGTAGATGACATGCTTTCCCGTAAATCATCCTATAAGATGACATTCCTATAGGTGATTTGTAAGCAGTCTGATAAGTCCAAAGTGCATAACCAAGTCGTAGACTCCAATCTTACCGATTAGGTTGCACTGTCTTCTCCAAATTGGACTTGATTTCTCGATTTGAAATTTCAGCTTGGCCATTCATTTGAGGATGGTATGCTGTGGAAGTCCGATGAGTCACATGATATTTGTGTAACAATGCTTCCATTGAATGATTGCAAAATGAGTGCCACGATCACTAATGATAGCTTTAGGGATTCCAAACCTGTCAAATATATGAGTCCTGACAAAATCGTTAGTTCGTGTGGCTTTCACCTCAATCCATTTGGACACATAATCAACAACAAGAAGGATATAAAGATTGCCAAAAAAAGAAGGAAATGGACCCATAAAATCAATACCCCAAACATAAAAAATTTCACACTCAAGAATATTTGTTAAAGGCATTTGATTCTTATGAGTGATATTACCTGTTCTTTGGATTTTTTCACATGATTTGCAAAAATGATATGCATCCTTAAAATAAAAGGCCAATAAAAACTATTTTCAAGTACCTTGTAGGCCATTCTTTTTGCTCCAAAATGCCCACCACAAGAATGAGAATGACAAAAAGTGAGAATAGAATGAAATTCATTATGTGGTACACACCTCCTAACTACTTGATCCACACAAAATTTCCACAGATAAGGGGTATTCCAAAAATAATATTTAGCATCAGCTCGTAACTTGTTTTTTAGGGATGTAGACAAACCTGGAGGAAATTCTTTATTAACTAAATAGTTCACCAAATCAGCATACCATGGTCTTGTAGAGGAATGTAACACATATAACTGTTCATCGGGGAATGTCTCTCTTATTGTTTCAGTTTGTATATTCTCGATCCTTAGTCGGCTTAAGTGATCAGCCACATGGTTTTCGACACCTTTTTTTGTCTTTGATCTCAAGATCAAATTCTTGTAAAAGCAAGATCCACCTAATCAATCTTGGTTTGGACTCCTTTTTCTTCAAAAAAAATACCTCAAAGCTGCATGGTTAGTAAAAACAACAACTTTTGTACCAAGTAAATATGACCTGAATTTTTCTAGAGAAAATACCACTGCAAAAAGTTCTTTTTCAGTTGTATGGTAATTGCATTGCACTCTGTCCAACATGCGGGAAGCATAGGCTATAACATGCAAATTCTTACCAATTCTTTGCCCAAGTATAGCCCCTACCGCATAGTCACTCGCATCACACATTATCTCAAAAGGCTCATCCCAATTTGGTGGTTAGATGATAGGGGCAGATGTGACACGCCTCTTAAGCTCATCATGGGCATCTTTACATGCTTGATCAAACACAAAATCCACTTCTTTGGCTAATAGTTTGCACAAGGGTGATGTAATCTTCGAGAAATCTTTGATAAAGAGTCGATAGAAACCTGCATAGCCTAAAAAAGAACGAACTTCCTTCACACACAAGGGGTAAGGCAATGATGAAATAACATCTATTTTAGCTTTATCAACCCCTAATCCACGTGAAGACACAACATGCCCAAGAACTATTCCTTGTTCTACCATAAAATAACATTTTTCATAGTTCAAGACAAGGTTAGTTTCAATGCACCTTTTCAAGATCAAAGATTCTAGACGTTTATCAAAAGAATCACCATACACCGTGAAATCATCCATAAAAACCTCAATTATTCTTTCAACATAGTTAGAAAAAATACTCATCATGCATCTTTGAAAAGTTGTAGGTGCATTACAGAGACCAAAGGGCATTCTCCTATATGCATATGTACCAAATGGACATGTAAATGTAGTCTTTTCTTGATCTTCAGGATTAATAACAATTTGATTATATCCATTATATCCATCAAGAAAGCAATAAAAAGACTTACCTGCCAGACATTCAAGCATTTGGTCTATGAATGGTAATGGGAAACGATCTTCGCATGTAGAGAGATTAAGCTTTCTATAATCAACACACATTCTCCGTCCACTCGAGATGCGAGTAGGAATGAGTTCATCATTTTTGTTCTTTACCAACATGATTCCGATCTTTTTGGGCACCACATGGATTGGTGCCACCCATTTACTGTTTGTGATAGGGTAAGTGACTCCTGCATCTAATAGTTTCAAAATCTCAGCTTTCACTACCTCCATCATAGGTGGATTCAACCTCCTTTGCATTTTCCTCATTGGTTTTGCATTGTCCAATAATATGTGATGCATACACATGGAGGGACTAATGCCCTTGATGTCGGCTAAAGTCCATCCAATGGTCATCTTATGATCACACAACAACTTCATAAGTTTTTCCTCTTATGCACTTGTCAAATCTTTTGCTATGATAACGGGAAGTGTATTGTTGTCGCCAACGAATACATACTTCAAATTATTAGGCAAAGGTTTCAATTCTAACTCGGGGGCCTGTAAAATAGATGGCAAAAGCTTTTTATGTGAAAGTACTAAATCAACAAAGACATTACCATGGGGAACGGTTTGCAAAGCTTGCAAAGCCAATGTTGATTCGTGCACCTTTTGGGGAACACATATGTGCCTTTCCATCTCTTCTATCTTGGTAAAATTATAGTCATAGCTCAAAGCTATGCTTAATCCATCCTCATAATCAAAATCACAAACTTGCTGCACACACTTATCAACTTGGTCATAGCATGTGATAGAGTAAACATTGCTATAAGGATATTTCATTGCATCATGAAAATTAAATTCAATTTTTTCATCTCTTACCTCTATAGACAAAGTATTCTTACCACAATCAATCTTTGTATTGGTAGTTTTCAAGAATGGTCTCCCAAACAATATAGGAGTGTTGTTTGATGAATCACAAACATCATGTTCCATATCAAGAATATAAAAGTCGCATGGAATGACCAAACTATCAATTTTGACTAGGACAACTTCTATCACACTAAGTGAGTAAACAAAACTATGATTCGCAAGTTGTATTACAATATTAGTTTTATTCAAAGGCTCTAGACTAAGAGAATCATAAACATGTTTAGGCATAACGCTAATGGATGCACCTAAATCACATAAAGCCCTTTTAAATCTAGCATTACCAATAACACATGGGATAGTAAATGCACCTGGGTCTTTTTGCTTTAAAGGTATATTCTTTTGAACAACAACGGATACAACTTCACCTATACTTACCATTTCATGACCTTTCAGTTTGAAAGCTCTCTTGGTAGTACACAACTCCTTCAAGAATTTGGCATACTTGGGAATTTGCTAGATAACATCAAGCAGAAGAATATTGAGTTCTTTCTTGAAAACCTCTAAAATCTCTTTTTTTTTATCCTCTTTCTTTGACCTATAAGAACTCACAGGAAAGGGTGGAATTGTTTTAAAACTGGAATTCATTGAGTGAGGAGTACCTTTGGAGTGTTGGTCATTGTTTCAGTTTGTGGAGGAGGAGGGTATTTCTTTTTTGTACTCAATTCGGTTTCTATCTCTTCTTCTTCCTCCATCTCAACTTGTTTCGACCTTTTGCCTTTCAAGTTCTTTCCCATTTCGCAGCATGTTCGCACTAACATTCTCTTTTGGATTCAATGCTTGGGAGGGCAATTTTCCATTCATTTGTGCTTCCAATTTCCCCACACTTGAAGCTACTTGCCTCATTCGCTTGTCCAAGTTGTGAATACTTGACCTTGTTTCCTATTGAAAAGACATGATATTTTGTTGCAAGGTCACAGTGTTAGAAGCCAAAGTTTTCATCATCTCATGAAGATCATCACTAGATGACGATCCCATAACATTGGAGTTTGTGAATGGAGGGGGCTGTCTCACTTGATAATTCTACTGGGGCTGAAATCCATGGGGATGGAATTGTCTGCCTTGATTGCCTTATTGAGGCTAGTTCCCATAACGTAGGTTTGGATAATCTCTCCATCCGGGATTGTACGTGTTGGAAAAGGGATCATATTTACACTGGGGCTGTCCGTTGAATCCTCCATCAACTGCATGAACTTGTTCAATGTAATCTTCTTGCATTGTTGGGCACATATTTGAGGTATGTCCTTGTAAGGAACATATGCTACAAACTTTCACCTGTTTTACATTTCCACAAGCCAAAGAACGCACAAGAGAAGTAAGATCATTAACTTTATTTTCAAGGTTAGAAATACTTACATCATTTACTCATTTGTTTGAGAAGTCTCTATGGGTGCCAAACTATTTCGAGTTGGTTGCCATGTTTGAGATTAATTGGCGTGCAGCCTCGGGTGTCTTGTCTACCAATACCCCTCCACTTGCAGCATCAATGATACTACAGTCAGTAGGCATCAATCCTTCATAGAAATATTGAATGCACAGCTGATCGGGTATTTAATGATGAGGGCATTGAATACACAGTTGCTCAAATCTTTCCCAATACTCGGAGAGTGTCTCGCCATGAGATTGTCGAATCCCATATATTTCTTTCCTTATGTTGGCAACTCGAGATGCTGGGAAATACTTCTCAAGAAAGATCTTCTTCATGGCATTCCGAGTTCCAATGGAACCTAAGAGAATAGAGAAAAGTTATGCCTTTGCTGCCCTTTTTAAAAAGAAAGGGAAAGCTTTCAACTTAACCTATTCTTCGTTAACTCCATTCGGTTTCATGCCAACGCAAACCATATGAAAATCCTTGAGATGAGTATGAGGATCTTCTCTTGCAAGACCATTGAATGTTGGTAGCAAATGTATAAAACCAGATTTGAGCTCGAAGTTGACATTATTGTCGATGTTTATGCAGAATGGTTAATTTTCCATGTTAGGAGCAGCAAGCTCCTTGAGTGTTTGTTGTCGTGCAACAGCCATGGTGTTGACGTGAGCTTTCTTTCATAACCTGCGTAAAGTGTTTTCTATTTCGAGATCCACTTGCACTTGATTCTGGTTAGTAGAACGGGTTAAAGGCATAAATCTTCTAGAAAACTCAAAAGAAACCAACCACACAAAAGATCGAAAACAATGCAAATTGTGCACAAATGCTACGCTAGAAAACTAAAAGTGCCTAAAAACCTTAGAAAATAACAAAATTTAGCCTCGATAGGGTGGGGCTAGTGGCAAAAGGCAACTAGTCTTGTTCAAAATGTCGTTTCCCTTCAGGAAACAAAAGCCGATACCTAATTCCACTAAAAAATCTATTTTGAACAGTACCGCTGTCGTAAATGAAGAGTACCGCCGCAAGCAAAAATTCTGTCTCTTTTTTCTTAGAAAAATAAATAACAATTACAGCAAATAAAAATAACAGCACAAGAATCAACTAAAATTACTTCCCCGGTAACGGCGCCAAAATTTGTTGCGATGTCGCGGTCGCACAAATTAATTACCCTAGCTTAAAACACATGATAATATAGAGCAAGCAAGAGGTCAATCCCACGATGAAGTTTTAGATCAGATTTTTGTGTTATATGTTATGCAATTGGGGGGTGGGGGTTGATTTGTGATGATTTAAACTATGGTTGAAATTAAACTAGCAAACAAAATCAATTGAAACCGAAATTTATCAAGAAAACAAACCTTGGTCGCAAGCACACATCCACCTACAGAAATCAGAATCGATCCTTGAAATGAAACTCCAGTTTTCGAAATTACCCTTGTGTTGCTTTGTTCGAATGTTCTCCCTAAGGTTAATAATATAGATCCGCCACAATTATTAATCTTAGTTGCTCTGCAAGTTTATATACCACAACTCCGGTTTTGATATCAAACTTAGCAATAGATTGTCACAATAACGACTTAGCAATAGGAAATATGCATAGGAAAACAATCATACTCATTCATAATATAAACTGAAAATAAATGGAAGAATAAATCTCACGGTTCTTGAAATCTGAAGGTCTTTGTGTCCTTACAACCAAGAAAATGAGCTTAGCCTTGCATATCTATTGAACAACTACTCCTCAAGATGAAAGAATGCATGATTTTGGGTTTGTAGGAGAAATAATTTGTGTTTCTTTACTTCTGGTAGCCTCCTCCTCTTCTTCTCTTTCCTTCTCTCTTTCTTTTTATATGCTAAGAAACGCTAGTCTCTATTTTACAAAATAGTCCTTCCTTAAGTCGACAATTTACATTTAAATACTTCAATAACTATTCTCCTAAAAAAGAGAAATAGCCTTGCATGAAATCTTCAAGCTTTGACTTAGAGGAGATAAATTGCTGAAATAAAAACTTGGATGTCGGTTTAGATGCTTCGGAACGTCATTTGGACTCGTTTTCTCACGAAACTTGTTTGCTGGCAGAATTCAGTTGTCATCTTTGAAAAATCATATCTCCCTCATATGACATCGTTTTTTGGTTGAAATTTGGAGTGTTGATATGTATTTGAGTCAGGAATGCAAAAAATTGAGTTTGCATCAATTGGACTTCTGTAGCTCAAGATATTCAAGTTGGAATGGTCGACGGTCAACACTGGCAGATTGAGAGATTTAACTTTGAAGGCTGCAATTTCCATGCTCTTCCTTATTTTATTTTCTTGCCTTAGATGTCCAGATAGGTATGGATGTTAGCTTTTTAATGCCATCGGATTCACTTCATTTTGACCTCCAATTTACTCACACTCTACACAAAACATCTACTGAAGGTCAAATCTGCCAAATACCTCCAATTTACTTCTTTTTGCATCTTTCTTCCAAAAGTGCCTTCAAAACATAAAACAAAGAATATCAAGGCATTTTATATATAAAACATAGGCAAAACACTAGGTAAATGTGAGTGAAACTATCAAATAATATGGTTACATCACGAAACATTTAAAATGTAATGAAGGTGATAATGAATAACTTTTTTTAAACACAAATGAGTGAATTTGCTATTTTGCATGACCTTAGAGCATATTCCTTCCTTAACTGAATCATCCACATTCTTTGAAGTTTAGATCTGGTTAGAGCCTATTTCAAGCCATGCTCATATTTTTTTAAGAAGGTGCCAACCATATTTCAAAACCAATCAATCTTTCATCAAAAAGCTTGAATTGTTCTTGGCATTTTCTTCTTAGATGATGTTCAAGATAAAAAACAACAAGGATGTTTGATGTATCTGTTTGTAGCAAATTGCAGCGAATTTTAAGGCAAGACATCATGAATCTTTTGACAAGCTTGAGGTGTTGAGGCAAAAATATCAAATGCTCATAATCAGCAGAGTGCCCTTGCCTGGCTGAAGGGGGTGGAAGCCACTTACCTACTCCTGCAGAGTGCCCTCATCCGGTTGAAGGTCTGATCCTAGTCGTACCTCATAACATATCAAATGATCATAATCAGCATACTCGTATCAAACAACCATATAACTGTCATCATAGATATTCCAAGAATACACATGTTCACATTTAAGTGTTTCACACATTACACAATCATACAATGAACATCATCATATCAAGACACTTCACTTTATTTTAAACGTTTTCACTCACGGACGTCTTAGAGTTTAACTCTTGAGTTTCATAGTGGATTAGATTAGACCAACAATGAAATTATCACAAGCATTAAATTAGTTCTTATATGGAGTTCATCGACAAACAAAGTTGCTGGTGACACAGAAATCGTCAGCGAAAACTAGTTCCTTTTTTTTTATATCAAATGTAAGAAATTGTATAGATTAAAAGTGAAACAAAGCTGGAAACTAGCAAGTCAAGAAATACAAGCATGAATATACAAGCGAACAAAGGGAATAGGTTTCCTTGAACAAGCAAATACAACCAAAAGGGAATAGACTTCCTGAAAAAATTGACAAAACCAGCAAGCAACAAATCTGCAAGCCAACGCCATTCAAACATGGATTAAACTCCAGCAACCAAGGATGCGATCAACAACAAACCAAACGGAACAACCAGTAGAAGACCTGCAAAAACTCCAACAATCCAAACGCTGCATTAAGCAGCAACCAAGCATAACAGGCAGTCAGGAACAACGCCCTGACAAAATAGGTGGGTTCCAGGGAATCCAGTGCCTAACCAAGCAGCAAGCCAGATTCAACGTCAAGAGCTAGGAGATCAACTCAACCAACTATGATGAGCAAAGCCAGCAGCCAGGAGAAAAACCAACAACTACCAGGCACAACAAGCTGCTGAAAGATCCACCAGCAACATTGCAACAGGGAAGAACCAGGCACAACAAGGCCATAGGTAGAAGCTGAACCAACAACTCTACAACAAAGGAGACAGGCCTGCAAATGGCAACAACAAAGCAACAAACCAAAGCAACAAAGCAAGGTCGGTTAGAACCGATAAATTTTGACCTCATCCAGTGTAATAATTTGGACCTGTAAAAGTCATGATTCACGATTCCATAACTATTGAATCCACTACATGTCATTATGCATACTGTTAAATCCTAGCTATATAGTGT
>Ga0307510_10008728_pt1 | contig 12076 bp, 9 predicted proteins | sample 12_EM_MG_FD_207224 | JGI IMG/M metagenome (GOLD analysis project Ga0307510, IMG submission 207224) | Populus trichocarpa ectomycorrhiza microbial communities from riparian zone in the Pacific Northwest, United States - 12_EM | ecosystem: Host-associated > Plants > Roots > Unclassified | place...
TGACCTTCCATGTACTACTACATAGTTCCCTTGTAATTATCCATGTCATGAGTTGGGTTTTCCTTTTCCTTGTAAAATAGGAATTGATATTAAAAACCAATTATTTCCTATTTCAAATTTTCAAATGTAACCAGGTAACTATGTTATTGTAATAATATAAAAGTCCTTGAAGCAAGAAATAAACAAAAATAACAAGATGTAGTGTGCATTTGCATCTTTATTTCTTGTTCTTAATGGTGCTTCTCTCTAATTTCTTGTTGTTTATTTTCAAGTCTTGTATTCTTGAGACCACCCAATTTCCGGCCAGCAACGACCTCAATCACATAACTCCTGCCGCAGGCCTATGCCAGAAATTGTATCACGGGGTACAAAACCTTTGGACATTCACACCAATTCTTCGTTATCGCAAAAGACGCCTTCAAATTCTGAAATCGGTACTTTGAATTGTCCACTGCAAAGATCTACCTTTGCCAGGATATTGACCTGTTACGAACCTGCGGTCATTATGGCTTTGGATCATGGGATGATATTTACATGTGATTAACACAAAGAAGAAGAGGCGGGGAGAAGTTACAGATGGATTATGGCACATGGAAGTTAGGCAATTTCAGTAGTTATAGTTAGTTGATAGACTGTTATTGTTAGTTCGTCCAGTTGGAGAGGAACTAGTTGTTGTCAGTAAGTCCATGTATATAAGCTATAAATGTATAACTCGAAGGACAGGCAATAAGAAGCAATCTTTTAGCAGAGTAATTTATTAGTTCTCTCTCCCCTCTCTTTCTTCTACTTCTCCCACAATTTCTTTTCTTCGTCTAATTCTCTCTTCAGTTCTTAAGTTCTTTAGCTTTGTTAAGGTGAAGCCTTAACATAACCTATGTACATTCAATTGTCCATGCAACCAAACCAGTACCAATTGAGTTGAAGAAAACCTTGATCATGCACTAACAAGAGCGATTGACGGATGCTAGCTTGAACAACAGGTGACTGCAGCACCAGCGGCTGGACAACAACAGAACAGCCACCAGCAGCACCAGGAAACAGAAGCACAAAGAACAAAAAAAAGTGCTTTTGGGGCAATGTAGTGAGACCAGACAATTCTTACTCTTGTACATTCAATTGTCCATGCTAGCTTGATCATGCACTTTAGGCCTTGGCTCCTGACCATACCCCTCCTATATAAGTTTCTTGTCCTCAAGAATCAGTACAAAAGTCTGGAAATTAGTTGTTAATTTTCTCAAGTCCTTACATTTTGCACCTTGCTTAAACAAGTTAGACCATTGTATAAGTCCCATTGTTATAACTCGATTTCCCTATTTTATCATCTTTCTATCAAGAACAACCACTGGACTAACTCTTATATATCCATCTACCATTGGAAAGCTGGAAGACCTACTGCTTTATCTCTTACTTTCCTCTTGAGAAAGGATATACATGAAAGACTGGATGTATGGTAATTCCTTCTGGTAGCTATACTTTGTAGGCCACGATTTTAGTTCTTTGGATAACTTTATAAGGACCATAAATAAACCTGATATTCAATTTGAATCTCTTTCTTGAAGCCACACTGGTTTTTTTATATAGTTGTAATTTGAGGGAGACCAAATCACCGACCATTAGCTCCCTTTCTATTTGTGATTTGATTCATTTTATGCCTAGCCACTTTGAAGAAACTAGTTCATTCTAGCCCTCAACTGGATCATTTCTTCCAACTATTCACTCATTATTTTTCAGTTCTTCTCCTATTCATAATTTACTTCATTTTATGCCTAGCCCCTTCCAACTATTTATGAAGAAATTTGTCCATATTAGCCCTCAACTGGATCATGTATTCTACTGCATGCAGCCATGATAATAGTCTCGTCACTAGTTCTCTGTTGGGTGGAGGATATTTATACATAGCCTAGAATGGAGTCATATATGTCATCTCTTTGGATTGTGCGTTGTTATATATTCTGAATAGATCTTCAAACATTGACTGACCCTCTCAATTTTTTTAATTATTTTATGAATAATAAGCTAAACTCATCAACAACATGACATTTAACATCTTAAACGACTTCCTCCAAAACAAGCTTGTGAATATATTATATAGTTGGTGATTTATAAAACTTGTAAAAATAATCCAAGAACACTACTTAAAATATTTTTTGAGCTATGAATGGATGTGTCAATGTAATAAAATATCATATTCTACCATAAATTTGTTGTTTTTTTATCAGCCAATATAATATTAATTTTAGTATTTTATAGGAAGTCTGAATTTCTACATGTCCTCCACCCATCAATATGTTTCTTAAATCTCTAACCTTGCCAATTACAATATTATTTCTATACCTCGAATTCCTTCTGCAAAAGTTTATTATATCCAATTATTAGCGTTGATCAACTTCCCAATTATAATTTCCTATAAATTAAGGTCATCTTTATAAGTATTGATGATCTTCTCATGCTATGTTGGGATTAGTGACGTTATAGCTTCTGATCTTTCTTGGTCTTCTTTAATTGGATCTTTATTTTCTAATAAACCTTTTTCCTTATCAATTTTTCTAGATAATGCATTGGCTACTATATTTTCCCTTTATTTATTTTTATTGAATTATATACCTCAATTCCAACAATTTAGTTATACCTTTATTTTAAAATATAAATCTTTTGTTTTAAAAGATATTTCAAGCTCTCATGACCATTCTTAATGATAAACTCATCATGTTCCAAATTATATCTTCATATTTTCGCTACCATTAATATTTTCATACTTTTTTTCATAGATTGATAGCCTTAAATGTTATGGACTTATTACTTTACTAAAGAAAGTTAAAGTCCTTTCCTTTCTAGCTCAAAATTGCTCCCAACCCAGTAGCATAAATATCAATTTTTAACGTAGCATAAATATCAATTTTTAACGTAAAATTAAATATTGTTGAAATTTGGTAGTTTCAACATTAGTGCCTTGCACAAAGCCTTTTTAAGTTGATCAAAAGTTGTTTAGGTTTTTTTATTCAAACTGAAGTTATTTTTCTTTTAGTAATTTAGTGAGTGGTTTGCTAATAATACCAAAACCTCTAATGAACTTCCTGTAATAGCGCCTGTCAAACCCAATAAGCCCTTTAATTCCTTCATAGAATATGGAGTATACAAGTACTTTACAACTTTATTCTTTTTTAGATCAGTTGTCATTCCTATTAAAGAGCTAATATGCCTCAAATACTATATATTTTGCTCATAAAAAAACACTTAGATTGTTTTACAAATGACTAGTTATCCCTCAAAATCTCCAAAACATTTCTAAGATGGCTGATATGTAATTCCAATATGGAATTGTATATCAATATGCCATCAAAGAATACCACCATAAATCTTTTCAAACAAGGCTCTAATATGTTGTTCATTAATGCTTGAAAATTGGCTGGTGCATTAATTAAGCTAAAAGGCATCATTTTGAATTTATAGTGCCTATGATGAGTTTTGAATGTTGTTTTCTCCACATCTTTTAAACACATTCTCACTTGATGATACTCTGTTGTTAAGTCTAGCTTTGAAAAGAACTTAGATTCATGTAATTCATTCATCAGCTCATCTATTAGATGAATAGTCTAATAAAGAACTTATTCTTAATAGTTAGAATATTCAACTTTTTATAATCCATATAAAATCTTCAAGTGTTATTTTTTTGTTAAACCAAGAGTATAATAGATATAAATGGACTACAACTATGCTGAATGATTCCATTCTATAAAATTTTCCTTACTAGTTTCTCTATCTCTTTCTTATACTCGAATGAACTCATGTATGGCCTAATATTAATTGACTTGGCTCTTGGAATAGGTGGTATCTTATAATCCAACTTTATTGTTAGAGGTAGGTGCTTATTGATATTCATCTATCAAAATCTTTACCTCTAAATCTTTCACATCCTATCTTGATTTTTCTATCATTTTCATAAACAAAAATTATCCCACAAATCCATATATTGCTTCATTCAAACCCTTATATGGTTTGGTTGTAGTATTCATCTATAATTTAGCTTTTTTTTACCATTCATTCTAGTTCAATCAACTTCATTTTAATAAAATCAAACAAAATAAAAGAATATATTTCAACTAATCTACTCCCAAAATCATGTCACACCTTTTTAATTTCAACAATCTTAAATCAGCATGAAATTCATACCCTTGTATAAACTATTTTAACTTGGGACAAAAGGTATTGTATCTTTTCATACTTTTATTAGCTATTGTTACCACCAATATAATAGTCTTCTCTACAATATAATATAATCAACTCCACAACAATCCATCCATCATAGCCCAACATGCACCGTTTATTGAGGAAGATGACGTCATAGGCAATCAACTAACATGAAAAAAAAATCTTTGACCACAGGATAATGCTTCATGCACTGTCTAAACTCTATGGAACCCTCCACCTGCTTGTTTGACATGTTTGGATTTTTAATAATTTTTTAATTATTATAAAGATCAATTTACCCCTCTACTCATTCTATTACAATGAAAAAAAAACCATATAAAAATATGAAAATACCCCCTAAAAAATCTAAATTAATCCTGAAAGCGAGTTAATTTAGTAAATCTAATGTGTTCTGAATTTTAATGTTTTTTAATTATTATAAAGATCAATGCATCTCTACCCATCTAATTATAACAAAAAATCTAGATGAAAATATAAAAATACCTCCTAAAAAAACTTTATAAATTTTGATACCGAGGGAAATTTTGTAAATTTACTATGCAATAAAATATGAAATTTCAAAAAAGTCCCTAGAAGCCAACTATCAGAATTTTTTTTTCTCTTAAGGGCAATGAAGGTATTTTACAGCTCTAAAAAAGAAAAAAGACTTTTGCACCCTCATTCAAGACAAAAAATGACAAAGGGATAAAAAAAAAACATTTTACCCAAAACTTAGTTTTCTTAATTGATTTGTAGAAGAACAAAAACATCAATTCACTTTTACCATCCACAATAAACTATCTTTACTGATAGAGTGAATTTCTCACTCGCTGTATGTTCTTGGTGTGTGTGTGTGTGTGTATTTTAGAGAAAATAGTCAAGTCCACAACATTAGACATTAGAGTTTAGACAACCATGCATTTCAATAGGACAGAAAAGCAAGTGAGAAGTGTTCTTTCTTTCGCTCTTAGAATTTCTTCTGTGGCCTTTATAAATGAGATGTTGTCCGACAGTATTGTGCAATTTTCTTGACTACTCTTTCCTTCTTTCATATTTACTTTTATAAATAACTAGTAATTGTGCTCTCTTGATGCTGAGTTTCTCCATGCTTAGAAAGATGTTTTTAATATTATTAAAATCTTAATATACAATTTATAACGGTACTTTTACAATAAAATATTTTTTTTTAATTTTTTTTTCAAATAAAAAATACTTTAAGAAACTTATATAATCACATTTCCAGACACCAGACGCCCTGCAAGTTTACATGAGCTCAAGGACTGATTTTATGTAGAATTCCAGAACTAAATTTGAAATCTTTGGTACTCCTGATCTTAATTATCTTTAAAAGTAAAAGTGCTCATGGTTCTAAGCTATGACCACATAAATTAGAGAACGTAAACGCGGCATCAGTATTCAGTTTCAGAATATGCCTCAGCCCCCATGAACATCAGAAATCCAAATGTCCAACTCTTTATTTCCAAGTGTATGGATGTGAAAGAAAGAAAGGAAAGACAGGTTTTATCGTTGTTTCATGTCAGAAAAAAGCACTTGGACATTCCAGATAATAAGGTCCAAAACTAGATCAATCTCGAACATAAGCTCTGACCTCTTTCTAGACCTTTCATGAATGTAAGACTAAACTACAAATATCCCACTCAAACAATGGCCGAGTTGAAGTGCTGGAAACATCCCATGTTCTCCTTATTTAAACAAGTCATCCATCAACATTTCCCTCCAACCAAAGCAGCAGTACGCCACCATTTCTGAGTTTCTCACTAGTTGAAAGTTTGAACAAGGAAACATGTCGCCTGCTCTATCTCTTTCTCTCCCCCACATTCCCATTTGCAAATCTCAGGACCTTGCAAATGGTGTCCAGATTCCTAAAAGCACTAACAGAGACAGCCCATCTCTCAAAACACCCCTAGTCCTAGATATCAAACTTAGTAAGAGAGAACTACTTAATGCCACTTCTGTAGTACTCTTAAGTGAAGGACTCTCTGTTGCTAAGCCTGCAAGAGCTGCAGAGCCAGAGAGTCCAGTTACTTCAACTTCAAGTAGAATGTCTTACTCCAGATTCTTTGAGTACTTAGATGAAGGTGCTGTAAGAAAAGTGGACTTGTTTGAGAATGGGACGGTAGCAATAGCTGAGATTTTTAATCCCACACTTGAAAAGATCCAGAGGGTCAAAATCCAGTTACCAGGACTGCCACAAGAGTTGTTGAGGAAACTAGAAGAGAAGAATGTTGATTTTGCTGCTCACCCAACAGAGCCGAACTGGACAGCTGCTCTACTTGACTTGTTGGGAAACTTGGCCTTTCCATTGATATTGCTCGGCTCTTTGTTGTTAAGGACATCATCTACCAACACCCCCGGAGGTCCCGGCTTGCCATTTGGACTAGGAAGGTACAGTATATATATATTTTCCAAATATGTATAGCTAGTTCTCACATGTTCTTAATGTCATAATCCTGTTTTTTTTCTGGTTTTCATGACGTTAAAAACATGCATTAGATACCAGAAGGATATCATATATGATGACTTGATAAAATAACTATGTGCTAAATGTTCAAAAACAGGAGCAAAGCCAAATTCCAGATCGAGCCTAATACTGGAGTGACATTTGATGATGTTGCTGGAGTTGACGAAGCAAAGCAAGATTTTCAAGAAATTGTGGAATTTTTAAAAACTCCAGAGAAGTTTGCTGCAGTAGGTGCAAGGATTCCTAAGGGAGTTCTGTTAGTAGGACCTCCAGGAACTGGAAAAACCTTGCTAGCTAAAGCAATAGCTGGAGAAGCAGGCGTTCCTTTCTTTTCTCTGTCAGGATCAGAGTTTATTGAGATGTTTGTTGGTGTAGGGGCTTCAAGAGTTAGGGACTTGTTCAACAAGGCTAAGGCGAACTCACCATGCATAGTTTTTATCGATGAGATAGATGCTGTCGGGAGGCAGAGAGGGACAGGAATTGGTGGAGGAAATGATGAGAGGGAGCAGACACTGAATCAATTACTTACTGAAATGGATGGTTTTAGTGGTAATAGTGGAGTGATTGTTATTGCTGCTACAAACCGACCTGAAATTCTTGATTCTGCTTTGCTTAGGCCAGGAAGATTTGATAGGCAGGTAAGCTATCGTTTCTTATTAATCAAGATGCTTAGCATGAGAAGCCTCTATGAATTAGGTTCAAAGAAAGTTTTGTTGCTTGCATATGTAGGTCACAGTTGGGCTACCAGATGTGAGAGGAAGGGAGGAGATATTAAACGTGCATAGCAAAAACAAGAAGCTGGACAAAGGGGTCTCTCTGAGCGTTATTGCCATGAGGACGCCAGGATTCAGTGGTGCAGACTTGGCTAACCTAATGAATGAAGCGGCAATTCTTGCTGGTAGGAGAGGCAAATACAAGATCACCCTGAAAGAGATTGATGATTCAATCGATCGAATCGTGGCAGGCATGGAGGGAACCAAGATGACTGATGGAAAGTGCAAAACTTTGGTGGCTTACCATGAAGTTGGGCACGCTGTTTGCGCGTAAGTCATCAAACAAGATTTAGTACAAGCGCTCTAATCGTATTTCCTTTTCTTTCCTGTTTTTTTCTAGCCGATTCTATCTGGGAACATCATTCGTCCGTAACTTGTTTCATACAAATATGTTGATGAGAATCACTTATGATATGAGGTTACTTATATCTTCTATATACTTTTCCATACACAGGACATTGACACCCGGACATGACCTGGTGCAGAAAGTCACTCTAATTCCCCGGGGGCAAGCTCGTGGTCTAACGTGGTTCATACCAGGTGAGGATCCGACTCTCATTTCCAAGCAACAGCTATTTTCTAGGATAGTTGGAGGACTTGGAGGAAGAGCAGCAGAGGAAGTGATTTTTGGTGAATCAGAAATCACAACTGGTGCAGCAGGGGACCTGCAACAGATCACTCAAATTGCTAAACAGGTAAGTCATAACAAACTAAGATTACTAAACAGATCACTCAAATTTACAGATCATAAAACGAAAGGGAAACTTATCTAACTTGGATTGATAAATTATTTTCCTGCAGATGGTAACAATGTTTGGCATGTCTGAGCTCGGACCATGGGCACTGACCGATCCAGCAGCACAGAGCAGTGATGTGGTGCTAAGGATGCTAGCTAGAAACTCCATGTCAGAGAAACTCGCAGAAGATATCGATTCATCAGTGCGAAACATAATTGAAAGAGCATATGAGATTGCTAAGGAACATATAAGGAACAATAGGGAGGCCATTGATAAACTAGTGGAGGTGCTGCTAGAAAAGGAAACCCTCTCTGGGGATGAGTTCAGGGCAATGTTGTCTGAATTCACAGATATTCATGTTGATAAAATAGATAGAACCCCTGTAAGAGAATTGATTAATGCCTAGCATAATTACTTGGATAATGGAGCACATAAAATTATAGTAAGAAGTGTAAGGCTTGTATTCAAAATGTGCATGCCACTGACCTCTCGTCCTGATGGTAGCATTCCCGTTGCAAAGCAAAGAAGTGTTCCCCGTTGATGAAGTCGTGAAAACTTGAGATGTGCTTTCCACGGCTGCTTCTCCCCTGCAAAAGCAAATCTCTTATTCAAAAATAAGGAAATCTTTGATTCAAGAAGCGAGAATATATAACCAAAAGAACGAGAGTTTAAGTGTTGTGGATGTTAGTAGAAAAGGTTAGCGACCACATGTGATTGGTAAGAAAGGTTGATGTTATACTTACATAGCTAGCTATTGACAAGAAAGTTATTATACTAACTTCTTGGAGGTCATAACACCACCTTGTAGTGTGTGCCGACACTAGACTTCCTTGAAAAGGGAAAGAGTCATAACTTTACATGGACTGTCGACTTAGAGAATGCCCATTAGCAAATAGGATTGTCCAGATGATTAGCTAAATTGTCTGCATAGGTTAAATCCAAGGGACAAGTGTGACTGTACCATTATATATATATATATATATATATATATATATATATATATATATATATATATATATATATGAACGGAGATAAATGGACAAAAAGTTATTGATTTTTTAGTTGATGGATCCAATTGATTATTCCATATTTTTTTCACATGGAAATGTAAGTCGAGATAAATTTGTGAGGCTTAAAGGTCTGTTTCATGTTAAATATTTTGCAGGAAAATATTTTTTAGATTTTCATGTGTTTGTTGAAAAATATTTTTTAGAAAATACTTTCCTGTGTTTGTTTCATGAAAATATTTTACAAGAAAATTGGTTAATGAAAAATATTTTACAATTAACATTCAAATTTAGTTTATTAATTAAAAAATATTTTTAGTTCATAAAGTTCTGTTAAATAGTAATCCACATACAATATTATCTAACTATTTCAACCACCATCATCATCTCATCACCATCTCTTTAACCACTGTCGTCATCTTACTACTATCATTATCATCACCACCATCTCACCACCACCTTCTCTTCCACCATTACCACGACCACCTCCTTCACCACTGTCGTCATCTTAATACTACCAACACCATCACTACTACCATTATGTCACCATCACCTTCTCCACGATCACCTCCTCCACCATTATCATCATCTTACTACTATCATCACCATGCACTATCACTACCACCATCTCATCATCACCTCCTCTTTTACCACCACTATGAACATCTCACTACCACCTCTTTCATTATCACTGTTATCTCACCACCACCTCTTCTTTCACTACCACCTCATAAACACCTCTTTCACATCACTTTCATGTACGACCATTATCAGCATTTCACTACCGCCACAACAACCTCCTTCACCATCACTGCCATGTTATCACCACCACCTTCTCCTCCACAACCACCTCCACCATCTCACAACCAACACCATTGAAAAATATTTTCATGTAAAATATTTTATGTAAAAAATATTTTTCAAGCCAAATATTTTATGAGAAAATATTTTACATGTAAAACATTATATAGTAAAATATTTTTCATGTAAAATATTTTTTATTTGTAAAATATTTTTTATTTGTAAAATATTTTTTATTTGTAAAATATTTTACATAAAACAAACGGACCCTTAGTAAATGAGAACTTTCACCAGTTCAATAGATACTTGATCATTGGTTTGCGTTGCCCTAAGAGTCAGATTAATTTTTTTAATGTAAAAAAAAGTCTAAGAACTACTTGCATGTTTTCTAATTAAAAAAAAAGTAATCATGAACTCAAAATATGATTAATATTGAATGACATATTTTTTAAACATTAATACGGTGACATATTGAATGATATTTTTTAAAAATATTGAGACTACAACATTTTTGATTGACTCGGGTTAACCTGTTAAATATGCGACCTAGATCATAAGATTGTGTTAAACCTATAGAAAACAAATTAAAATAAATTTTGAAGGACAATTTTTAATCAATCCAATGTTCGAAACAAAATTGAAAAAATATTAAATTAAAAAAGAACAAAAAATATTAAATATTAACTTGAGTCAACCCGAGTTAAACCTCCAAACTCATGATTCTGGTCATGAAATTGGGATAACCTCATGAAATTAAATTGAAAAAAAAAATCAAGGTCCAATTTTTAATTAGCCCAATGTTGAAGGATATAATAAAAAAAATCAATTAAAAAATAACAAAAAAAAACTTAAATCAACTCGGGCTAACTTGTTAAACTCACGACTTGGATTATGAGACCATGATAACTTCATAAAAAGATAATATAAAAAAGTTATGAAGCTACATTTTCAATAGATCCAATGTTGAAGGTTGAAATTGAGAGGAAAAAAAAAACTAAATCCATGAGACTAAAATAACTCCACATAAAGCAAATTGAAAAACATAATAAAGCTTAATTCCCAAACAACTTAATATTGAAGGATAAAATTAAAAAAAAATCTTAAGTATGAAAAAAAACAAGAAAATTGAGTTGTTGGATGGTGAAATTAAAAAAAATCAATTAAAAACGAACCCAAAAAAATAAATAAAGTCAACCTTGGTTATGAGATCGAGATAACTTCATAGACAGTAAATAAAAAAAAAATATAAAACCCTATTTCCAACTAACCTAATGTTGAAGGATGAAATTAAAAAAAAAAACAATTAGTAAAAGCAGCCCAAAAGAAACAACCCATATAAACTCGGGTTAACCTTTTAAACCGACGACTTAGGTCATGAAATAAAGATAAATTTATAAAAAGAAAATAACAAAAATTATGAAACCTCACTTCCAACAAATTTAATGTTAAAGGTTGAAATTAAAAAAAAATATTAAATCCATAAAACTGGTATATATTTTATAAACAACTTAATATTGAATGATGAAATTAAAAAGTAAAAACCTAAATAAAAAAAATAGTTTGTTGAAGGGTGAGAAATAAACTAAACAAAAAAATAATACAAAATACTATTATAGTGAATAACAGTATGAGTATAACTATAGTGATTTAACCATATTTTTTAATATGTTGTTAATAGTATGCTTTATATTTGCTTAGGTGAATTTATTTTATTCATGTTTTTTAGAAAGTCAAACACCCCCTTAAATTAAATAAAATATATTATAATTATATATATATATAGTATTAAAATTAAAAATTAAAAATTAAAAATTAAAAATATCAAAATTACCTGGTAATTATGTACCAAGAAATTGTTCTTTCTTGAACCCTACTTATAAGTCTACTTATATTTGGGAACATCCACTAAAATTCGAACTATGTAGAGATAGAACTCTTAACTTGTTAATAATGTATTAATGCTCAAATTACCAAAAATCTAATGATATATGTTGATGTTGTGGAAATAATGATTTATTATTTGATATATAAATTAATTAAATGATTGTTCTTCGATTAATTTCTTGATTTTTTCTTTTTGTGAATTAG
>Ga0307510_10008729_pt1 | contig 12075 bp, 20 predicted proteins | sample 12_EM_MG_FD_207224 | JGI IMG/M metagenome (GOLD analysis project Ga0307510, IMG submission 207224) | Populus trichocarpa ectomycorrhiza microbial communities from riparian zone in the Pacific Northwest, United States - 12_EM | ecosystem: Host-associated > Plants > Roots > Unclassified | place...
GCAGAACTCGAAACAATTTTTGATGTCAAGCATCTGAAAGGAAGTGAACATTTCCTCGACACTCAATGTGAATCCAATACCCTCTTTCTTGATCTACACTTCTCTTACCACCATGAGATCTCCGCAGACCGCTTTCCTATACCCTTAGGAAAGTTCATCTCAGAGAAGGTCTATCACGGAAAGCTACGGTCGTGGTCGGGCCACAAGATCGTGGACCATTCTTGCATTTCATTCATCGACGTTTCGAAGGGAAAAGAGACGAAGCAAGGAAAAAGTTTCAAAGTGAGTGTATAAGCCAGATATAGGGCCACCCAGAAGCTGACATCGTGGGGCCAGAACATGGAAGAGGTGCGTATGGTCGTTCGGATTGCCAGACGATATTATAAATGCGGCCTCAAATTTTGCGTCATCACGTTTTACGACCCTCAACGAGCAGCCCTCAGCAAAGCCTTGGAAGCCGAGAATTTACCAACTGGGTGTGTCCACAACGTGGACAGCTTTCAAGGTATGGGCCATCCCCGTTGCATCAGTGACGCCCTGAGATCGACCATCGCTGGTAGGGAACGAAGCAGATTATGTGATCTTGTCTTCAGTCCGGACCCAAAGACCAGGATTCCTGACTTCGCAGCCCCGCATGAACGTTGCCCTGACCCGCTGCCGCAAGGGAATGGTAGTCGTCACCGACAAATCTTTCCTGCAAGGGGCGGGGAAGAGTACGCTACTGGGTCAACTCGCGCGCGCCTGGTCACAGCACCGTGACGCCTGGATCGACTGGAGGGCCATGCTAAGCGGTTCAGTCGCGCTCCCGGGTCTACCAGGATCACCGTCCACCGCTCTCAGCCGAACCGTGCCAGCATCTACATCTACATCTACATCTACATCTACATCGAGATCCCGACGGCCACCAGCCCATTCCAAGATCGGCGGACAATCACATCGCAGCCCGCACCCCGCGACACCACAACGCAATCCAACGAGCACGACGACAACAACACCGGCCATGGACGATTTGATAGAACGTTATCGACGGCTTCTGTCACTTCATAGTGGCTCGTCATTACTTTAACGAGAGCAATCCACGGTCCTTCTCCCATCCGCATCGTCGGCAGCTCGCACAGACGCGACCGAGGTGCGACAACTCGGACTCGGATGTCACTGTAAGTCGAGCTTCGAGACCACGGACGTACCATTCTATTTCTCTTCCCTTCGTCATCACTGCCGCCTTTTTTGCTTCTTTTCTTTCTCCCCTTGGTCTCGAACAACGCAATTCAGTATTATCCGTCATCATGCAACTATGCGTTGCCCGAGCCACCATTTCATTGATGTCGCGTACTGCTCGTATTTCTGCCTCCCCCTCCTATTCACCTCCTATAGACACGGACAACACGTTACATGATTGTAGATACACCGATGTATATAAAACCCCCGCCACCTCGTCGTGGGGAGATTGTCCAATAGATCGCAGTCTTCTCTGCGTTCGCATGCCCTTCGCGTGCGCAGTTTAACCTTCTCTTTCCTTGACGTCTCTGCGTCTCTGCGTCAAGCGGAACCGCTATCCCCGTCGAGCTTTCCGTCTCATTCGCTCTACCCCGTGTCCCTTATTTTCTTCTGTTCTTTTTTCCCCTTTTCTATTCGGTCTACACTTCCCCTCAGGAAAATATCTCTTTGATTGATGCTCACGGTACATTCAGCTATCTATATCGCAGGTCCCAAAGTACTATCCAATCTCTAGCTTAGCCTAATACGGGCGACTGCTCACCATGACTGGGTTCACCATATGGTAACCCACTGGCGGCTGAGGTGAAAACAATATCAGTAGCAGCAGTAATAACAACCACGGGAGATGCTGACGTTGGACACACGGACTCTTTGGTGCGTCTAAAGGCACTCGGAGGCCGATGCGGAGGCGGATTTACCTTGGCATCATACCGCGAGCCCACTTGCTTCTCCTGCAGCAGAGACACTGGCGTTCTCATGAGAGAGTCCTGATGACGTGGCATCACTGGGAGCACCCCGCAGGTAGCCATGTCTGTAACTGTGCCTGCGCATGCGCGCACAACAGGCACGGGCGGGAGATTTGCAATTTTCCTAATACAGCTGGTTGTCGCTACCTTCAGGTAGGATTCTTGGCCTGTGGATATGAACGCGCAGCCCCAAGAGGTGACTTATCCATGGGCAGGCCCCACACTGGCACACTGGCAGCAACCGGCTGTGAGGGCATGGGCGAGTTCTCCCTTCGCGTGCTTTGGTTGAGGGGCACGATGAGCAGCTTGATACGAGATTGTGAAGAGATTGTGAAGAACATATGGAAAGAAAACCGAAAGAATGATAATTGATCTACGCAATAGGGTCGATGTGGAGATTGTTAACTTACTATCCTCACGCCGACGGATTTGTGATTTCGGTCGGAGTACAAATTAGCGGTGATTTGATAATCATGGCGCTGAATAAGCGCTGGAATGAGGGCGTGACAATGTGTGACCGCTCGATTTCTGCGTCCCGTTCGATGTACGCCAGGAGGGTGAACCATACAGGACTCTACAGTACTACCATGTACGGTGGTCCTTCAAGACAATGTTTGTCAATCCGATGTAAGGTGGGGAGTTCCGTTGCCCTCAGCATGAACCGCGTTAGGAGCCCACGCTTGATCTGAGCTGAGCGACAGCTGCCATCTCCCGCGCCACTCCCGCTCCCGACCCCGACAACAGAAAGGTCCGACTCGCGTCTTCACCGCCATCCAAAACCTCAACCTCATGTCGTTCGACGGTCTGAGGGGGCCAGTGTCAGGCATCCCCTTTGGAACCTTGTTTCACTTACATTTTACTGTACTGTCTTGCCTGTGCCATACGGAGATCTACCCCCTCTCCTTTTCCCTCGTCCATCTTGTATGGTGTGATTGCCTAGTTCACAAGGACCATTTTTCATTCTTCTTCACCGGACCCCTCGACGTCAAACCGAGCCGCCTGACCTCAACAACGAAGACTCCCCTCGCACTCGCCTGTATGGTACCTGCGTCACACCAATCCCTCGTGTATCCCCTTTGATAGTCAACGTGTATGTAGATGCTTTGATGACCCGCAGCTTGTCGGAACTAAACGGGGAAAAAAAAAAAGAAACCCGAACAAATGCCGATGTCACAAAGCCTGCCCACCTCAAACCCCCCAGCCCTGGTGCGCCTGATCTGTCTTATCTATCCACTTTGGCTCAAAGTAGCCAGCGAAGTATTGTTGGCCTTTCTGGAAAGGATCCGTGCCTACTTCAAGCCGAGAGAAGAACTCTTCGATCCTGGATAGGCAATGCTAGCGCTCCGCCTTCCAACACTTGCCCACATGCTATACAGCTTGTTCGACTTGAAAATCCCCGTATTCCCTCATCGTTCAACCGCGAATAGTACATCCCTGCCACTCCTAAATACCGAACCTCTCCCCATGTATTTGAACACGAGAGACCATACCTTGATGCCGGTCTCAACCGGTTTACAAGTTGGGATTGATAAACGGAGAAACGACGACACGAGGACTGCAGCAGGCTGGGACATTAACAACACGAGGACTAGGTGTGGGTTTACTCGGAACTGCGCACCTGTTCTCGCCCATTCTTCCACCCAATATACTTTCAATAATTCCCAGCACTAGGTCGCTTTCTTCAGCCGTCTACCACAGTATCTGTGCCACCCACATACTCCTCCCAACAACCCCCAGGCATTATGCTTTCCAAGACTACGACACTTGATCAACACGAAATTCCGGGAGAGCCGCGTTCTGCCGTTGTCCGCTACTATTCCCTTGGGGCACTGACCGAATTGGAAGCCGATTTTCGTGCTGCAATTCACTCTGGTCCCCCCTGTGCAGTGGGAGTATCAATCGAGTTGGCACCAGTGGGAACCCGCATCCAGACTCTCGCTCTCGCCACACGAGACAAGGTTTTCTGTCTCCTCTTACCGCAATCGCCATCCCCAGCGCAGTGCAAGACCCTGCGAGAGCTTTTCTCCAACATTTTATACCTCGCAGGGTTCGAATTCTCGCATATAATTGTCTTACTTTCCCATACCTTTGGATCCAATGTCACTGGCTATGACCTCTCCACTCTCGCCCTCTCAAAACACAGAGAGACAGCAACGCCAGGTGGTTTTCTGAATACGAAGAATCCATCAGTCAACGCAAGGCGTATAAATGAACGCTGGGATGGGGACACAGTGAGACGTGGGGAAACATCTTCTGGCATTCCAGAGCCGGACTACGCCCTTCGTGCCTGGTTCACGGCAATGTATGTGACATTACTCTATCGATATTCGATACCCATTCACTTTCCCCACTAGCGCCGCCAACATGGCTCTGACAGATATACGGTTAGACCAAGAGTTGAGCACGGAATTCATTGACGTGCCCGTGAGGTTTCACCCAGTGTCGCCATGTTGCAGTGTTAATCCATCTCTCTTTCCCCTGCAGATGCTCCGATCTTTCGTCGATCTGGCCTCCAGGGCTATCCGGCTTGACCTTTCGAAATCACGAGTCTATGAAAATGACTTCGCCGGAGTCCATATGCATCGTGATGGGTCGATAACTGTCCACAACGCTCGATACAAGTCACGTATCCGAGCGAGCCATCAGGTTCGTCATACTTGATGATGTATAAGGTCGTGCCACACCTCCCTGGCATTCTTTCTAGACACGTTTAGAAATCAGCCTGAAGAATGGAGACGTCGTCGATGTGATGCCAACAGGCGCTAAAGGGCGATCTTCAACAGCCAGGACAGGAGGGCCTGACAAATTGAAGGGCGGCGTCAGTAACATACGAGTGATTGGTCGCGAAGAACGAACAAATGCAGAGCAGGCCCAGTATCGCTTCTTGCGCCATTCTCTTACGGTCACACGTCATTCTCCTCTGTTCGTCGACATCATCTGGTTTCCGACGAATACTCAAGAGATTAATCGCGATGAAGAGATTGCCGATCCACCACGGATTCATTCATTCCGGCTTTTTACAAATCTAAACAATTCACAAAGAACAGTCGTCCGTGCGATGATTTCCACGGCCCCACGAGATTCGCTGGTCATTGCTCATGGTATACTTGTTCTTCTTCAATGATCGTTCACCCACACTAACGCCGACGTGACCTCACAGGGCCTCCTGGAACAGGGAAAACAACCACGATTGCCGCCGCAGCATCGATATGGGTATCCGATAAACTACCTTGCTGGATGGTCGCTCAATCGAATGTCGGAGTGAAGAATGTCGCTGAAAAGCTTTTTCGAGAGAACATCAGCTTCAAACTGCTCGTTTCCCAAGAATTCCTCTTCGAATGGTAAGGAACAGACCAAAGTCCTCGTCGTGGACAACCTCGACTAAACTCAATGTAGGCATGAAGAATTGTACGTGGAGATTGAAGACATGGTTATACGCACCGATGAGCTTCCCAATACACGGGGAGAGGTCTCCAGGATGTTTAGCAATGTCACCGTGGTTCTGTGTACTCTTAGCATGCTTTCAAACCCAAAACTGGAGGACTGTGGTCTTTTTCGCGTCATTCCTGTGACGACCCTTGTGATTGATGAGGCCTCACAGATCGATGTCTTTGGGTTCATGGTGATCCTAGTATTGGTATTTATAGACAATTACTGACCTTCTAAATACAGCATCTCTTTCATAAGTTCTCCGACGTACTTACCAAAGTGTGTTTCTTCGGAGATCCTAAACAGCGTGAGTCTTAGACTTCATACTCGTGCCCTTTTGGCTCATCCTGTTTGTTAGTCCCGCCTTACAACACAGAAGCAGCAGGACTTGAAACAATATTCGACATCAAGCACTTGAAAAGAACTGCATACTTCCTCAACGTTCAATGTGATCAATACACTCTGTCTTGATCGACCGTTCTCTTATCCCCATAATATTTCTACAGACCGCCTCCCCGTTCCCTTGGGAGAGTTCATCTCGGAAAGGGTCTATATCGGAAAGCTGCGGTCGTGCCACAAGATCGTGGACCATTCTTGCGTGGCATTTATCGACGTTTCGAAAGGAGAAGAAACGAATCAAGGAAACAGTTACAAAGTGGGTGTACCAGCCAGTCGACGGACTACCCAGCGGTTGATATTGTGGGGAAAGAACGTAGAGGAGGTGCACATGGTCGTTCGGATCGCCAGACGGTATCATCGAGATTACCTCAATTTTTGCATCATCACGTTTTACGACCCTCAACGGGCGGCCATTATCGAAGCGTTGGAAACTGAGGGTTTGCCAACGGGGTGTGTCTACAATGTAGACAGTTTTCAAGGTATATGTCATCGCCCTCATGTCCGCGAGCCGCGATCTCAACCACCGCTGGCAGGGAACGAGGCAGATTACGTGATCTTATCTTCAGTCCGGACACAACATGCAGGATTCTTGAATTCGCGGCCTCGGATGAATGTTGCTCTAACCCGCTGTCGCAAGGGTATGGTAGTCGTCACCAACGAGTGGTTTCTACGCAACGCAGGGAGTAATACGCTCCTGGGCCAGCTCTGCTACGCCTGGTCACGGCGCCGCGACGCCTGGATCGACTGGAGGACAATGCTGAACGAGTCTGCCGCGCTTCCGGGACTACCTGCACGGCCGTACGGCACCCTCAACCCAACAGCCCCAGTTTTTCTACCCCATACTAGTACCTGGGCTCACGAACAATTGGGCCCCGGCCTGCACACCATGACGTCACGACCCGATGCGCCGCTGGCGCGAACAACGATGACGGAGGCGATGTACGACGATATGTTCCCACCCCTACCATCGGTAGCTCATTCACGCGCGGCCGAGACCGAGACCCGACGACCCGTACAACTCGGAGCGTCGCAGATCCCAGGGCGCGGTCCCATCCCCTATCTTAGCCAAAGTCGGGCAGCTACTCACCAGGTCTGCGAAACGGTATCCTACAGGCAGCAGCAGCAGCAACAACAACAACAACAAGTGCAGCAGAAGCAGAAGCAGCGGGAGCCCCAGAAGGAGCAGAAGCAACAGCAGCCCCAGCCCCAGCAGCAGCAGCAGCAGCAGCAGCCCCAGAAGCAACAGCAGCCCCAGCAGAAGCAGAAGCAGCAGCAGAAGCCGCCCCAGCAGAAGCAGCAGCAGAAACAACAACAGAAACAGCAGCCGCAGAAGCAGACGCAGAAACAGCAGAAGAAGCAAAAGCAAAAGCAGAAGCAACAGCACCAGCAGCAGCCGAAGACGCGGAAAAAGAAGAAACAGAAATAGCAGCTACTGCCACAGCAACGATGGTAGGTGCCGATGGTAGGTGCTGGAGTTGAAGACCCTTCGGAGAATCCATGGGCTGTCGGAGGCCGACACGGGGGGTGGAAGTACCTTGGCGCCGTACAGCGTGCCCGCTAGCCCTGAGCCGTGCGTTCGGTCGACATTTTGAGGAATTTTGTCGTTGTTGGGTCTCTTATCGGACTCTGGAAGGCGCACTTTCGGATGTTTCTCTCGTCTACGTTTGTCTGTCTGTCATAGCAGTTCCGAACCGATCTTTGTATGTCACCCATAAACTATATCGATAGCATCTCATTTCATGAACACTCTTGTCTTTTCTTGCAAGTAGTTCCGTCGCATTTACAGAGCCACCACGTGTATTGTCCATTGCAAAATCCAGTCCATGCAGCTTGATACAAGATCGCCAGAGGCATCAAACAAGAAAGACCGAAAGAAACGACATGATAGGTTACGGCGAAGGAATGGTATGGAGATCGTTTACTGTACAGTGGTTTTTGAAGACAATACCCAATTCGTTTTGTGTGCTTACTCCGTTGTGACCGACTTGGCCCTAAAAAATGGGAGATAACCAAGGTCAGCTTTCTACTGTGAAAACGAGCAGGGAAAAGCGCACAAGTTCCGTGGGAAGTCGACGTCAAAGCCTTTGTTGATCGCGAGATGATAACTGAGCAACTGCAGGGGGATGATATTGATCAGGCCCTGGAGGCAGTCGACAGTCTGTGGCACGCGGATCGTCTTGACATCCTTCGAGACAGCCTCGTCACCTTCGTTGCAAATCACGATGGGTTGTGCCTTGCGGGCGGTTATCTGGGCGAAGGCGGATTGGACCTTGGGATATAGCGAGTCACGTGTCATGACGATAATCACGGGCATGTTCTCGTCGATAAGCGCGAGAGGTCCGTGCTTCAACTCCCCAGCGAGGATACCTAGTGAGCCAAAAACTCAAATCAGCACTCAAAAAAGTAAGACTTGAATCCGACAAACCTTCTGAGTGCATATAACTAATTTCCTTGATCTTCAGTGCCCCTTCGAGACACGTAGCGTATCTAGATAAGGGTCAATTCCATCTGGCGTACCATGTCTCTCAAAAATGTACGCACTGGTAACCACGACCCATGAGCAGAAGACTGGGGGATTTTGCGAGGACACCCTCAGACATCTCCTTGAGCGCCTTGTCTCCGTCCAGGACAGAACGGATCTGGCCCGGAAGGGCATGCAAACCGGCGATGATTTGATTGCGGCGCTCGGTGAACGAGATGCGATCTTCGGAGAGTTGGAGAGCCATCATAAGAAGCGCAATATATTGCGAAGTGTATGCCTTGGTGGAAGCCACACCGACTTCGGGACCGGCATTGATATGGACACCGCAATGCGTCTCACGCGAGATGGTAGAACCGACAGTGTTGACAACACCAACACACAGGGCTCCACGCTCGAGGCAGTATCGCATAGCCAAGATGGTATCGGCAGTTTCGCCACTTTGTGAAACAAAGACGCAGACATCGTCGCGGAAAATTGGCGTCTTGCGGTCCAGGAAGTCGGAGGCCAGCTCAACGCTGACAGGGATCTCGGTGAGCTCTTCGAAGATGGCACGAGAAGCAATGCAAGAATGGTAGCTGGTTCCGCATGCCGAGAAAACAATGCGACGTCCGCGCCGGATGATGGGAAGGTATGCGCGGAGACCACCGAGTGTGATCTTATTGTTGTCAAAGTTGACACGACCACGCATTGTGTTGACGACGGACTCGGGTTGCTCGTAGATCTCCTTCTGCATGAAGTGGGTGAACTTGCCCTTCATGATTTCGGCGATCTCAATCTCGAGCGTTTCGAGGCTGCGAGTGGATGGGGTCTGATTGCCGTCGCGACGAAGGCGGTGGATATGCAGCTCTCCCTCTGCGATGTGGGCAATGTCGTCGTCCTCGAGGTAGAGGACACGTTTGGTGTGCTCAACGATCGCTGAAGCATCCGATGCGACAAAGAACTCGATTGGCTGGGGAAGGCCATCCTCCGACATGAATGCGCGAGATTGCGTACGCATGATCTTGGGGTTGACGATCGGGGGAGCAAGGAGGCCACCAGAGGTCGTCGTGGGAGAGACTGAAAGCAGTGTCATAAAAACTGGAAGGGTAACTCGAGCTTGAGTGCGTAGATAACTTACGGGGAGCGACAATCTTCTGTTCAGTAGACTCCTGGCCGGCGAATTCCACATCAACAAAGTCGACCTTGAGCTTCTTTTCCGTCTTGACACCGATCAAAAGAGGCGAACCGCGGCGAGCGGTGACGACTTCATCTGGATAGTGCTTCGACTTGAAGACAAAGGCGAAGGAACCCTCGAGCTCTTTGAGGACGGCCTTGACAAGCTCGGTGAAGGTGATGCGCTTGTCCGGTTGCGAGTCGTAAACATATTTCGTGAGTATGGCGACGGCCTCCGTATCCGTCTCGCTCTCAAACTTGTAGCCGCGGTTTTGGAGGACGAGTCGGAGGGCGGCGGCATTGGTGACGATGCCATTGTGGACGACGATGAAGTCGCTGGTCGGGTCCGATCGCAGCGGGTGGCAGTTTATCACTGAGGGAGGGCCGTGGGTGGCCCAGCGCGTGTGTGCGATCGAGACTTGTGAGTTGAACACCTTCGCGGTGTCGACTTTCGCGCCGGCGATCCGTTGTCGAAGGCCTGCGACCTTGCCAACTTCCTTGAAGTAGAACATCTCGCCGGGCGTATCACCATCGATACCGATGCCGGCAGAATCGTAACCACGGTACTCTTGGCGGGCGAGACCATTGCAAAGAATGTCGCAGATTTCCTTGCGATCCTGCAAAGAGACGACCAGTCAATTTCATGTCTCGGAAGGGCGGCGCGTGTAATGATCCGCGCCATGAGAGGTGCTCGGTGCCGGTCGCGATGTTGACCACCACCAACTACCCTGACCCAGGGCAGACGCGACGATAGACCATGAAAGATTGAAGAGTAGAGACGTACTTTTGGCTTGAGATAGCTGCAGTAACCAAAGATTCCACACATGATGCTCAGAGAAAAGGATGGAGGGGACTGGCGAGGGTGAGTTGAAGGGGCTGCTGCTTATATACGGTTTTTCTCAGAAGATCTCTGAGATCCAACTGATCACGCTCGCCCTTGGCACGCATCGCCTTTTTTCTTTCAACTGAACGGACGGGATCAGAGCCATCAGTGACACAGGGCCGAATGGCTGTGTGGGCCATCTTTCCGCATCTCGTCTTTCACCGCTCTCTCATAAAGTTGAGAGTGAGTGTATGATATTGATATTGGTGTGTGGCACTCCACGGGCGGTAGCGCTGCGGCAATTCATTCTATTCTTGGCTCTTCTTGGTATGTCACACATCCCCGGGCATTGCTACCCTTTTCTATCAACATCAACGCTTTTGACAACGTTTCAACCGACGTTAACCCTTCACCCAAGTCCCACATGCACCCACCTACACACACAAAGAATCCTTATCGTGTCACTATTTTAAGCACATTTACGTCATTTTTGGCACGGCCGCCCCGCCAAGCCCGACGAATCAAATCTTTACGCAAAGCACAGCACATACTCTGCCACACTTGGTCTCCCTCCCTCCCAACAGCCTCGAAACCTCACCTTACAATGCATCTTACGACAAAATCCCATCAGAAACGGTTTCATCTGGTGAGGTAAAGACAAGCGCTACACACCGCACCACACAACCCCCCGAGCCCATTTGGTCGATCGTGACTCCATTTCGAAGAAGCAAGAAAAAGTCGACGATTCGGACGAGAACGACCGCAGGCCGCTTTTGCCGCACCCACAAACCCTCCGGCCCATCGTGACCACATTCCTCACTCCTTGCTCATCTCTGATGCTGCCAAGTAGCCCGTTGGCAGCACCGGTCTCTTTCTCCCTGCAACGAACCAACACGGGGACAGCGTGGGTACGCGCGGCGCATATACGTATCCAAAAAGAAATACAAGTTACACAACACAGCCCTTCCACCTTCCATCCCCGACTGTTCGCGCCTCGATACCAGTTCAATCCACCCTTGATATTTTTTGGACCCTGGGCGCCAAAATCGCCGCCATCGTCCTGTACATCCTCGCAAACTCGTCATCCGCACGAACCAGCCACTGTCTACTGTACATAGGTGCAGCAACTTCCTGTGCTGCCCCTGCCCAGCCGATGGTGCATCACTGCGACATGACCAACCCGATCATCGCCTGCTCGTTTGTCGTTTTTGTCGACCGCAACCCATGTTCCTCCGGTATCTTGTCGAGCGGTGATGATAATGAACCCCCCCAGGTACGTGCAATGGCGGCCTCGGCCACGTGCTTTTCCCAGTCTTGATCCCTTGCCGTGATAATAAGCGCCCAAAGGCGAAAAATCTTCATGCCTCCTCACCGCCGAGTCCACCTACATCCGCGTTTCCCTCGGGTGTCGGACAGTGCGGCGTATAATGCTTCCGTGGTGGTGTTGCAGTGATCCCCGCGAGGCTGGATTCTCCTCGGCCCTCCGGGGATATCTACCACACGATGGTGCGCCCGTGAAGGGGGCGCTTATCGGCACGAACGTGCTTGACCAAATCTGTTTGCGCGCGCAGGACCTCGCAACGGCGAGTTAAAATTGCGGCTTCCCTACCGTATGTACCAGCGCGTGTATTACATGGGCGTGATGACATCCCACACGAATAACAAGTGCTATGTTTATGCAATTGTCTGTGCGTGGGACAGGTGTTCCGTCCATAACCTCATTGATTTGGCCGGAGGACCCAGTGCCTTGCCTCAGCAAGTGAAAAGGTTCCGTCGGGATTACGGCCACCATGGAAACCCGTAGATGGATGATGTAACGTGATAGG
>Ga0307510_10008731_pt1 | contig 12074 bp, 10 predicted proteins | sample 12_EM_MG_FD_207224 | JGI IMG/M metagenome (GOLD analysis project Ga0307510, IMG submission 207224) | Populus trichocarpa ectomycorrhiza microbial communities from riparian zone in the Pacific Northwest, United States - 12_EM | ecosystem: Host-associated > Plants > Roots > Unclassified | place...
CTATCTTTCTGAGAAACTAATTGAACATGTTGATAGTATGGAGGCGGCACTTGCGGAACTTAGCGTTGAAGATGTCAAAGATGAAGTAGATGATAAGGACTTCATTGTTGTTCGAGGTAATTAGTCCATCCTCATCCTTCCCTTTCTCACCGCCCTCGCAGACGAGGAAGATGTCTTTGAATCCGACTTTGAAAGCACGGACGACGATGCCGAAGCAGCACAGCAGGCCTCTGATGCTGGAGAACGGCAGGTGAGGGTTGAGGAGCATAGGGAAAAGAAGGTACATTTTTCTGTATTCTCCTAATTTGTCAACCTATCCTCCAACATAGGCAGCGCAAAGCCGGGTTGCGAGAGCTGCCGCTGTTGCACACGCACGCATGAGGGTGTCATTTAACCCAGATGTATATGAAGATGCAACAGAAGAGGCCCCCATGGTGGCGAAGAAGAAGCGCCGGGTATCGCTCGGACTAGCAATTGATGCAGAGACGGGTGAAGTTATCAATAATGCACAGCGGCAAAGCAGGCGCTCTCACACTGTCTTAAACACGAGTGCTACAGCCTTACGAATGAAAAAGGATGCTGAGGATAAGAAGGTGCGTTCACAGCGCCAATCCCCGAGAAAGCAGTCACTCATCCAAGTGTATGGAAGTCCGTTCCCAAGAAATCGAAGATCAAGGTGCCTGCGCTCACGCAAGATGAGCTTATCGCGCGCGCATTGGACATGGAGGAGGGCAACATCGTAGAACATAAGAATTACCTCTTTGTTGAGGAAGAGAAGAGGAAGCGGGCACACGCAGTCCGGGCAACGGTTTCAGGTCCTCTCTTGAGATGGGTCAGCCGCCGTGAGGTGGTTACTCTAGAAGATGGTGAAACCTGCCCGTCAAGCCCAACATCGGGGTCGGGGCATCCAGACACAAATTCAACGACTTCACAACCTGGAGACAGTGCTGATGCAACGCAGGTTGTGTGTCCGCCTAAGCCTCGCACGGAAGAGGCAACAAAGAACTATGTCATCCATGAGACCTCACAGGACGAGTCAGCGACGCGGCCTCTATGGAAAGATACCATGACAGCGATGTTTGGTGATCACGTAAAGTGGGAGGACGTCAAAGCATACGTGAGTAGGGGGCGGCCACTCTGTGAGTTATGCATTTCTTATCGCATTCTTTCTCTGAGGAATTACACCAGCTCGACCCGTACAGCTATGTTCCATAACAGGCCGCCCGGCGCGATATATCGATCCCCGCAGCAACGTACCTTATGCGACACCAGCAGCCTATCGCATACTCACCATGATGTTGAACCACGAATATGTCTGGAGTCATGCATTTGGTTGCTACGTAACCCCCCCGCAAAATCCCTTACTTCTTATGCCAACCGATGGGACGGCGCAGACTAATGAGAGTAGTACTTTAACGAAATAACACTCTTAGCGTGCTACCGATAGTAGTAATTGTAGTACGACCCCTCCATCATCCGCACAATGAGCATCATATCCAGAACCTGCATAAGATGAGCTCACGATTATAGCAGGAATTCTGGTGGACGGACGGTGACACTCTAGGCATGACTGGGTGTGCTCATTAACACTCAAATATTGAATGAACTTCGATATTCTGGACGAATATTGTACCTATGTCTCCTGCCTTTGGTCATAGCCAGGATCCTGTCGCTTCCAAGTTCGTACTGATGCGTAATAATCCGCAATTATCAACGACGCGTCAGAAACACCCCTTAAGCTACCGACCTCCATCACCTGAGCAAGACAGTCATGTATTCCCATTCAGACAACACCTCTCGACCTTGGACTGGTCAGTCGCGTGCGACATCCGTCACTCGCCCCCACACGCAGTCCCGCCCAGGCACGGCCCCTACGACACCTGCGAATTCACGCTATGATGCTAGCTTCGTCGTCGCTTTACTGGAAGGTCGTGGTATCGCCCGAGAAGTTGGCATAGCTGCGCTCGATCGCGATACTGGTCGTGCGATGTTGGTCCAGGTACAATTATTCGTCGCCGTATACTTAGTACATGTGCCTGACCACTAGACGTAGCTCGCTGACTGCCAGACATATGTGAAAACCCTTCACCAGATGCACCTTCACAACCCAAACCTCATCTTAATTCCGGATACATTTTTGTCCTTCAAAGATAACCTAGGGCCGTCGTCTACCAGGAACATCCCGAGCTCAACATCACTGCTTGTACAATGCCTTCATGATGAATTTCCCGGAGTTCCAGTTGAGCCCGTGTTGCGCAAATACTGGAACGAAGATGCAGGTATATCTGGTCTCTATGTCGGTGGTCAACCATCTCCCATATCTTCAGTCATAAGGTCTAGAATTCGTGTCTCAACTCTGCGTCTGGGATGAGGAACGAGCGGCGACAATACTTGCTGTGTCACGAAAGTGCGCATATATGCATATATGCGACCATTTCGCCATCTTTGCACGTTCTGATGCCCTTAGATGTCAGATATTATGCCTTATCTGCCGCATCAGCAGTATTCAAATACGTAGAAATCAAGCTGAATACGCAGTTTTCGAGCGGGTCGTTACGCATTCGTTACGTCCCCGTCGAAGGGACGATGATGATTGACCCGGAAACAGCGCGCAATTTGGAAATCGTTGACAATATGGGGAATGCAAGGTCACCCCACTCATTATTTGGGTCTGTGTTTCTTCCCTTCGCAGAGGAGTACTCACTTCTTCTCAGCGTCGTAAATCATTGCTCTACCGCCATGGCGAGACGACTCTTACGTGCAAATTTACTAGCACCAGTCACAGGCACGCCCTAAAACCGATCGGCTCAAACCACTCTTTTTCCTGACTTCTCACCTTAGTTGGATCTGCGTTAGAAGCACGACTGGATGTCGTCGGAGGTAATCTGAGTCTGTGGACCTGACCAAACTTCGTTCACATCTTCGTCAGAGTTGGTCCGTTCGGAAGACAGGTTCACGGAGGTCAAGGACGCTTTGAAACATCTTTGCAAAGTAGATCTCGACAAGCTCATCAGCTCCGTACGTGATTACAGCAACCCCCACTCTTCTTCACCCGCACTGAGGCGGCGTAGCTGGCCTCAAATGAGACTCGGGAAGCTAGTTCGGCGCGGACAGCCTCCTCACGGGTGACCCAGATGCTCAACTTACGGGACGTTGTGCGACACTTGCCCGCATTGCAGAAGGCCCTCGTTGGTTCGAAGAGCGAGTTGTTGAGAATCATGTGTAACGTACGTTACGAGATTCTTACACATTCTCAATATATGAAGCCCATCACAGATGCTGTCTGACGAACGCTTGGTCAAGGTCGAACGACTGGTTTCGGAGAGTTTGAATGAGGATGCATCACTCCAAAAAGTGTGTCCCCTTTGGCCTACGACCATGGCGGAGTCAATGACTTTTCGTGTCAGACGGGAATCGAAGCGATCAATGCTCGGGTGTACGCTGTGAAGGTGAGCATGTCACGGTCGGTCTCTATACATTTTGTCCACTAAGGCCACTCAGGCAAATTGTAACCCTCTTCTCGATGTCGCTCGCGAGACATACAAGGAGAACATTGGGGACATTTATGCGTTGCACGATAGTCTCGTCGAGAAGCATGGCATGCCCATGCAGCTTGTGTATCAGGAATCTGGATTTCTGTTTTCAATTAGGAAGGGGGATCTTGCCGAGGGAAAGCTACCCTGGGGTTTCACTAATCTATCGATGCAAAGAGGAAGATGGTTGTTTACGAGCATGGAACTGGTGAGCAATTCGACCACCTTCATTTGATACGCCACACTGACCCTCGAATACAGAAAAAACGCAACGCCAGGATGAAGGATGCCCTTGAAGAAGCCTTCATTCTGAGCTATTCGTAAGTGAACCTCCTTCTCGCCTTCCGTACCTCATTCACACGCTCCAGAACTATCAAAGATCTTGTCTCTACTGTTCTGATGGACATTGGAGCTCTTTATAAAGCCTCAGAAGCGGTCTGCTCTTCTTCCGTCGTGAACAGAGCCATCGCCTGAGGCGCGACGTTTCAATCCAGATAGCCATATTGGACATGTTGTGGTCCTTTGCTCACGTCTCTATTAGTTCGTCAAAATTGCATTTTGCGGCTGAATTCTTACCTGGTCCTCTACAGTGAAGAATTATGGTAATAGTCCCCTCACTGAGCGAACCTTAGACTCTGATTGAATAATTAGTCCGTCCCGAGTTTACTGGCACCTTGGCAATCAAGGCTGGGCGTCATCCGATTCTAGAAAACGTTCAGTCGGTGGGCATGCTTGTGCCAAACGACGTGTATTGCTCCGATTGTACGTCTTTCCAAGTGATACGTGGTCCTAAGTGAGTAGCCAAAAATGCCCATGCGCGATGCAATGATCTTGCTCTCTTACGTCGCTAGCATGTCTGGTATGTTGCAAGACAGCGCGACTACCCACCACTCACCCTGCCTAGGGAAAAGCACATATCTCAGGAAAATTGGCTTACTGACAGTTATGGCACAATGTGGTTGTTTCGTCCCGGCAGAGTATGCAAGTTTTCGGTGAGCCAGGCGCCTCATTATTGTTACCGCTACACATCCACTCCTTTTAGTATTCACAGTCATCTTCTGACGCGTCTCTCAAACGACGACGACATGGAAAAAAATCTCAGCACATTTGCCAATGAGATGGTGTCTTGCGCAATGATTTTAGGCCTTGCGTCCTCACAGGCGTTAGTTCTAATTGATGAATTGGGCAGAGCCACATCTCCAAAGGAAGGTGTGGGTATCTCCCACGCAATCGCAGAAGAACTCATCAAACTCAAAGTAAGTTTTGCGTACATATGCGATAACTAACTGACACTTTGTAGTGTTTCACTTTCTTCGCTACGTGAGATAATATCATAGGATCGTTTGTTGGCCCACGCTCATGCAATGTCGCAGCCACTTCCACGACCTTTCTGTTACATTATCTCGCCAACCCACTGTTGTCCAGTAGATGCATCAGCCCCGACTTGCCTGTGAACGTACTGACGTCTCCTCCAGCTTGCATTTATCGGTTCGGGTATGCTACTTGCTACCCGCCACAGTCACTTTCAAATCCTCACACCTAACAGAGGTCACCTGTTTCGAGCTCTAATATCGGCCTCACCTTCACATACAAGTATTTTTTGGCCACTCCGTCCGTCATGACCTCACGTTTGCTTTTCAGGATAGTGAATGGTCTGGCAGTTGAAGTGGATCATTATGGTACCATCTGTCATAGTCCGAACTTGTTTGGAGTCTGAGATTTGCGAAACGTATCGCAGGTCTTCACCTAGCACGCTTAGCGGACCTGCCAAGGGACGTGCTCACAGAAACCGAGCAAATTGCGCACCATCTTGGCGATGAATCAAAATGGAAGCACGAAAGCAGCGAATCCTCTAAGGTTGCCAGAAGGCGGAAGGCTGTCCTGAAGGTATGTTGGGCCGCATCGCTTTCGGACTGTCAAAAATATCTATCATGTCCTTACTCATCCCCCGTACTTCCCAGCTGCGGACAACGTTGACACAAGCCTTCGAACATTCGAGGCTCCCGGACCGCGACTTCCTTGGCTATTTGACTACTTTGCAGGAAAAGTTGACAAAGGAACTCGCCAATAACCTTTCTTGATACATGGATGCACCCCAAAAGTGGCTTCTAAATCCTCGGACTCAGAGTCTGTCTATTACCGTGGCCATGTGCTATTACAAACATTTCAGTTGGTTCGTGGCTGGAAACTCGTTATCTTGATCATTCCGGTTTTAGTCTACTCTACCTGCAACTCAAATTTGCGTTTCCCCGTCATACTTTCGACGACTTGCATACAGGACATCAGGTGTACAGTGTAAATATGGAAAGTACACGATATGATGTGAATTACACTGTGTGAACTCCTCGACCTCGAATTAAGTTTAGCCTGAAAAGTGGACTGTTCTCCTATCTTTACCAACCTTGGCAAACCAAGGTAGAAAGTCGATGAGAATTGAGGATGACCCGAGTTCACCCCCAAAGCGTGAAACACAAGAGAATATAAACAGGTAAATCACAACTCCTGATACAGTCTATGGCTTAATTTCTGCGCTCTCCGAGCTCCGTTCGAGACCTCTCGGTGCAAATCCCGACGAAGACCTACCGCGCGTTGGGACAGATCGCCCTGGGTTTGTTCGTTTGTCGCCACTAGGAGCTGGTCGATGAGCGTATAGGGTAGCCATGTCGACATGGCCGTTTTAGGTGGGTTCTGTGCAAGACGCGACTCGGCCTACCCTCAGAGATCATGTGAGTCAGGTGCATGATGGGCCAACATCTAGGGTAGAAACGCACACTGTGGATAAGGGCCAACACAAGTTCCAGCGCCAGTTCAAGCAGCTCGAAGCGCATACATGCGCGGATAAGCCACTCTGGATCATGCTCCTTTTTTTCCAAACACGTACAGTAAGATTTCCGAGAAGAATAACATAGAAGCGGTATCATTACCTCCAATCTGTGGATCAGCCATGGAGGGGGGGTGGATGAGCGCTCCAATCCGATTATAGTCTCAAAGACGACTTTCGAGTAACGGAGATCTGTGTCCGGACTATCGTGGCGCTCGAGCGACTGCCGTAGGTACCTCCATCCACGGTCAGAAGGCGTGCCAGCCCAGGATGTGACTTTATCGGTGAGCAACCAGTCGATGGTGTCTGCCGATCTGTGCCACAAGTCAGCGATGCTAGGAGACGCAAGAAATCTGTAGGACCCACGAAACAGCCTCTGGGTTGCGACTCAGCCGGAGGCATTGTCTCGTCAGATGCGAAAACAGATCGGTCATGTCAACTTCAAGGGTACGAGCGGTGGCTATGGCTAGATTAAAGCGATTGTTTTGGACCAACCTTAGGACGACAGATTCAGGAGAGCGTAGACTCGCTATCGTGATAATCAGGTCAGTTCCTCATACTCGGCGTAAGCTAGGTCATGCTCACCACTTGAGCGCAACAGCTCCGGATCCTTTCTCACAAGATCCAGTTGCGCGCCCAACAGGGTGGATTCTGCGATTACGTCGGAAAGTTTGACTACTTCTAAGTCACGCTTCCCACTGGCGAATCTGTCCTCAGGGATATGCCTTGTGAGCTTACGACGCTTCCGCTCTGACTGTCTAGTCCCAAGTCCTTCCGGCGCAATAGGGAGAGTGATCCATGTGTCCTTCTGGTCGAGCAGAGTAAGGGCATTTGAAGAGACAATCAACGCCTCGAGCTGCTGTTCGGCTAGTGAGAGATACTGCGCCAGGTCAGTGGTGTTGCTCAGAACTGCAAGCTTTCTGGCGCGCTGGTACATTGCAAGGGCCGCTGAGAGATGTGTTAACACAGAAGGGATATAGAACACAAAAAATATAGCTAGCTCACCATTCCTGTAGTCACCATGGGTCACATACCACGTATACAGGATCCGAGAATAGAAAGGCTGGACGCGGGGGTCCGCATTCCGTGCCTTGAATGACAATGATCCTTCTACCTCATCGACAATGCCAACAAAGTTGAAGGACATGAGACGCTCGATTGCATGCTCCTCGCACATTCGGTGAACCAAGTGCTGAGCACAATTACGCCGCCTACGAGGATGCGTTAGTTGGGGAGAGATCCTTCATGCATGATGACTAACAGCATATCGTGCGGAGTTGCCATTAGCGCCGCGTACGCTTCGTCCCAATATCCCAAGTCTGTTGCACCCCTGATGACGGTGCTCCACAGATCATTGGTGTCCCAATCTGGTGGCGCGTTCGATATTGCCAACTTGGCAAAGTGAACGTCGTGGTCTGTGAGAGACGCAGACTTGAACAACGAGGAAGCGTGAAGGTAAAACCCAAACATCGAGTCGAAGAGCTGGCCTCCAGGAAGGACCGCCGCGAGGGCATCAGCGTCTTCGAAGGATAAGGCGCTATACGGGCCTGTCAAATAAGCGTTGGTTTTGAGGCGAGTGACGCGATAAGAAGCAACACCGTACCAAAACTACCTGCCAGGTTGTCCAAGGCCTCCGCCGTCTCTGCATCTCTTCCGATATCCAACCACAGCCTCGCCCAAATGTACATAACAGCTGGTGTCCGCGGCAACCATTCCAATGTCTCCCTGGCCGCGTCCAGGAATTTCAGAGAGCGGAGACGCTCGCACCACAGCACCTCCAGTCGCGAAGCATGTGCCGTCGAAGTAGCTTGTAGCAGCCCGCTCATATCGAGGAACGCATGTGCAGCGACGGCGAGCGGCGCATCGACTGCGGTGCCACCTATCTGCTCGAGCAAACACGGGAACAAGGCAGGTGTCGGCGCGGATGCGGCTGGAGCGCTGCGAGACATTCCGAGGGTACGGAGGCGCGCAGCAACCTCGTCCGTGTCGTCTACGGCGGTGAAAGGAGCGGCATCGAATGCGGGCTGCTCGGCGGCATAGCGTAGCATGGAAACGCCACGAAAAACGGCGAATATTTCGGAGAGTAAGCTGGGGTCCCAGTCTTCCAGATCTTCGGCGAAGAAAAAGAGGAGCGCGACAAGGGCCAAAATGAAGTCGTATCGCGTTTGAACTGAATGTGTCGCATACGATGCGGCCAGCATGCGCGTGTATATGGAGACGTGTTGGGGTAGCAAGAGTTCGACTTCGTCCTCCTCCATCTTTACGGCGCGATCAAAGCCACCGACAAGGTCCAAAACGAGACGGGTCGAAGCTTCGAGGTCAGCCACACTCTGAAGGCGTCCCACGAGCCAACTCTCCGCGCCATCATCGAGGGAGTCACGGAACGCAACACGCGCGGCTGTGTCGGCGATGATATCCGCGAACGGAAACGCCACTTCTTGTTGCGTGAGATCTACCACGCGTCCCTCGAGTGCTCGAAGTGCACGAGGCCCGAGTCGTGTGCGAAGATTCCATGCGATTTCACACACTGCAAATTGAGGTTCAGCGCCCGAGTCGGCGCGGAGGTGGCGGTGCAACCGCAAGGGCAAGTCTTCGACAGCAAGTGCGCCTGTACGTTCACGCTCGGCTACAAGGACCTCTCCGCGAGGACCCATACCAAGTGCGAGCGGCCAGCGCGCGGAGCGCTCGACGGCACGACAGCGTGCGATAAAACCTTCCCAGTCTCGCTTGAGGGAGATCCAGTATTTGTCATACAGCAGGGCCCCCGTTTGTGTATCGCGGGATAATGTCACAGTACACCCAACGACGGCGGCTATCTGCTCCCCTAGGGACACATACGACGTAATGAGTGGTGCGGGTGGGGGACCAGGAAGCGATCGGCACGCGTCGGTGTATTGATCGATGGCGGTGCGAAGGGTATAAGTGGAAAAGACGCCCGGACGTATGACGGCAGAGAAGAACGTGTCCGTGAGCGAGCTTGGGGAAAGCAACAACTCGTCCAGGTAGGCAGGGGTCAGGTCAGGTTCGAAAGGATATAGGACGATGCGCCAACCAACACCTTCAGGTTCATTGGAGACGTCCAACATGGGTATGTCGAGAATTTCAACTGCTGCCTGGCCCTGACGATCCCATAAAGTGTGGAGATGCCCGTTGATAACAGCAAAGTCTTGCAAATGGCCGTGTGCACTCTCGTGCGAGGCCTCAAACGTTTCCACTAGCTGGAGGTGGTCATTCGAAGCGCTGAACAATTGGAAGAAACCTCCGGAGGAAGAAGAGGCAGGCGTTGGAATGAAGACGAGGACGTTCGGTCCGTCGTAGATGGTAATGAGCTTTTGTGGTGATGAGTCAAGAAGAATGCTCGGCTTGCTCGACGAAGTGGCCATGCCGGGGGATAGCTCTCTACCGGGAGAAGGTAGGGAGGGAAGTACTTTGGCTGAGGTGCAGCCACTCCGTGCAGTCCACAAACGAAGGGTTCGGTCACGAGAAAGCGTCCAGACATGACCAATGTCAGTTGGCTGGGGGTGGCTCGCCATGGCGATGATATGTGCCCCATCAGTAGAGCCTTGGTGAAGGAAGGATGTGAGCGATCCAAGGAACGTATTGTGATGAAAGAGGTTCTCGGTCCAGTGATCTTTGGATGTAAAAATGAGAATGAGAGAAACGGAAGGAGAGGAACACGGACGGACCGGCGGTAGTTTTATCACCAATATTCTCAGCATCTAGACGAATGAGGGATCCGTTTGTAAGGGCAAGGGCGACTGTATGTGTGCCTTGAACCTGAACGAGGGCCTGAAGATACTCTTGCGCATGTTTGAGATGGTATTCGCGACACCAGTTATTGATCATATGGGTGGACCAGAGTTGCTGAGGTGTTTGCAACGGTAGGACAATGCGATAGAGGGAGCCGCTCGCTGTGACTGCGAGGATGTGTAGCTCGCGAGTTTCCCATAAGACTATAGCAGGGTTCGGCAGGACGGTATAGGGAAAGACAAAGCGGATGGGGGGCGTCTCGGTAGAAAGAGAGAGCAGCTCGACGATGAGACCATTGTGGACGAGTCGGAGGAGGATGACGCCGGTTTGCACCGAGTGAAAGAAGGACGAGTATTGTGCGTGTTCGGGTGGTGGTTCGTCGTCGGTCGCCTGAGGGGGGAACGGCACGTGCGGTTTTGAGGTCGAGATGGAAATTGCGGAGGTTTGGGAGGGGGAATAAACATCGGACAAGTGGGAGGAGATGAGCACTTTATCTGCTGCTACCGCTGCCGCCATGAGTTGCGAATGACTTGACTTGACTATCGTCTCGCGCCTCGCGCGCCTTGCAACTTGACCCGCAGACAAACACATACAAATAACGCGTGCATACCCTCCCGCCGATACTCCGCCGATTGCCGATTAACATGGGCCAATTGGTTTCCCGAATCAAACTGGTATTAGACACTCTCGCTCAACTCGATGCAGAGTACCGCGCGGTCAAAGAAAGGATAGCCCACTCCCCGGGTTTGCCGGTAAACCACCCAACGCTACCATTTTGGTCAATACCACCTGTCGAAGTGCCAACATCCAATACATCCTTACCCACCCATGTCGACATCGTAGTCATTGGGTCGGGCATCACGGGTTTATCGTGCACCCGTGCCTTGTTAAAAAAGGGACCGACTGATCTCCGCGTCCTCGTGCTTGAGGCGCGAGATGTGTGTTCGGGTGCTACAGGCAGGTGAGTACACACCACACGTGCTCCCTCCATACGTTAGACCCGGACGAACTTCGTCCTCGACACACCTGGTCGTGTATTATCCCCCCAGGAACGGCGGGCATATCAATCCCCCACTATTTCATGACTATTTAGAGCTCAAGTCGGAATTCGGGGTCGAGTCGGCGAAGCGCATCATTCGTTTCCGCCGCGCGCACCATTCAGCCCTTCGTGAAGCCGTCGAGGACATCGGCGCTCTTGATCATTCACAGATCCGCGACGTAGAACGTCTCGACGTTCATTTCGAACACGGTCTATTCGAACGACAGGTAAAACGACTCGAAGCGTGGCGTAAAGATATGCCCGAAGAATCGGAAGGCTGCCGTGTTATCGAGGGCAATGAGGCCGCCAAGGTCACTTTACTCGCTGCTTCTTTCTCAGTCATTCTGACCAGACACGACATCAAATGGTCCGAACTAGATGTTTCAACTTTCTGAACGTGTAGTAGGTGTCATCGCCTCCCCTGGTGGTGCCGCACATCCGTACCGCACCGTGACATCCATCTTTGCGGATCTTCTAAAGCGTTATCCGGAACGGTGAGCAACATACGCCCCACATCACACACGTGCAGCTGCTGATACACGCGGCAAGGCTCGACCTCTTCACCCACACGCCATGCACAGGAATCACTTCCCCATCCACTGTCACACCGTACTACACCGTTCAGACACCGCGCGGTACCCTGACCGCATATCACATCGTCCACGCCACCAACGGATGGTCATCGCACCTCCTCTCTGGCCTGCGTGGCACAATCATCCCGCTTCGCGGCACGATGACCGCGCAGCGTCCCGGCTCCGGACTTCCGACTGCCGCAACTGGCAGCAGACGTGCCCATGTCTTCCAGCACACCCCACCGGGCTTTGATTACCTGACGCAGTTGCCCAAGAACGACGCAGCCAACGGCGATGGGGAGTTGCTTTTCGGTGGCGGCGCTATGCAAGGCGGGCGTCTCGTCCTGTCAGAGATCGGC
>Ga0307510_10008732_pt1 | contig 12074 bp, 19 predicted proteins | sample 12_EM_MG_FD_207224 | JGI IMG/M metagenome (GOLD analysis project Ga0307510, IMG submission 207224) | Populus trichocarpa ectomycorrhiza microbial communities from riparian zone in the Pacific Northwest, United States - 12_EM | ecosystem: Host-associated > Plants > Roots > Unclassified | place...
TGTGTTGCAGTTGTTTCCCCCCCCCCCCCCCTAAAATAAAAAAGTAAAAAAGATCGCCCCCTTTTCTGAGCATTGCCTAGAAAGCTATAGTACAGCTGGCCTTTCCGTTGTGTTTGGGCGGTAATGCTGACTGGGTGAAACATTTCGGTGATTGTAGGATCAAGCTGGCGATGTGGACATCGAGGCCATAATAGCTCCGATATTATTCACACTCTTGTCGTTCTTCACGAGGCTATACAAGATTGGACAGTCTAATATCGTTACATGGGATGAGGCACAGTACGTCAGCACCTTTCTTTTTATAATGGGAAGCTTCTGGCTTTCGTGGAATTAAGAGGGCTTTGGACGAGTCGATTTGCGCCGATCGTGATTGTTGACAAGGGTGTTTGGATAGTTTTGGAAAATTTGGATCTCATTACCTTAAGCGTGAATTCTACTTCGATGTGCATCCTCCGCTTGGAAAGATGCTTGTGGGTCTCTCGGGTTGGATGGCCGGGTATAATGGCTCTTTCGAGTTCAAGTCTGGAGAAGTTTACCCAGAAGAACTCAACTATACCTTCATGAGAGTCTTCAATGCTACCTTCGGAGCTCTATGTGTGCCTCTTGCCTACTTCACCGCTAAGGAATTGAAGCTTTCGAAGCCTGCAATATGGCTGGTGACTTTGATGGTTTTGTGTGGTATGTTGGAGATTAAGAACTTTATGTGGTGTGATCTGATATTTGTTTCAATGCAGAGAATTCGTATGCTACCATCAGCAGGTTTATCTTGCTTGATTCTATGCTTCTGTTCTTCACCTTCACCACTATGCTTTGCTTCGCACGGTTCCACAGGCTCCAAACTAGGTCTTTCTCACCCCAGTGGTGGCTATGGCTTGTTCTTAGCGGACTCTCGATTGGCTGTGTCTGCAGGTAGGTTTGCACTAACTCGTTGTGTCTGGCGCTTTCTTACCTATATAGTGTTAAATGGGTTGGACTGTTTGTTACCGGAGTTGTTGGCCTTTACACTGTCGAGGACTTGTGGAACAAATTCGGGGATCTTAAAATGCCCAAGGTACGTTGTCTGTTTTTGTTTGTTTTGAGAAGACACTTGCTCATAGTGCCATAGGTCGTATATGCACAACATTGGGTCGCACGCATCATTGGCCTTATTGTGATTCCTATGGTTGTTTACATGTTGAGTTTCTGGATGCACTTCACCATCCTCGAGAATTCTGGTCCTGGAGATGCCCAGATGAGCTCTCTATTCCAGGCTAACCTCAAAGGGACGGAACTTACCGATAGTCCGTTGGAAATTGCTATTGGCTCGCGTGTCACTATCAAGAACATGGGCTATGGTGGTGGTCTCTTGCATTCTCATGTTCAAACATATCCTGAAGGATCCGGCCAGCAACAGGTCACTTGCTATCATCACAAGGATGCTAACAATGATTGGTACTTCCATCCCAACCGCGGTCAGCCTGATTTTGATTCCGAGTCGCCAGACCTCCGTTTTGTTGGAAATGGGGATGTCGTCCGTCTTATCCATGCACAAACCGGTCGTAACTTACATTCTCATGTTGTTGCTGCTCCGCTTACCAAGGCCGATAATGAGGTTTCATCTTACGGAAATCTAACAGTTGGTGATGAAAAGGACCACTGGACTATTGAGGTTATGAGTGATGCCGCTGGAAGGGATTACAGCAAGCTCAGAACTCTCACCACTGCCTTCCGGTTGAGACACACTGCCTTGGGCTGTTACCTCAGAGCTGGAAATGTCAATTTGCCTCAGTGGGGCTTCAAGCAGATTGAGGTTACTTGCACCAAGGTGAATAACCCGAGGGATGTTTTTACTCACTGGAACGTCGAAAGCCATTGGAATGAGAAGCGTAAGTTTGAACCTTTCACTTTTATAACATCAACTTAGGGTGTGGTTTAACATTTCCTGTAACAGTTCCAAATGCGGATGTCAAAGCATTCAGATCGCCATTTTTGCGTGATTTCATTCACTTGAATGTTGCTATGATGACCTCCAACAACGCTTTGGTTCCAGATCCTGACAAGCAAGATGACCTAGCATCTGCTTACTGGCAATGGCCGATTCTTCATGTTGGGTTGAGAATGTGCAGCTGGGATGATGGCATTGTTAAATACTTCCTTTTGGGCAACCCTATGGTGTATTGGGGATCGACTCTAGCGCTTCCCCTATTCTCACTTTTAGTCCTTTTATACCTCATCCGATGGCAGCGCGGATATAACGATCTCGGTGGCGAGGAAATTGACCATATTCGCGCCGCAGGAGTATACCCTCTCATCGGCTGGGTCTTCCACTATGTTCCGTTTATCGCCATGGCGAGAGTAACATATGTTCATCATTACTACCCAGCTCTTTATTTTGCGATCCTGGTGTCTGGGTTTCTTTTCAATCACCTGGCCAACAAGTTGCCCAAGACAGTAAAATTAGCTGCTTATGGCGTGGCATATACGGTTGTTATCGGGATTTTTGTGCTTTTTATTCCAATCTCGTTTGGTATGACAGGATCGTCAGAACAGTACAAGTATCTGAATTGGCTGGTAAGTAGATATAACGCATCTCCTCACAGCATATTCACCGAACATGCGCTAACATTATCTTCGCAGCCTACCTGGAGAATATGAACCTGTTAGATGGAGGCTCGGGGAAATTGTTAGGTTAGCGCATCGAATATTACTAGAAGGCTGGTGTGTTGGGAAAATAAAGCGGGCGGTAATGAGATGGAAAAGGTAGCAAAAAATCTAGTAATTCCCTCTATTTATTGTTCATAGGTTCAATTCCAGTTTTTGTTTTTGTTTTGTTTTCGGAAATTTTGTAGGGTGTTAAGTGCTGTATAGATGGGCGGATGCTACTTGTCATGTCAAAGATTTTTTGTATTGTCTGTAATTGCCAGTCTCGAAAACCTCCCGAGTGATACTTTGTGTATTACTGGAGTATGATAAGTGTTTTGATATACAAACGAGCCTCATCAGAGGGCTTCAGATGATTCCACCAAAGTTACACTTCCCTTTGCAGCTTTAAGACAACAGCCATGCACCGCAATTTTAAGCCCACCCATTTGAGTATCGTGGGGGGAACTTGGAACGAAACTTAGCTGCTCACTTTGCCTCTTCCCCGACTATGATACCACAGCTTATATCGTTATACTAGGGCCCCGCGCACAACCACCGGCTAGCAAACCCAAATCCTAGAAATGACTGTACCGTCTACACCCGCTCATTCCACACCATTAACACTTCGATATCATTCATCCAAGCCTCCCAAACACCCCACCCCATCCCGTCAAACTCCCTCAGCCTCAACCACACCGCCCTTCCCATCCCTATTCTACCCTACCAAACAAGCAACAATAATCGTGTAAACGACCTCACATCGTCCACCCCCCTCTACAGCAAGCAAATATTTCAAACAGCAAGAAAGAGAGGAAAGAAAAAGAGAAAAAGAAAAAAGAAAAAAGAAAAGGAAGGGGAAGGGAGTAAGAAGAATATTATCCACATCCAGCTAGCTATACATATCATACCATACGATATCCGTTATGATACACCGCCGTTAACTTGTAGTGGGGAGAAAGAAACGTCCTCCCATCGCCGTGGTGGAAGCTTGTTATTGTAAAGCATGAGCCGTGAACGAGTGCCTGATGCTGATATATGATAGGGTGAGGGTTTTTCGTCAGGGGAGGCACCACCTGCGACCACGGCCAAAGGAGATAAGGAAAAATGAAGGGAGGGGGAAAAAAACATCACCAGTTCAAACTTTGTTTTCCTTCCCCGGGAAAAAACATCATATTACTATCACTAGAACGACCCGGGGAAGAAAAGAAAGAGAAAAAGAAGGGGGAGATGAGAGGGCGGTAAGCAAGCAAATAAGCGGCCTCTGGTTAAAAAGACACGTAAGAAGGGATTCAATCAGAATTTTTTTTCCCGGAATATAAGAAGCCAAATGGGACTCCAAGTTTAAAAGATAGAGAGGAGGATGGTGACAGATAGAAAGAAAGGAGAGAACGAAAAAGAATACAACTGTGCCTCCTGCCAGATTCCCGAATGACATTGACAAAGCGCACACACCGACCATACAATAAAGGAATTGAGCAATTGGTAGAAAGGGAACAAAAAAAGCTCGAGAGGAAACTCCGTACTTCCATCACCATCCATCCATCCAGTCTGAGCAGCCATCCGTGATATCTTTACCTCCCCTTTTTTTAACGCCCCGCCTATTTGAACCCTCCAACTAAAAAATGCTGTCATCCGGTGAGAGTATCTCTTTCAGTATATCCTAATTATCATCTCCATCACCAGCCGCTGCCCCCCCGTCTTGTTGCTGCCGCTGGGCTCGCGATTGCCCCCTGTATCCACCATATGGTAGTGCGATTCTCCCACGATAGCCGCCTCTTCCTCTGCCCCTCCCTCTCCACCCACGCCCGTAGTGGTTGAACCCACCATCAACACTTCCCTGGCCAAAGGTTTCTAGGTTCTTCTTTTGTTCTTCACCCCTCCAGACCGCCCCACCTCTGGGTTTCTCTCCTTCCTTGGCTTCCGCGCGCTCTTTGTTCTCGCACGATATGTTATCGAAGAAGCTGGATCCACGGTTGTAGTATTTTGCGGGGGGAATGACAACATCGTCCTTGCTATTGCCATCTGCATATCCATTAGTGCCATTGGCCGGAGTCTCCAGATGAGTAACTCTCTCGTCTTCCCCACCTGCGATGACCTCCTTAACCAAGTCTTGCTTATTAAACTTCGCGTTCGCGCTCGCGAAATCGTAATCGGTACTAGGGACCTCAACCTTGCGAGGTTGACTGTTATGGAAACCACCACGATAACCTCTTCCGCCACGAGCGACAAACCCGCCGGTACCTGGTCCACGGGCAGGGCGCGGTTCTCCACTAGGACCACCATTCGTATCGTTTGAAGCAGGTACAGGGCCTGCTAAGTTGCTATTACTAGCAGGAGCGACTGTCTTCATTGCCAGCTGATTAACCTTGTTGGCCAGATCTTGGACGGCGGCATTGGTATCGTTGTGAGCAGAGGTGGACGCAGAAGCCTCAGTAGATTGAGCATTGCGGGTTACGGGTTGGGACGAACCGGGCGCTGGGGAGCGTGAAGATCTGCTGTGGGGGGGTAACGGAAGTGCCGGCACGATTCCTCCATGCGCTTTGGGTCCAGTTGGTGCTCTGCCAGTGTTTTGAGTGACAGGAACCGAGGGTGCTGGTTTAGTTTCGTTGTCCTCAGGAGGAGTCGGGGGCTTGGAACTATTGTTCGTGGTTTGTTGCACCGAGGTAAGAGGTACTTGCCTCTCGTTAATCTTGGTGTGCGCGGGTGACTGGGATTGAGCTACCGAATTTTGCGCATTTGGGCCTTGATGCATGGGACCGCGATTCATTGGCTGCTGTTGAGAGTGCTGCTGGCGATTAGTAGCCGGCCCAATTGGGGCTTGTGGCGGCGCTCTATTCTGGGGACCATAGGTGGGAGTCTGTTGCTGGGCCAAGGGAGCTTGCTGCGGAGCCTGGGCTTGACCTTGCTGCTGGGGGGCCTGACTCTGCTGATGCTGTTGGGTAGGCTGTTGCTGGGACTGGGGTATACCAACGGGAGGTTTTCCTAGCCCTGGTTGCTGGGGGCCTTGAGGAGGTGGGTAGGCACCATACATAGCTCCCTGTTGGTATGGACTGGAAGCAAAGCGACCCTGAGCCTGAGGAGGAGGAGGGTAATAATACTGTGGCACTTGCTGTTGGTACTGGTTGGGGGGCTGCTGATTTCCCTGAGCATAGCTTGGAGGAGGTGGGCGAGTTGAGCTCTAGCAGTGCCGAATTAGCTGTCGTAAGGAGAATGGGGGTACGATCGAATAGTTCGATTAAACGACAATCTATCAATGAAGATTTGGAGGAAAACAAAACACCCGAGACCTTATAGACATGCCAAAAAGAAAACTAGGTCTCAGGACCCCGCAGCGGGGAGGTGAAGTGGGGGGGGACAAAAAGTAATATTTCTCTCAACATACCCCTAGAATGGCGGGATCATCAGGCACCTGAGGTTGCGGTGGCTGAGGCGCAGTCTCCTCGATCCTTAAATCCTTGACGTCGCCACCGCGAAAAACGATATACTCGTAGACATTGTCCGAACCAGCGATTTCCTTAGCAGGATCGCCACGTCTACCTTCCGTCCCGTGAGAAACAACTTGTTCTAAGGCAACGGTGTGGTTTTCGGAATTGATGTCATGGAGACGGCCGACGTAGCTAATTAGCGAGAGAGGAAGGTTGGTCAGCTCGAGGAAGGAGGAAATAAACGGCCGATGCAAGCAAGCAGAAGAGTGTATACCGGATATCGCTCCTGGAGATCAAGGAAATCCGGGAGCTATATAGAAAGACAGGTTGTCAGTTCAAGTTTCCTATAGTGATTAGCCAAATAAAGTGATAAAAAACTAACCCGATAAATTCAGACATGATTGAAGCGAGTAGGGTCAACGACCCGGGAATGAAGTGGCGATTTTAAGTGAAAGTGGACACCTATCTGAGTATCGCTCGGTTAGATAACTAGTGCAGAGATGAGGTGTGTAGGACTGCTTTGGGAGCATACGAGTTGCAATGAAGGATGTCGAAGAGGGTGGAGGTGTGGGTGAGAGTAGAACAGAGTGGGTGGTGGTGGTGGTGGTTGTGAGAGAAGAAAGTGGGAAGAGATGTTTAAGAGGAAGGAGAGGGCGGAGGTTCAGGGTGGAAGAAGGGCAAAGAGTCGCTCAGTTGAGCAGGTGAAGCGCCGCAAGGGATTCATGCTTCGCTCGGGGTTTCGCTCAGGCTGACAGTGTCACCTATGCCATAACCCACAAAGAGGCCATGTAAGTTATTCCTTCTCATTTCCTCAATTGCTTTCTGCCAGTGCTGCCGCGCCCACAGCCCGTGACGGTTTTTGCCTTTATCTAAGACCGCTCCTCACACAGAGGCACATTCTCAAAAATACGCAAGTAGCCAGGGGCACTCACCACCGCTCCTTCCGGCTTCCTCCCCACCCTTGTCTCTCTCCCCCCCCTACTACCATGAAACAGCCATGACCTTCTCACTCGCCAGCTTCAACCACCCAACCTGAAAATGGCCAACCAGTCCTTCCTACAGTCTGCCGACTTGGAGAGTGTCGATGCCATCGAGGCCTATGATTGGGACTCGGACCGGGAATTTCAAGTACATCCAACCTAATCCCAATTTCCCTCTGCGCAGAAGGAAGGGGAAAAAAGCTCACATGCTCTACGGTAGACCGGTCTGCAATCGATCCTCTCATCGGTCCCTTCGCCTACAGTAGAGCAAAGAGAAGAATTAACCTTGCGGGCAAAATGCTTCTTCTACTCAAAGTAACTCGCTCTAGGTTAAACCCTCGCTCATCCGGAACGAGACTAACGAAATGCTACCCATAGAATGTCCGGTATCAAAATCGACTACAACGTCTACAAAGCCCGCATTTCCCAGGGAAAACCTAACCCCACCGCCACTGCCACTGCCACTGCCCCAACAGTCCCGGAAAACCCCCCAGAATTCGCGCAAAAAGAGCATAGTACCCTCTTGGATAGCGCCAACGAGGAGCCTATCCTAGATACCACAGAGCCCAGTGTCAACAGCGAGCGATTCCCCCTTAGCGATCCGGGCCCTGGCACCTCCGCCACTATGCCCGGAGGGGCTCCCGATGCTCCGTACCCGAATTCATTCGCGTACATTGTTGAACTGATCACAACGGGCCAGCCAATACCTGGAATCAAGCATATCCCCAATGAGCTCAACCCGGCACCACCGAGTGAGCCAGTTCGCGCGAAGAGGTTGAAACCTTGGGAGAAGGCTAGCAGCGACAATCCTAGTCCTGGTGCGGGGCTCGTCGTGAGGGGGGGTGGAGAAGGCGGTGGTGGCGGCAGGGGGGAATGAACGCCTGTTTGAATTTTATTTGGTGCCTTCTTGCCTTGTGAAATTAACGAAAGCAAGGAAGGAAACAAGAGAGCTCAAGGTATCGCCGCATCTTTAGCATCTACTGTCTGCTCCTCAGCACTGTAGTCGTCACGACTAAGGGCACTTAACCCCGGCGATACCAGCCTCTTGCATATTTGATCCCTTCATGTAACTTAACTCGATTCTCATACTCCAAGTGAAAAATATTAAAGTTTTCAAGAACATCCGAAGAACTACCCAAGACCGAACGATAGATAATCTACGTCCCTTATCTGATCATCAAGCGTGCATACCGCAGTAGCAACTACTAGAACCTCACCCACAACTCCCTAGACTACCTTCCCCCAAACAAAAACAAACCACCATCTCAGCCAACCCCACCAAATCAACCCAAAATGTCCCCGCCAACACCCTACCCCCGCTCAAGCCTCAAGCGCATAGTGAAGGCCCACAGCAACCTCCGTATCTCCAAAAACGCCGACGTAATGGTCAGTCACTCTTCCTCCATCCCTCCCCACCACCTACCCACGAGCGCGAAGCCGACTGACTAGTCGGATGAATGATGGTTTAATCGGTTGGTTAGATCTATCTTGACTACGTCCTCTTCATGCAGCAGCTCATCCACGAAGCCAACGTCAGCGCGCGCACCGGTGCTAACGGGGTTGTGACGGGGGCTGGGAAGAAGGTTGGGATAACGGCTAGGGATGTTCGGAAGGTTTCTCAAGTCAGTCTTTTTTTTTGTCGATTTTGTCGATCTGGGAGCGGAAACTGACGATGAATAGGTCACGTTGAGGAAGTTCAAGGGATAGTAGCCCAAGTGTGACTACGGGTGATGGTGGCGGGGGATTGTACGATATAATCGTTTAACTTCCGGGTTCAGGGCTTGGCGTTTTTTTGTTGTCAGAAACTTATCACGGTTCGGTGTGATGATTATTAGGTGCTGAGCACATATCCCAACTCACTGTACAAGTATGTGATTGAAGCTTTTTCAAATCTCGTTGCACTCAGATCCGCAAATATGGAGGCCGGATCCATGGGATCCAAGGCGATATATCGCAATCTTCTCACGCGACATTTTCACGATAAATCACTGCGATAAGGCTTCTCTAGAATTTCCCATTGAACCTGGAGATATAGAAAACGATTGCGCAGCAAACGAGTGATAGAAGCCGGAAGAAAATTCACATACGTTAACGTTAAGAATGAGACAGGAGAGAAGAAAGAGAGGTACAGAAAAACAAAATAACGTTGACTCCCAGGCCTCCCTTCGTTTCACGTGTAATACGACCGCCATTCACCAACTCCCTTCCACTTACTCACACATCTCACTTCACCCCTACCTGCTCGCAAAACACCTTGAGAATATCCCCACCAAGCCATTAATTTCCATCGACACTCCACAGTAAAAACCCACGCCCCAGCTCCCATTTAACATCCGCCGCCTTTCAAAAAATAATGCAGAAAGCAATGTTTCCATTCAAGCAATCAGAAAAAAGGGGAAACCGAGACCAGGCATTCCACGAAAACGGAATACTGGCCGGATGTCTAGTGCAAAGTTGTTTCTTTTTTTTCTTTTTTCGTTTATTGATTATCTTTGAGGTTGTAATTAGTCCGGTGGGCAAAACGGAGAAAGGTAATTGGTTAACAGCAACTGCCGCCAGACCCCTGCTGGACACCTGTGCCTTGCTGGACCGAGACGGTGGGCTTGTTATTGACAGTAGTAGATCCCATGCGTTCCTATGGAAGAAGTTAGTCTGCAGTTATATTTCATACCAGACTATATTAACTCACCTTGATCTGTCTAGCCATCGTTAAGAAAGCCTGCTCGACATTGGTAGCATTCTTTGCCGAGGTCTCCAAAAATGGGATTCCGAGACTGTCCGCAAATTCCTACTCATGAGACACGATTGGTCAGATCTGAACTTTGTTGTCATGTGATAATCTCGGCCGTGACCAACCTTAGCCACAGTGTACTCGACGACTTTCTTGTCTGCGATGTCGCTCTTGTTTCCAACGAGGAGCTTATTGACACCTTCAGTGGCATAACGGTCGATCTCCTGCAGCCACTGCTTAACGTTATTGAACGAGTCTAGAAGGAGCAGCCGTCAGCAAAATATCCGGTGACGCAAGCATGATGGTGCCGTTCAGCATACCCATATCGGTCACATCGAACACGACACAGATCCCGTGAGCTCCTGAAAACCTCAAGGTCAGATCTAGTCATATCTTCAGGTGAAAAGAGAGGCCAAACCCCTGTAGTAGGAGGAAGTGATGGTTCTGAAACGTTCTTGTCCGGCGGTATCCCACTACAAGAAACGTTAGTCAGCAACAAGACCCTGCAAACTGCATGCCAGGGGCAAGAAAACAGGGAAGAAAAAGAAAGCATACAATTTGAAGTTTCACAGTCTTGGCGTCAAGTTCGACAGTACGAATTTTCTAATGGAATGAGCGGTCAGTCAGGAAGGTCTATCCTACCAGCAAAATTGCTGGCGGCAAAACAGATATATTGGGAGACCAACGAAGTCGACACCGATAGTGGAGATATAGCTCTCGGTGTAAGTATCATCGGCGAATCTGAGTAGTAGACAGGACTTTCCGACTCCTGAGTCACCGATGAGAAGAAGCTTAAAGAGATAATCGTATCTATCACAAACCGTTCCCGTCAGTAAGCCAAGTCAAGGATAAACAAAGAACGCCTCGGTAGGGCTTCGATTTCAGAACGGGCTGATGACGACCCATCTTGCATGAGAAATGAAGCTCAGAGACATGGAAGACGGAGGAGGAAGGGGGCTCTGCGGAGAGAAAGCTTGGGTTAGCATTTGGGTCTCCCGACAGATTCGGTGGTGTAGAATAACGATAACAGGAGACGAAGACCCGAAAAGAAAGAAAGAAAAAAGAAGCTGTGAACAAGGAATAGAGGAGGAGGGGAAGGCAAGGAGGGGTAGGTACATACTACTCAGGATTCATGATGACGAAAGTTTAAGTTATCTGAAGCTCGTTGAGAAGGAGCGATGGGGAGGAAGGAAGAATATTGGCGTAGCAGTTAAGAGCTGACGACGTGTAAAGAGTAAGGCAACGGATGAGGCTGAGGTTACTGAGATGAAGAAGGTATTTAGCTGATGGGGCTGGTAGAGATAAGGTATCTTCTGCTCAGGTAATGGGTGTTATCTCAGAGAGTTCGTTGTTAGTGGTGGTGGTGGTGGTGGTTGATTATGGTTGTGGTAGGTGAGAGGGGGAGAAGGGAAGAGGTTGGACTGAGTGAGTGGAGGAATTTCACTTGTCAGGGTTGTGTTGGTGCTGGAGTGAGCGAACGGTGGGTCGTTGATTCGTTAGTTGTGGAAGGATAATACCGCCTGCCTATGTCGCCGCTACTAGACGTTCGCTTGCTTCAGGCTCTCTCAAAAACCTCGAAGAGTCAGCAGCATTCACTTCTATTTTTTTCTATCTCTATCCCTACGGTGCCCAAGAGAAGTAAGACGAATTGCGATTGTGGTTAGATGCTGAGCGAGGCCTGGGGCCTGAGACTGGTGCTCGACACTTCTCCTACCAGGTGATTGGCTGTGTGGCGTGCCGTGCTGCCTCGCATACTCTGGTCAAAAGTGCCACTGTGGCCCTACGAGTATGCGCACTCACTCTTTTGGCCCGCCAGATGTACCGGTATGCAGAAATACAATGAATACTTATCTTACAAGCACATTCTCGCCGATATTTTGATAGACAAGAGAGAAAAAAGAAAGAGAAGGGTAGAAATAGAGTTTCATCTACAAGTGACCTCTCTTGATAGCCACCACAAATATTTCTTCCCTTCAGTGGATAGAATACCGTAATGTCATCCATATCTGCGCATGTATTCTATGTATAGCGTCGGCAAAGGCTGTCCATTCCATGTTGATTCTGTCGTGTCCTTTATCGGCACGTGCAGTCCCGTGAGTCTCCAGCCCATTTTTTTCTGGTTCGTTTGAGCTTCCTGACACGTTTTACAAAGTTGATTCCTTCGTCTAAATTGGCCTTTTCGTGAATAAGTTAAGTTAGTTCCATATCGAATCTACACGTACACATACGCACCGACCATAGTAACCATAAGACGGATGTGGTGTACCTAAGCACCGTACCGTGAGGCATCAAAATACTAACATAATGTGCTCGGGA
>Ga0307510_10008733_pt1 | contig 12073 bp, 13 predicted proteins | sample 12_EM_MG_FD_207224 | JGI IMG/M metagenome (GOLD analysis project Ga0307510, IMG submission 207224) | Populus trichocarpa ectomycorrhiza microbial communities from riparian zone in the Pacific Northwest, United States - 12_EM | ecosystem: Host-associated > Plants > Roots > Unclassified | place...
GGGCATGGATCCCCAGAGTGTCCCAATTGCAAGCACACCCCAACCTCCCGCAACCACAATGGCTTGAAGTATTTTCCGACCCATTTTTGAACTCTATGAAAAGGAAGCAACTGGTGTGACTTCTGGCAGCACTCCCTGCAGAGTACAAGAGCAGGAAAGCAGTCGGAGCACCTCCACTCGAACGGAGCGGACTTGCAGCTCTGACATGTGGTTGTCACTGGAACGCCCTCAGAATCGAGGAGGCAGTGTAAGTAAGGGCCAATCTTTGGGATAAATTCTTCGATGTATGAGTTCTGGGACTGGGAGATTTGTGAGGTTCGCCAATGAAAGCCATGCGGGCTGCCTTACCTTCTTTTCGCTAGAGGGCATAACCTGCTCATCTACCCAGAATGTCTCATCAACATCCATGGGCTGGGGAGGAGTTTCACCCTGCAATTTATCATTGTTTTCTGCTCTGGGTCGTCTCCTAGCCTTCTTCCTTGGCCTTGGTTGGCTTGCTGCAGCACTTACATCTACTGGTACATCTCGGATCCCTTGAGAATGCACCTTGGGCTCCCATTCTATTACTTTGGCTGTTGAGTTTGTCTGGAAGAGGCTCGCTGCCCCCACAATGTCACACTTACGTGGCATGGAATAATGAGATGGGCTATGATTTTCTGTACTCAGTAATAATGAGAAGTGATGCCCCAAATTGGTGTTCTGGGGGCTTTGAAATTTGAGAGACTGGATGCTAGGTGTTGTGTTGAAAAACTTGACTGATTGAGATGAGCAGCACCTCATGCAGTGCAAGGGACTGCCAACAGTTTTCATTCACTAGGACCAGTAGCTCCTGATGAGCATTTTTCATACTAACACATTTATTGGCTGTCTACTTATGCTAACTATTGAGAACAAGGGGAAAATATGTACTCGTCAAAGGATCTTGGCATTACCAGCTGTAGAGCTTGTGGAACATTCTCAAATTCACTCTGGAAAGATAGTTGAAGTGAGGAAATAGCATGCATAATGTTACACACGGACTCTGCATATTTGTAAGGACTCAACTGAGTACTTACAGGTAAGCGTTTAGAGTCTACCTTTAGTTATAAAGGTTGCACAGTTATGTTAGTGCAAAGCTAAGTTAAGACTAACTTAGATAGTATAGCAGACTCTAGGTGCTTGACTTAGAGCGTGAGGGGATTACTTAGAGACTGGGAAGTAAGGAGTCGCTCTAAGGAGCTTATGGTCCTGTATTGGTTCTATGAAGAGAGGAGACCAAGTCTGGAGAGTTGGGGGCTCTTCAGCAGGTCTTATATACATGAGCTACCTAGTCATCTATCTAACAAGTCAAGGAATGCGCAGCAAGCCTTGGTAAGGGATGAGTAGGTAGTTACTAAGGTAAACTATCATATGCAAAAGAGATTACAGTCCGCAGTAGAGAACTGCTTCACGTGTTAGAGATATACTGAGAGGTATGACTCTGAATGAGTCGAAGTGACTTGTACAGTATGGCTGATGTAATGCGTGGGAGTAGTGGTCGGAATAGGAAGGTACTGTGGCTGTAATGTAATTAGTATGCGTTAAGTGATAGCTGCTATGTATCTAGATAATGGGTAAGTCTGAGAATGCGGGAAAGCAGTAACGCGGACCGGGTATTGTACTAATAAGGAAGGAGAGCTGATATAAGCGAATGCACATCGTTAAGTGGTACTTAACTGCGTAAATGCTTGATAAATCAAAGGAGCTGTAACATGACTCCCCGATCAGGTCTGAAATACTGTAAGCGATCAGAATTGGTTAAGGCATCGAAAGATCTTCAGATCTGAGATTTATCTAAGGTGAAATGACTTAACATCATAATGAAATCAGCTTAAGTCGCAGATGATATCATAACAAATCTGGTTAAGTAGATTTGTAAGTGACGGAAGTTTACTTAATATCATTCGAGGGAGATGAATGACATGTGTTTGCGGAATTGGAATAGAGACCAGACAAACAGGTAATCGGACGGAAGGAGACAAATACTTTGAGATGCGTAAAGTAATAACGGAATGGAAAGGTAAGTGGTGGTAACCAAATTAAGTATGAAATGCGTCAATGATGGGAGTCAAGAAAATGGTAAACATAGGGGAGAAAGGAGAAGCGAAGGGTCAATCTAAAGTTAAAACCCTTATTGTAATAGTACAGTTTAAGACGGAACTGGAAAAGTGGAAATCTTGACGAAAAGAGAAAACAAACAAATAGAAGAAAGTCCACAAGTTGAGTGTGGACAGGAATGGGCTGTGGAGTAAAAGAAGGTACCATACTGCTACACTAAGGTAGTCCATATAGTAAGTAATACACTTTGTAAGTAAACCAAGTCCAAAATGCTAAAGATAGCGATATTGGTAGGTGTTACCTATTTGAAGCGGAATACCTTTTTAATGTGGGGACACTCGCGGCGAATGTGTCTGAGTTGGTGGCACTTGTGGCAGCGCTTACCCTTGTTAGAGCGTGGGCCAGCCAGAGTGGGCTTCCTGTTCTGATATTTGCGGATATCGCAGGTATGATCATGTAAGATACAGATTTGATTAGTATAATCGGTAGGAAGAGGACATGGTACGCGTATGGGAGTGAATGCAGGGGTGCATGCAGAGGCAGGTGGGCCAAGTGTGATTGTTCCGGACATGTAGCAGTCGATGGCAGTGTTAGTGCCAGAATAGGTAATGTGACCATGGAAGGGGGCGACGGCACGGAAGAATGTGGCGTAGGCTTTGGGGTATCCTTTGAAGTCTTCCACATGGGCAAGAATGCGGCCTAGTATGTTAGCGTTCTCAAGTGCACTAAGCACTTCCATACGTCTCTCCAAATAGTACATGTGATGTTCTTGGAGGGCGTTGATCTGGCGCTGGGTGGCATACTGTGCCTCTTGATAGTGGCGGTAAGTGAGGACTCCTGTGAGGAGGTCCTTGGGGCAGTGCTTGGTGAGGATCCAGTCGATTACCTCACCACATTGTGCCTTGGAGTCTAGGACTTCTAGCTGTGAGGGAGTGAGCATTGGGCATATGTAATCGACGGGGGTAGGGTGTAAGCCTCGGAGTGTAATGGGGTAGTTCTTGCTGAAGGTGCTGGCAATCTTGGGTTGTATGATCGTGAGATCGTACTTGATCCAGGGGGCGACGATCTGTTCACGTGGCATGGCGGGATCTGGGATGAGTAAGCAGAAGTAGTCAGGGGAACCAATGGTGTTGAAGATCCAGGGTTCTCCAGGGTTTTCTCCGCTGAGTTCGATGTTAGGTGGGCGCATGCCGTTACTGTGGATCAGAGATGGAGGTGGAGATGGCCAAGCGTCTAAGACACCAATCTGTGGGTCTTCATCTTCATCTTTGGATGAAATGAGGGTGGTGGATGACGGAGTGGCTAGGTGTGGTGGCTGGGCATTGTCCCATGTGCGCTGGGAAGGTGTCCAGTCTTCATAGGGGGGCGCCGACCAGTCGGTGTCAGCTAGTCATTTCAATTGTGAGTACATCTGATGTAGATGTTGTGGTGCTCTCTTACATGAATCGTCTATGGCTTTGGTAAGCATTGACATTGCTTCTTTGCGGTTAATGCTCCATAGGCTGTCAGTGGGTGTGATGTTAGTAAGGTTCTTTACCAGAGGGAGTTCGACCTGCTGGTACTTGGGCTTTGGCTTGTTTTGATCAAATAGGTCGTCGATAGGCAGAAGGAGAAGGGGCGCTTCTTCTTCATCTTCATCTAGATCTATCTTGAAGAGGAGAGAAGGAGGGGTGTACTCATCGCTGCTGCTGTTGATGTCCATGTCACTTGGCGATCCTGGTTCAGCGATGGTAGATGAGGAGAGTGGTGCCCTCTTTGCAGCAACGTTGGCAAGAGTGCAGAGTGCAGTGAACATGTTGGTTGGCTGTAAGAGTGGAGAGGAGTGGAGTAGAGTGTACAGAGTGAACTGAGGACTTTGATGACTGAACTGAAGGTCTTTTATATCTTCAGAGCTCATACTTTTGTGCTAAGATATTCTTCTAAGAGTTCAGGTGTGTGTACATCCTTTGCGTCTACCCATTGATTGTCAGCAGATGGATATCCTTTCCATCTTACTAAGTATTGCATCTTCTTGTTCTTGCCTGTGTGTTGGGTATTGATAATCTCTTCTATTTCATATTCTTCTTCTCCATCAATAATCTCAGGAGGTGGTTGCATGTATGTTTCTCCATAAGCTTCTGTTTCATTGTATGGAATTAGAAGGTCTATGTGAAACACATTATGAATCTTCATTGATGGTGGAAGTTCTATGCAATAAGTGACTGGTGATATTTGTTTTAGAACTTTGAATGGTCCATATTGTCTTGGTGATAGCTTCCTTGAAGGTGTGTTGACTTGGAGATTACAAGAGTCTAACATTACTTTATCGCCTGGAGATAACGTTCTCTTGGGTGTGTAATGTTTGATACATTTACTAAGTGATTGTTGTGCATCTGTTCGTGCTTTTTGTATCGTTAGTAATCATTGATGTGCACTAGGATTAGTGTCTTCTTTGATTGATAAGTTTGCGGATGGATTGATTCCTAAGATCAATTGATGTGGAGTGTATTTGGTATGCTTGTGCTTCCATGAGTTATGTGCAAATTCTGCAATTGGAAGTAGTGTACTCCAGTTATCTTGTTGTCCATTGACAAACTCTTTAAGATAGTTTTCTATCCATAAATTCATGCGTTCAGTTTGTCCATCTGTATGTGGGTGGAATGCTGAACTAATATTCTGTTGGATGTTTGTCGCTTTGCAAATAGCTTTACTAAAGTTGCTTGTAAATCTTGGATCTCGATCTGATATGATTCTTTTAGGAATTCCAAACCAAGGGAATAGGTGTTGTAAGTATAATTTTGCAATGCCTTGTCCATCTATAGTTTTATTGCAGGGTATAAACTTTGCTGCTTTGGAATATCCTTGATCTACAATCATAAGGATTGAATCATAGGTGTTTGAGGTTGGTAGATCGGTGATTAAATCCATTGAAACATATTGAAAGGGGCCTTGTTCTACAAATGTGTTTAGGTGATAAAGCGGTGCGTGTTTCATGTGTGTGATGACTTTTGTTTCTTGACATGTTGCACAGCCTTTCACATAATCTTCTACAAATTTGCATAATTGTGGTCCTTCATAGTTTCGTTTGACTAAGTTGTATGTATTAGAAATGCCAGGATGACCACCAGTGGGTGCGTCATGGATTTCTTGTAAGACTTTGCGACGTGTTTCAGGATTATCTTCTAGATAAACCTTATTAACTTTGATTTCTTTGCTGGTAAATAAAGTTTCGGGTAGGAGTGTGACGCTTTTATTAGGATTTACTCCCTCTTCAAAGTCTTTTCTTTGACTAAGAAGGTCAGCAATGGTATTGCTTTTACCAGGAAAGTGTATGATTTCAAAGTTGTAATCTTGTAGAAATTCGTGCCATCTAGCTTGTCTAGGGCTGATCTTTTGTGGGGTCTTAAAATATTTAAGATTATTATGATCGGTCCTAATGAGGAATTTCTGTTGTGCGCCTAAAAGAAGTTGACAATTAGCCTTTAGGGCGTTAATGATTGCTAATAGTTCGCAATCATATATGTCGTAATTCTGTTTGGCTGGTAATAATGACTTGCTAAAGAAGGTGATGGGATGACGTCCATCACTAAAATCTTGTGATACTGTTGCTCTGATTGCGTGTGCGGATGCGTTAGTGTCTACTATGTAACGCTTGGTTGGATCTGGATTTCTAAGGACTGGATAACTTGTAAATTTGCGTTTGAGAGTGTCAAATGTGTTTTGTTGGTCATCTTCCCATTTCCATGCATGATTTTTCTTTGTAAGATCATGGAGGGGTCGTGCCAATCTTGAGTAATCCTGTATGAAATCCTTGTAGTAATTTCCAAAACCGAGGAATGAGCGTAATTCTGAAACTGTAGTAGGAATGGGCCAATCAGTAAGACCTTTGACTTTGATTGGGTCCATCTTGACTTGTCCATTTCCTACAATGACGCCTAAGTATTCTACTTCACGTTTGTGGAAGTGACATTTCTCTGGTTTTAGGAATAGATCATTGTCTTCTAAGCGTTTGAGGACTATGGATACAATTTTGATATGTTCTTCAATGTCATCGCTATCTGTGACAATGAGTGAGAATGTCGTCCATGTAGATTATAACATTGCCAGTTGCGACTAGATCATTGAATAATGCATCCATCATTGTTTGAAATGTGGCTGGAGAGTTGGTTAGTCCAAAAAACATAACTAGACACTTGAATAATCCTCTGTTTGTTTTAAAGGAGGTTTTCCATTCATCGCCTTCTTTGATGCGGACATTGTTGTATCCCCATCTGATGTTGAGTTTGGTAAACCATTTCTTTTTAACAAGTTTAGAGATTAATTCTTTGATGAGTGGTAGTGGGTACGTATTTCTGACTGTCCAATTGTTGAGTGCATGATAATCTTGAACTGGTCTAAGCTTTCCATCTTTCTTTTTAACAAAGAAGAATGGGGAAGTATATGGACTGTTGGATCGTCTAATGTATCCTTTGGCTAGATGTTCATCTAAGAATTTGTCTAGCGCTTCTTGTTGCCCTTCTGCTAATGGATACACTTTACAATTAAGTGTAGTTGGTGCTTCTGGTAGTAGGTCTATAGTGTGATCCCATGGTCGTCGTCCTGGGAATCTAGTACTTTCTTGATCGCTAAAGACTTTACCATATTGATGGTATACGCTGGGAACTTGCTCTTCCCAAGTGCATTGTCTTTTGTCAGATGCTTGAGCGGCTAGCTCAGTAGCTGTAGTGGTTTTTCTGACAGTAATAGTGTTGCGTTCATTACTAGGAATGAATTTGTAGTCATCTTCAAATTCTAAGTCGTCTTCTTTGAGTTCTGGTATGTACTCTTCAGGTTTTGAAGCCCATAGGTGTGCATCTTTGGTGGATGCAGTGACGTCTCCATGGAATATGCCTTCTTTCCAATTGATATCTGGACTAAATCCAGCAAGGAAGGGCATTCCGAGGAGCATTGAATCACTACCCATATCCATTATTAAGAATAATAGTGGGATAGTATGATTCTTGTATTGGACTTCTAGTTTTGTCGCATGTGTGATTGAACCATTTTTGTTTTGGGTTCCATCTACATTGCATACGACTCTAGATTTTGGTAAATCAATTGTAGGAAGGTGGAATCTTTCAACTGTGAGTGGACTAATAAAATTATCAGTTGCGCCTGAGTCTAATAATGCTTGAAGATTTGCATGTATGTTAAGGGCCAAGGACCCTAAGGTGCAACGTGCACGGGTTTGTATATCAGCGGCGGGACTTGTACTTCAAGGGATCGCAGGTAGCGAACGCTGGCCCTTGGATGCGCTGGTATGACGGGTCTGCACGCGTGCAAGACACTAGTGGGGATAATGAAAGATGTAGAAGAGAGTCTCGACGATGTTCGAGACGACTTGCACGGAGTGCGGGCGAAAACTGAAGGCGCTGTGGAAGCTACAACACTTGGAATTAAACCAAGTCAGGCTTAAGGCCCAACTCTAGGAAAACACAAGGGTTTATATACATGTGAGGAGTCTGTATGACTAAGGCATAATACGACGAGTACTTGTACTAGTAACGAGTCATAGCCCAAAAGATGGAGTCATATACTGCGGAACTGACTCACGCGTGAAGGTAACAAGAAAGGAGTCAGTTATGAGTCGTGAAACGAGGCTATGAAGAAAGTATAGTAAGCGGGCCGAGAATCCGGAAGCGAGGCTGAGGTAAGTGAATAGAGACGAGTCAAGAGTAGGGATAGGGTCATGTGAGGTCAGGTGAGGGAGTATCAGGTGATGTGCAGGTGACTTGGGAGCAGGTGATATAGGACAGGTGACTTTGAGGAGCAGGTGACTGGAATGGCATGTGATTGGTCATGTGGGTGGTCAGGTGATTGGTCATGTGATCGAGATGGATGGGTGGTTGGTCATGTGATGGGAAATGCTTAGTAAGCAGGTGGAAAATGAAAAATGCACCCTGCGTAAGCCCAAGAACATAACAATGTAGATGTGCAGATTGAAGGGAGACTTGAGCTTTAACTTGGGGGCATTTGGGAATGAATACAGCCTGAGGAAAGATAGCCTCCAACATGGCTGCGTGTGTTGGGCTCTCTAAAAATTTATTCCTAAGCTTTTCATTTCTTCTACCCATTGTTCTTGTTGTCCTTCATTGAACTTTGCTGCTTGCGCAGCAAGTTCTGGAATATCTTCTTCATCATCTTCACTAATTTCTTCAATATGTGTACTTCTAGTGTAGGATTGGGATGGTGCTCCTAGCTTTGTGGGTTTAGGGAAAGTGTGTTTAAACTTTCTAGGTTGATTAGACTTTTGTGGAGTGGACTGATAACCTGTCTTCTGTTTAGATTGATTGTATTGTTTAAATTGGAATGTCTGTGATTTGCGCATAGGGCATTCATTAGACATGTGTCCAATTCGACTACAATTAAAGCAACATCCTTCTGAGCGGTGCTTTTCTTGTCATGTTCAGTATATGCTTTATTGACTTGAGTGAACACTGGTGGATCTATGTCCATTGGAACTGTTCTATCATTTGGATGAACATATTTGTTTCTATGGTTGCGATTACCATTAGATTTAGTGAATTGCCATTTGAATTGAGTTCGTCCAGGGTTAAGCATTGTTTGTCTGTAAGCGTGTTTCTTCATTTCGTCTCTGGCAGTGTCTTCCCATTCATTAATAGTAATGGGGATTCCTCCTTGTCGATAAAGGATGGATTCTAAGAGCTTTTGCTTGAGACCTTGAGCAAAGAGGTGCATTGTACCTTCTGTGGTAATGTCGTAATTTGCTTAATTACAGAGATGTTTGAATGTAGAGATGTATGTGTCTAAATTGTCTTGGTACATCTTTAATGCCATTAGTTTTTGCTGGGCAGTTTGCTTTTTGGCAGTATCAGTATATGCATTTGTGAACCTATTGTTGAAATCGTTCCATAAATTTGGATTGTTTCTATTGATGGGATTTTGTGCTCTTGTTGTAAGTTCTCTTAGTAAGAGTACTTGGTCATTTACCCAATCATCTATGTTAGGTCCTCTCATGAGTGATAGTGCATACATCGCACGGAAGTATGGAACTTGCATCACTTCATGACTTTCATTAAGTCCCCAATATAAATTGAATTGGCATAGGAAAGTTTCACTGTGCTTTCTATCGCCTTTGAAGATATCTGGAGGTGTACCTCTCAGTTTATCTGTTGTAGCGACTGGTGCTACTACTTGTGCTGCTTGTTGAGCTGGGGCTTGTTGTGCTAGTTGTTGCGCTTGTTGCGCAGCAGCTTGTCCTTGTTGTGCCATTATGGCTGGACTATAGGTTGTACAGGTGCGACTTGCACTACTGCTTGTTGTTGTGCGAATACTATAGGTTGTGCAGGTACAATTTGTACTACTGCTTGTTCTGGTTCTGCTAAAGGAGGAGGAGGAGGTACGTCGAAACCTGCTTCTACTGCTTCTTGTATTAAATGCAGATACGCTGGTTCTTGTGGAGTGAGAGGGTTTTCTGGCTCTCTATCTTCTAAATCTAAGACGTGTTGAAATTGTGCAGCTAATACGTCTGTAGTTTGTTGTAGATGTGGTTTGTAGTATTCGTCTTCTTGATTGGATTGATTGTATTCTGGGTTTGGTGCGGATTTGAATGGAGAGAGTTCTACTGATTCTAATGTTTCTGTGCGTCTTCTGGGTGCTGTGAGGGTTGATGGCCCTGCTACAGGTGGTAATTCTTCTGGGATATGATCTGGGTGTTCCGGATCTGTGATTCTCCAATAACCTGTGTTATGGGAATAAGGATTGATTCGATCACTATGGCTTATATATGAGCCTTCAACTGTTTCAAATCTTGTAATATAATACCAGTGATTTTGTAGAAATTCTACTGGTAGGTTGGTATTTCTCTGATTATCCCAAATATAATAACCTGGGTGTTCAGAGAAATTAAGCCACTGGATTTGGCCTAAAACGTGTTCTGGTAGATCTGGGTTGGATCTAAGTTGGACTTCGACAAGTTGGTATTCGAGTTCTGGGTCAGGTAACAGTTCTAGTAATTGAGCTGTACTGACAATGTGTAAAGGTCTTCAGCTGCTGAAGGCCTTTAGTATAGATCAGTTACTTTTGATCTAATGAAGCTTCAGTGCATTGAGCTTTAATATATTCTTTCGAAGAGGTTGGCCTAGTTAACAACTTTCGATAAGATAATGTGATGCGCGCTTTGATAAGATCCGACTTTGATAAGATGTATCGCCTTGATACTCTTGATAAGATGTATTGCCAATTTTTAGGCTTTGATAAGATATATCACTTCAATATTCTTAATATGGTATGACCAATTATGTTAGGTCTTGATGTGACGTTTGTATATGGAAGGTACCCAGCTGCTTTGGGAACGCCTTCTGTTGTTCTTCACTATAGGGGAAGTTGCCTTCATTTGTGGTAACTAGACTAGTATAGACTTGGTCTAATGTTACGCACAGACTCTGTGTATTTGTAAGGACTCAACTGAGTACTTATGGGTAAGCATTTAGAGTCTACCTTTAGTTATAAAGGTCGCACAGTTATGTTAGTGCAAAGCTAAGTTAAGACTAACTTAGATAGTATAGCAGACTCTAGGTGCTTGACTTAGAGCGCGAGGGGATTACTTAGAGACTGGGAAGTAAGGAGTCGCTCTAAGGAGCTTATGGTCCTGTATTGGTTCTACAAAGAGAGGAGACCAAGTCTGGAGAGTTGGGGGCTCTTCAGGAGGTCTTATATACATGAGCTACCTAGTCATCTATCTAACGAGTCAAGGAATGCGCAGCAAGCCTTGGTAAGGGATGAGTAAGTAGTTACTAAGGTAAACTATCATATGCAAAAGAGATTACAGTCCACAGTAGAGAACTGCTTCACGTGTTAGAGATATACCAAGAGGTATGACTCTGAATGAGTCAAAGTGACTTGTACAGTATGGCTGATGTAATGCGTGGGAGTAGTGGTCGGAATAGGAAGGTACTGTGGCTGTAATGTAATTAGTACGCGTTAAGTGATAGCTGCTATGTATCTAGATAACGGGTAAGTCCGAGAATGCAAGAAAGCAGTAACGCGGACCGGGTATCGTACTAATAAGGAAGGAAAGCTGATATAAGCGAATGCGCGTCGTTAAGTGGTACTTAACTGCATAAATGCTTGATAAATCGAAGGAGCTGTAACAACCACACAAAATAGGCAGTCACCGAATGACATGAGCCACTGAATCTGAAGCAGCACAACACAACCTGATGTTGAGGATGAGACAGCTTGGACCACAGACAGTGCCTCTGAGTTTGAGCCCAAGCCTGACTTGCCACCTGGCAGCCCCACTTCTCCAGGCGAAGATACAATTATGTCTGAAGACTATGACTCTAGGTGCGTACACTAGTTGAAGATGGAATCCTTGAAGTTAAAATGCAAGCACACCTAGCATGGAAGTGACATTGACAGGCGAACAGATCAGTGCATTAGACCAGCACTTTGACAAGTTCCAAGCTGCCAACCATTGAGCTAAGGAGAAAATTGTATATACCTTTGTCCGCAGCTTCAAGGGCACCCTCAGCAACAAGGAATTTAATAGCTCAGGGGTGAAAATGGTATGTGCATCATTTTTGACATTGAGCTGTTCTCAAATATTTCCAGTGTATTCTGCAGCACCTTTATCGAAAAATCAGATTGGCGGCAAAACCATCTGCTCCACCAAAGCATAATACAATGGCCAAAGAAAGGTGCACACACTTTTTGCTCATTAAGGGCCACTATTGAAAGAGAAACGCATATCTAGCCCAGAAATTGTGCTCACAGATGAGCACATAAGCATGTTGGAAAGGTGCTCTGCCAAGTATGTAAATGCAAACACAGAAGGCTGGAAGAAAATAGTCAGAAATGCTGCCCACACCATTGAGAAAAATTGGCAAGAAGACACAGTGTTCAATAAAGATACTGTAACCAGCATATGTGACCTCTCTGCTAAACTGGGCCATTCTCAAAAGAAGTTCTAGCTCATTCGCCAACATTTGTACACCAAAACTAAACGGGAGTCAAA
>Ga0307510_10008734_pt1 | contig 12072 bp, 10 predicted proteins | sample 12_EM_MG_FD_207224 | JGI IMG/M metagenome (GOLD analysis project Ga0307510, IMG submission 207224) | Populus trichocarpa ectomycorrhiza microbial communities from riparian zone in the Pacific Northwest, United States - 12_EM | ecosystem: Host-associated > Plants > Roots > Unclassified | place...
GGTGGCTGGCAGGGTGTATCACATTGCACGGTATTCGACGACGGTGCGGGGCAATATTTCATCGCACACCAGGGACGACCGGGCGTGGACAAGTATTATATGGACCTGCATGTCCGGAAATTATTCTGGACTACCGATGGCTGGCCCGTCGCCTCTCCCGAACGGTATGCATTTGAAAAGGATTCGCTGATCTCCGCAGCCGACATAGTAGGCAACTGGGAAAGGATCGTATTGAATTACAACGTCGTACCCGGTTATGCAGCGGAACAGACCTCACCGGATTTTCAGACCTCGGTGGATTTGTCCGTCGACGCGGGTGCGACGTTGAATGGCAATGCCGGGAACAGCTGGACCTACAGCGCGCCCTGGCTACAACTGAAATGGAGCGACGGTACTACGGAAAAAGTCTTTGTTCAAAAAGGCAGAGACTGGGAAAATAAAAAAAATAGTGTCATATTCACAGGTATAAACAACCTGGGAACAGCCATCTGGGGCAAAAAAAAGTAATTATATGAGAATAAAGAACTGGATAGCCGCATTGGTACTTGTTATAGGTGCACAACGGGCAGCTGCGCAAAATGATCTTATCATAAAAGTAAAAACCCCTGTTGCAGAAGTACAGCCCACGATGTGGGGGATCTTTTTTGAGGACATCAACCTGGGTGCAGATGGCGGTATTTATGCAGAGCTCGTAAAGAACAGAAGCTTCGAGTTCTATGAACCGATGATGGGCTGGAAGGTTAAACAAAGTACCTTCAGAGAAGGGGCTGTGCTGGTCCAGAACAGAAAGGGCGTAAACAGCGCAAATCCCCGCTTTCTCTGCGTGAAAAAGAGTGTCGCATCGGATACGCTGGGCATCAGCAATGAAGGGTTTCGTGGTATGGGGATCAAAAAGGGATTGCGGTACGATTTCTCGATGATGTATCGCCTGCCGGCTGCCGGATTGACCCTGCATGTTGAACTGATCAGCAGCACGGGAAAGATTATCGGTTCTTCTTCGATTACCCCTGCTGTATCTTCAGGTGAGGAATGGAAGAAGGCTGCGGTCAGCTTCAATTCGACGGATTCGACATTGCGGGGTCGTATGAATATCTGGTTCGAAGGCACCGGTACGATCGACATGGATATCGTCTCTCTTTTCCCCTCGGATACCTGGAAGGGACGTCCCGGCGGGATGCGGGCCGATATGATCCAGATGCTGGCTGATATGAAGCCCGGGTTTATCCGCTTCCCCGGAGGCTGTATCGTGGAAGGACATGATCTGTCGCTACGTTATCAGTGGAAAAAGACCCTGGGGCCTATAGAGGACAGACAGCTTATCGTCAACCGCTGGAACTATGAGTTTGCACATCGCCCGACGCCGGATTACTTTCAGACGTTTGGGCTGGGCTTTTATGAATACTTTCAGCTGGCGGAAGACATCGGCGCTTCGCCCTTACCCATCCTCAACTGCGGGATGGCCTGCCAGTTCAACACCGCGGAAGTCGTGGCGCTGGATGAGCTGGATCCTTATGTACAGGACGCGCTGGATCTCATCGAGTTTGCCAACGGCGATGTAAATACGAAATGGGGCAAGGTACGGGCGGATATGGGACATCCGGCACCCTTTCATCTAAAGATGATGGGCATCGGCAACGAGAACTGGGGCCCGCAGTATATCGAACGGCTAAAGATATTTACAAAGGCCATCAAAGAGAAATACCCTGAGATCCGTCTCGTCAACAGCAGCGGCACCGATCCCGATGGAGATAGATACGATTATCTGAACAACCAATTACGGAGCATGCACGCCGATATCATCGACGAGCATTATTACCGGCAGCCGGATTGGTTCCTGCAAAATGCACGCCGCTATGATTCCTTTCCCCGCAACGGATCGAGGATCTTTGCGGGAGAGTATGCCGCGCAAAGCGATAGAACGGTCAGCGTGTATAACCGAAACAACTGGAAGACAGCCTTGTCCGAAGCAGCCTTCATGACAGGGTTGGAAAGAAATGCGGATGTCGTGTCCATGGCCAGCTACGCGCCGTTGTTCGCCCATATCGATGGTTGGCAATGGACACCCGACCTGATCTGGGTGGACAATCTACGGGTGAATGCTACCCCGAATTATTATGTACAGAAATTGTTCTCGGTAAATAAAGGCAGCCGTGTCGTGCCCGCGCTGCGGAATAAGAAGACGCTGGCAGGGGAAGATAGTCTTTATGCGTCCGCCGTGATCGACGATGCCACCGGCGAGCTCATCGTAAAGATGGTCAATGTTTCAGCGAAGGCACAGACGATACCGCTGAATATCGAAGGGGCCGGAAAATTGACCGGCAAAGGTACCCTTACAGTTTTGCGAAGTGATGAGGCGACGGCCGTGAATAGTATTGGCGATACGCCGGCGGTCTTTCCCTCCGATAAGGATATAGCGATAAAGAACGGGAAGCTTACAGTCGACGCAAGCCCTTATTCGTTCACCGTATTGAGAGTAAAGCTTTGAGAACGTTCACCCTTTTTATCTGTTTGCTGGCCACCTGCACCAACTCGTTCGCGCAGCGGCCCGATACGGGTCTGATCTCGCCAACACGTCAGACACCGGTACACGACCCTGTCCTGATCCGGCAGGATAGCACTTATTACCTATTCTGTACAGGCTCTGGTATAACGGTCTATTCATCGAAGGACAGGGCCACCTGGAAAAAAGAGAAGCCGGTGTTCTCCCAGGCGCCCGAATGGGCTGTAAAGACCATACCCGGTTATCGCGGCCATACCTGGGCTCCCGATATCAGCTTTCACAACGGGCTGTATTATTTATATTATTCCGTGTCAGCCTTTGGAAAGAATACTTCCTGTATCGGTCTCGCTACCAATAAGACCCTCAACCCTTCCTCACCTGATTTTAAATGGCAGGATCATGGAAAGGTCATACAGTCGGTTCCGGGGCGAGACCTATGGAATGCCATCGATCCTAATCTGGTAAGGGACGAGAAGGGGATACCCTGGATGGCGTTTGGTTCTTTTTGGCATGGTATCAAACTGGTACGACTATCCGAAGACGGTGCTTCTGTCGCCAGCCCGGAGGAATGGTATACCGTGGCCAGCCGAAGCAGGAATCCCGTATTGCCCGACTCGGTGGCAGGTGATGCAGCGATAGAAGGACCCTTTATTTTCAGGAAGGACAATTATTATTATCTCTTTGTGTCGTGGGATTACTGTTGTCGCGGCGAGAAGAGCACCTATAAGGTCATGGTCGGAAGATCACAGCAGGTGCAGGGCCCCTATGTAGACAGAGACGGTGTGCCCATGAACCTCGGAGGTGGGTCACTGGTAGTCGAGGGAGACAAGGAATGGAACGGCGCCGGACATAGTGCGACGGTGACCTTCGACGGGATTGATTATCTCGTTTTTCATGGTTATGATGCGGCCGACGGCGGCAGATCGAAGCTGCGTATCGGGAAGATCAGTTGGATCAATGGCTGGCCGGTGCTGAGACGGAGGGACAATTGATCCTTCCTGTTAGGGGTTTGCACCTAGCATTCGGCCGGGAATATCAATAATTTATTGTTTTCGAAGAATACTACGATGGTTAGACCCGCGTTTATAGTGATATTTGTGCGCCCGATAAAAATCGGCTTTTATGGTAGGTCTGATTATAGCTTTTGCAATCCTATTTCTTGCTGCCAGGTGGTTAAGGAAAATGTACAATGACCTGGTCTCGAAAAACCCCGAACTGATCTTCAGAAGATCCGATTCGGTTGCTTTTCGATCTTTTTCCAACGACACTACGCTCTCCGCGATAGATCATACCCTGGTTTTTACAGGGACCAGGGCAACAACCGCATCCCTGCCCGATGCAAGTACCTGCACAGGACGGATCTATTCGATATCGAACTTCAGCACTATCATACCGACTCCCATACTCACCATAACTCCCAAAGATCTGCAATTTATAGAGGGACAGCCGCATTGCCCTCTCTGGCTGGTGGATCAGTCCATCATGATTATCAGTGATGGCGCAAACTGGAAGATCCTCAGACAGTATATTCCTTCCTCCAGCCGGCCCTGGAAAACAAAAGCAAGCAGCATATCCTATCAGAATGTGGCGACGGAGAAGAGCCAGCCAAAAGCTGTCTTTTACGATATCTCGGGTAATTAGATGGAGCTGGCGCCTACAATAGTTTTTTTGCAATATTTCGGGCTGTAGCGATGGGCCAGGCCTCGTTGTAGACCTTATTCGCTATCAGGGCTCCCTCGAACAGCGTATACATTTCGTCAGCAAGACCTTCCTTGCCTGCCGGCCGAAGGATATCCGCAAAGAGCTTGCGGACGGCGTCCTTTTGAGTGCGGATCTTCTCGCGGACCTTTTCCGCATCTTCCGGTATTTCATAGACCAGATTGAGAAAGCTGCAGCCATAGTAGGCTTTCCCGGTAGCCGACTGTTCGAGGTGATCGAATACGGCAAGAACTTTTTCCTCCGGAGTGGCGACCTGTTCGATAGCCTCATTGATAGCTGCAAAAGTCCGGCGCCCGGCTTCCTCGAGATAGACGATGAGCAGCTCTTCCTTTGACTGGAAGTATTGGTATAGAGAGGTTTTGGCAATATCGGCTTCCTCGATGATCTGGTTTATCCCGGTATTGCAATATCCCTGCCTGTAGAACAATCGGGCAGCAGTGTCGATGATATCCTGTCGGATCGACCTCTTCTTCATGATACAAAGGTATATTTTTTTAACCCCAGTTTTTTGACTTTTGAATGTAGGGTTGTCGCTGGCATTTTCAGATATTCGGCAGCACCACCAGGCCCCGATATCTTGCCTTTACATTTTTTTAGTACAGCAATGATATGATCACGCATGGCGTCTTCGATAGATTGCTCCGTCTTCTGCTCGGGAGCCGGCTTGTCCTTTTCTACACTGCTGATAAAGGATATCGAGATATTCTCAAGGACGTTGCCGCGGGTCTGGAGGACACTCCGTTCAATACAGTTCTCCAGCTCACGGACATTCCCCGGCCAGCTATGCGCCTCCAGTTGACGCTGTGCGCCGGAAGAGAGCTCAGCCATCTGGCGACCAAACTTCTGGCTGAATTTTTCTATGAAATAATTCGTAAGCAGTAACAGGTCTCCTTTGCGATCGCGTAGGGCCGGAACCACAATAGGATATACGCATAGCCGATAGTAGAGATCAAGACGGAATTTTCCCTCCCGTACAGCCTTTTCCAGATCACGATTTGTTGCGGCAATGATCCTGACGTCGACTTTGATGAGGTGATTTCCGCCAAGACGTTCGAACTCCCGTTCCTGAAGGACCCGCAGCAGTTTCACCTGCATGTCGATGGGCATTTCGCCGATCTCGTCGAGGAAGATCGTCCCTTTGTCAGCGGCTTCGAATTTACCCTTGCGTCTTTCCAGCGCTCCGGTGAAGGCTCCTTTTTCGTGGCCAAACAGCTCCGATTCGATAAGATTCCCCGGCAGACTGGCACAGTTGATGATGATCATCGGCTGGTTCCTGCGTGGGGAAAGTTCGTGGATGCTTCTGGCGATCATTTCTTTACCCGTACCGCTTTCTCCCAAAATGAGCACCGAGGCGTCGAGAGGGGCGACGATACCAATATGATCAAAGACCTCGAGGATCTTGTGGCTGTTGCCGATGATGCCGTTGAAGAATCCTGGGCCGCTGCCTTTTTGCGCGTTTTCGTTGATCTGCGCTGCCTTTGCTCTTTCTGCCTCGGGTATCGCAAGGATCATCTGTTCGGTGAGCGTACTCAAGGGTTGGTTGACAAGACTGAGGAGCTTCTGGTGCTCTATCGTGTATCCCTCACTTTTCCGGCTGAAGAACAGCAGATGAATGATGGAACCCCTTGCCGTAAAGATGGGCAGGTGGAGAGATGAGCGAAGATCGAAAAGGGTCGAGAGAACACTGCGTACCCGGCATCGCGCCGCCAGCTTGTCAAAGTCATGATCGTTAAAGATCCCCGGTTCGACGATGTGATTCCTGAGCTGGTTGGCGACATCGGCATTTGTCAGACCCGTCAGTTCGTGAAATTCTTTTTCCTGGACTACTTTATATTTGTTAAAGCCCGATCGGATGAGCATCAGGCCATTGGCAAGGAATTCTGTCTGATGGTCGGGCCGGATGGCAAGACAGTCGAACGGGACATAGGGTTGAATGCTGCTGGCTATCTTTTCCACCTTGCTTATCCAGTCCCCTTCCTCGTCCAGGAGTTGCAGGAGAATACTTTCGAGTTCCTTTTCCTGCCGATACCTGTTCTCATTACCATTCTGATGCCGATAGAGAATAACATCCATCATTGCCAGCAGCTCCTCTTCCCGAAAAGGTTTCACGAGAAAGCCGTACGGGAAGGTCGACCTTGCCTTTTCGAGTATCGATTCCTGGAAGTTTGCAGAGAGATATATAAAAGGTACATGGAGTGCGGATAGATTCTCCCCCAGGTCGATACCCGTAAGAGACCCTTTTAGAAAGATATCGACCAGGACGATGTCCGGATTTTCGAGCCGGACCATGCTAAGTGCCTCGGCATAGGAATCTGCCGTACCGACTACGATATAGCCTGCTTTGCTAAGCGTCAATTCCAGGTCATAGGCGATCATGGATTCATCTTCTACGATCAGAACTTTTCTATTCATGGTGTTGATATTTGAGTGGAAACCGAACAGCGATCCTGACTCCGGGACTACCGGATATATCCAGCCTGCCATCCAATTGTTTTGTAAGCATCCTGATCATCTGCATACCCAGCGAGCGCGTCGTACGGGCGTCGAAGTCTGCGGGCAGGCCAATCCCGTTGTCCGAAATGATCAGTTCAAGGAGGTCGGGGCCAGCCGAAAGAAGACTTATACAGATGGTGCCACCTTCTTTTGGAAATGCGTATTTGATCGAGTTGGTGATGGCTTCGTTTAGAATGAGACCGATGGGTATCAGCTGTCCGGCCTCCATACGAATGCTCTCCGCCTTGTGCTGGAAGTTGACACGTCGGGAGAGATCGCTAAAAGAGTTTTTGAGGTGGAAGATAAGGTCGTTGATATAGGCAGGCAGATCGATGCTGGAAATAGTACTTTCCGTATACAGTTTGTGATGTATCAGCGACATGGATTGCACCCGGTTCAGCGTTTCCCTGATCGCATTGCGGGCGCTGCCTTCTTCCAAAAAATGCGATTGTGTTTTCAAAAGGCTGGTAATGATCTGGAGATTATTTTTGACCCGATGATGGATCTCTTTTAGCAGCCAGTCTTTTTCCGTCAGCAATCGGTCCTTTTGAAGATTATGCCGCCGCTTGGTGCGATACGCCGAGTACAACCAACCTGCGATGACCAGGAGAAGACCCACACCGCCGATGATACCATTTCTCTCGCTACGGAGCAATCGGATGGCCTGTTCTTTTTGTGTTGTCTCATATTTGGCCTGCATCTCGACGATCTGACGGCTTTTGTTCACGTTGAGAAGGGAGTCATCGATGTTCTTATAGGCCTGGTAATGGCGGATGGCGGAGACGAAACTACCCATGGCCGAATCCACGCGGAAGCGAAGCAGCTCGTTTGATTTTAGCTGGGCGGGTTTGATGATATGCGGTGGGACAGAGTCCAGCTTGTCGAGATAAGACTGAGCGAGGGCGAACTGATGCCGGGCAAAATAGAGCTTCCCCAGCCGGGCATATAAGAAAGCATAGGTAAAAAAGCTGAAGTTGTAGCTCCCCTCCTCCGTCAGGAGACAGCTCTGGCTTATCTGGTAGTGATCCCTTGCGCTATCGGTCCGACCCAGGGCGAGGTAGCAGTCACCCAGACTCATGTTATAGTAAAGTCTTGCATCGTTGCCGGGTGCAGGCGCGGCCGCGATGCTTTTCTTACAGTATTCCAGCGCCTCTTCTGCCTTTCCTTCGGCGAGGAATTCTTCTGTCAGCGGCTTTAGCCGGTCATAAAAAAATTTATAATTATTATAGGTCGCGTTGTACTCCGCCGCCTTCTTTAGATAGTAGAGGGCTTCGGGGTGCATGCCGGCATCAAAATAAAAGCCGCCAAGGATATAGTAGTAATAGGAGAGCTCTGTCTTAGGGGCGTACTCTTCCGCATTTCGGACCATTTCCAATCCATAATAGAGCTGGTGCGGCCAATCGCCCCGCGTCTTATAGACTCCCGTCAGAAGATCATATGTGCGATAGTGCCCGGGGTAGCGAATACTATTATATTCTTTGAGGATAGATAACAGCAAGGATTCGGCGGTATCAAGTTTGCCCGCCCGCAGATAGACAGTGGCGATATTTTCTTTTTGCCGGAGGGCCTCCGGCATTTTTCCTATCTGCCGGAAGAGCCCTTCGGCTCGTCTGAATGCGTCGATCTTTTCGATGCGGGTAAGAGTGCCAAAGTCGCGAACTCCTGCTCCCAGTGCCGCCCAGGCTGCGGCTTCTTCGGCTGTATTGCCAGGTCGCTGGAGCTCGGCAATGACGCGATGGTAATAGACCCGACCCGAGTCTGGCTTGTCACCAAGCATTTGCGCATAGGCGATGGCTAGCTGCGACCTGGCCTGTAAGGGTGCCGAATGAAGCGTAATTCCAAGATCGTAGGCCTGGCGATAGAAAAGAATGGCGCTGTCCGTCACCCGGCGACTAAAGTCGTTGAGCTGCATGTCGCGATAGCGATCCCCCTCTTGCATCAGCAGTCGAAAGCGATCCTCCTGCTGCGAAGGCAGTTGATAGCGATCCGGCTGTATAGGCAACTGGTACTGGGTTTGCCCAGGGCTACAGATGCTACAAAAGAGAAGCCATAGCAAAAGGATGCAAGCATTTTTTTGCATGATGTAAAGGTCCGACAAAACTACCGCAGGATCATTTACCATTTACATACAGACTTGTCTGGTTTTTTAACACCCTCGCCGCCTTGTCGCCAATCGCGACGTCAAAATCCGGGATTTCGTATTTCTCCATATCGGGCCACTTGCTATTTGGTTGACTAACAACAACTTGAACATTGGCACGTGGATGGATTATTCCTCCTCATTATCCACAAAAAAATATGATCATGGAGAAGTCGTCGGTCACATACAGGACCATCAACATTGACGGGGTTAATATTTTCTATCGTGAAGCTGGCAGCAGGTCAAAACCGGCGATTGTATTGCTGAATGGCGTTCCGAATTCATCCAGCGCATTTCAGCAGCTGATGATCCAACTAAAAGATGAATTTTACCTGGTGGCGCCGGATTTTCCGGGTTTTGGCAACAGCGATGTGCCGGATAAGAATTTGTATGAGTATACATTCAATAATATTTCCCTGTCCATCGAAAAATTTATTGATAAGCTCGCGCTGAATAGACCCGCTGTTTATGCCCTCGGATATGGAGGACCAATAGCGTTTCGCATCGCGATTCGTCGCCCGACAATGTTCAGCTCCTGGATCCTTCAAAATTCCAATGCATATGAAGAAGGGCTTGGCCCGGCGATGAAAGATGCGGCTCCCTATCTGGTGGAGCGGAATCGGGAGACCGAAAAGCTTGTTCGTCCGCTGCTGTCACTGGACGGGATCCGACTGTTCTTTCTGCATGGTGCAGCCGATGAGAGCAAGGTCAATCCTGACGGGTATATCAACGCGTTGCACTATCTGAGCCGGCCCGGCCAGGAGTCGATACAGCTCGATCTGTTGCAGAACTATGCGAGCAATATTGCCGAGTATCCAAAGTGGCAGGCTTTTCTGAAGATGTATCAGCCACGCATCCTGCTCGTCTGGGGCGAGAACGACGTTTTCTTCCCGCTGTCAGCAGCACAGGCGATAAAAAAAGATGTGCCTTCTGCGATACTGCACAGCTATAAGACCAGTCACCTGGCATTGGAAGAGTATGGACAGGAGATTGGAGAAGAGATAATTCACTTTTTAAATAATAAACAATGAAAACCAACGCTGTCAGCTATAAGACGATAAAAGCAGCCGGTCTGAATGTCTTTTATCGGGAAGCCGGTCCCATGGATGCTCCTGTGGTGCTGCTTCTCCACGGCTATCCTACCTCTTCACATATGTTCCGGAACCTGATCCCGTTGCTGAGCGGGAAGTATCATGTGATCGCGCCGGACCTTCCCGGATTTGGATTTAGCGACTCGCCTTCGCGGACCGATTTCAAGTATACTTTTGACAGTCTCACGGCGGTGATCCAGGATTTTATCGATAAGCTGGGGTTAAAGAAATTTGCCCTGTATGTCTTCGATTATGGCGCCCCGGTAGGTTGGCGTCTGGCTGTGGCAAACCCGGAAAAGATCACCGGCATCATCTCACAGAATGGGAATTGCTATGTGGAAGGGCTGAGTGACGGTTGGAACCCGATAAAAAAATACTGGGCCGATCCTTCGGAAGAAAACCGTCAGGCCTTGAAGATGATGACCACACCCGAGACGACCAAATGGCAATATACGCACGGTACACCAAACGAAGCGCTTGTCGCTCCTGAATCGTATACGCTCGATCAGGCGCTGTTGGACCGTCCGGGGAATGTCGAGATCCAGCTGGATCTTTTTAAAGACTATGCCAACAATGTCGATGGCTATCCCAAATTCCAGGAATATTTCCGGAAGAAAAAACCTGCTCTGTTGGCCGTTTGGGGCGATAAGGACCCTTTCTTTCTCCCGCCGGGCGCCGAAGCATTCAAACGTGATCTGCCCAATGCTATCGTTAAATTTTATCCGACCGGTCATTTTGCCCTCGAAACACATTACGAAGAGATAGGTGATGATATACTTGAATTCCTCAAAACATTGTAAACGATACGAGACTTTTGCCAGGGACATGCTGGAGGGTTTGCGATCGGAGCGGGGGACTGCGCCAAGTCAGGCTGTCTGCTTCGATACCTGGTAGACATCGATGCTGATTTTACCTATATGCCGATAGACATCTCATCCGATATCATCGGCTATCTGAACCGGCAGCTTCCGGTGGATATTCCAGGTTTGCGGGTGACGGGTCTGCACGGAGACTATTTCGATATGCTGGAAGAGGCTGCGGAGCTTTCTGCCAACAGGAAGGTCGTGTTGTTCCTGGGTTCAAACCTTGGCAATATGCTGCCGGTCGATGCCGAACGATTTTGTCGTGATCTGCGCGGGTATTTGAATCCTGGTGATCTGGTGCTGATCGGGCTGGACCTGAAGAAATGCCCGCAAACGATACTCGCCGCTTATAATGATAAGAAAGGGATCACCCGGAGGTTTAACCTCAACCTTTTGGAGCGGATGAACAGGGAGCTTGACGCGAATTTTGACCTGACCCTGTTTGAGCACTTACACGATATGGGTAGCTGTATGATCTATTAATAATTTATAAATCAAAGCGTTTATGAAAGTTGCAATTATAACCGGTGCCAGCGCCGGGATCGGGAGGGCTACGGCCATCAGGCTGGCAAGAGATTATACCGGTTTGGTGCTGGTGGCGCGTGAAGCAGATGAGTTGCAGAAGACAGCGGAAGAGATAAAGAAGCTCGGGGCTGATGCGAGACCTGGCGCCGAAGCGAAGCCAGCGGTTGAGACACTGGCGATAGCTGCGGACTTAAGAGAGGTCGCGGCTATTGACCGGGTGATCAATGAAACGATAGCCACTTTTAAAAGGATCGACGCCCTCATAAATATCGCCGGAGCAGTGCCACAGATCCATTTGTTTGAAATGACGGACGAGCAATGGAACGATGGCGCGGAAATGAAGCTTCACGGAGCCCGTCGGCTGGCGATAAAGGCCTGGCCTTATCTAAAGGAGTCCAGGGGTTCTGTGGTTTTTATCTCCGGCAATTCGGCGGAAGACCCCAAGCCCGGTTTCGCAGCCGTCGCCACCATCAATGCTGCGATAGTTGCACTGGCAAAGGCTTTTGCCGAACAGGGCATTATCGATGGAGTACAGGTGAATAGCGTGTTGCCGGGGCCGGTGATGACCAATCGCCGTATCAATTTCCTGAAAAAATGGTCCGCGGCAAATGGTCTTACCATGGAGGAGGCTAAGGGTAAGTTCCTGGTGGATGCTCATATTGAGCGTTATGGCGAACCGGAAGAAATTGCAGAGCTGATGTCCTTCCTGGTATCGCCTGGCGCCAAATGGCTGATCGGAGC
>Ga0307510_10008736_pt1 | contig 12072 bp, 5 predicted proteins | sample 12_EM_MG_FD_207224 | JGI IMG/M metagenome (GOLD analysis project Ga0307510, IMG submission 207224) | Populus trichocarpa ectomycorrhiza microbial communities from riparian zone in the Pacific Northwest, United States - 12_EM | ecosystem: Host-associated > Plants > Roots > Unclassified | place...
ATTATGGAAAAAATTAAATTTTAAATTTTTTTTTTTTTTTTTTTGCTAGAAAATGTAATAAAACAATATTTTTTTAATTTTTTAAAATTTATTTTTGATATCAGTACATCAAAATAATCCAAAAACACTAAAATTAATTTTAAACAATAAAAAATCAAATTTTGAGCAAACAAGCACACAAATGTAGTCCAATGATAGGTTTCTCGCCGGAGATTATGAGTATGAACATTAGAAGTATGAACTTCTCAAACCAAAATGAGGTCCCTAGTTGATTCCAAAGTTTTTTTCTCGAGGAAATACATGCATGACGGAGTTGATTCCAAAGTTTTTTTCTCGAGGAAATACATGCATGCATGACGGAGAAATAAGTGTGACATTAATATAAGATGCATGATGGTATATATTAATAAATAATCAATGTTTAAGGAAGATAAATTATTGACCAATGAATCAATGTTTTTCTTGAAATATCAGGTTCATTTCTCGGATTATCTTGTTGAAACGGCCGGTGATAACGAAAGGTCCACTGGGGATTGTTTCTTGGACAGAGCTAACATTTCTGGCCATGTTTGTTGCATTGCTGGTTTGGTCCATGTATTCTTATACGCATAATATGTTTGCATTTGCTGCCCTGGAAGCTGCTCAAGAAAAATTTCAAGTGTAAGCCTAGCCTTATCTCCTTCTCAGCTTAATCTCAGAGCAAAAGGATTGATTGGTGTTTAAAGGGTTATTGATTTATGGAGCTTTTTGGCAGGTGGGAAGTTAAGTTGCGAAGTGCAGCTCTAGGTCTAGGGCTTGCAGGGAACACCTGCCTGGCCTTTCTCTTCTTTCCAGTGACTAGAGGGTCTTCAATTTTGCAGTTTGTTGGCCTGACCTCAGAGGCAAGCATCAAGTACCATATATGGCTAGGGAATATTACTATGGTCATCTTCACAGCTCATGGTCTAAGCTACATCACTTATTGGTCCCATACACATCAAATTTCACAGGTAATGTTCTATGGAATCTGCTAATTTTAGTCACTGTGTGTTGGTTTAGTGCTAGCTACTGAAGCTATGGGCCATGTCTGTGCTGAATGTGGCAGATGCTCAAATGGGACAAGTTCGTGGTTGCCAATGTGGCTGGAGAAATAGCTTTGCTTGCTGGATTGGTGATGTGGGCGACCAGTTTGGGACGCATAAGGCGAAAGCTTTTCGAGCTCTTCTACTATAGTCATCATCTCTACATTGTCTTTGTTATCTTCTATGTTTTCCATGTTGGTTTTGCTGAATCTTGCCTCATTCTTCCTGGTTTCTACCTCTTCTTGATCGATCGATATTTGAGATCCTTACAATCTCAGCAAAAAGTTCGCTCTGTCGCAGCACGCATTTTACCTTGCGAAACAGTAGAGTTGAACTTCTCCAAGAGTTCAGGTGAACTCAAGATTTTGTAACTAGATGTTACTGAAAGGTTTTGCAATCAAATTTTCCACTCTCGAGATATGTTTTTGACACTCTTTTGTTCATTGTTGTGCCAGGGTTGAGCTATGCACCAACAAGCATTGCGTTTATAAATGTGCCTAGCATTTCCAGGATACAATGGCATCCCTTTACTGTTACCTCCAACAGCAATATGGATTCTGATAAGCTAAGTATTGTCATCAAACGCGAAGGAAGTTGGTCTCATAAGTTGTATCAGATTTTGTCCTCCCCTTCTCCTACTAACCGACTTGAGGTCGCCATCGAAGGACCCTATGGACCTCCTTCAACCAATTTTACGAGGTAAACAAATGTTAGCAGAATCTGTATATCAAGATTTAAATTTTTGTGGCAGCTAAACTAACATAGAGAAATTGTCCCAGGTATGAGAGGCTAGTACTGGTGAGTGGTGGAAGCGGCATAACTCCTTTCATCTCCATCATCCGCGAGATCATCTTTAAATCCAGCACAACAAGCAGCAAGACTCCAAGGATTCACCTCATATGTGCTTTCAAGAAATATGTCGATCTCACCATGCTTGACCTTCTTCTCCCAGTTTCTGGCACCACTCTTGACCTATCTCGGTTACAGCTACAAATTGAAGCCTACATAACCCGAGAGACAGAGTCAAAAACAGAGAACCAGAATTCTATCAGAACAATATTGTTCAGGCCTAATCCATCAGATAGACCAGTTTCTGCAGTGTTAGGACCTAACAGCTGGCTGTGGCTCGGGGCGATAATCTCATCTTCTTTCATCATTTTCCTTATCTTGATTGGCCTTCTCACACGATTCCACATATACCCAATCGACCACAATACCAACATGAAGTATCCTGTCCCAGCAAGTTCAGCTTTCAACATGTTATTTGTGTGTATAGCCATAACAATAGCTGCCTCTGCAGCTTTTCTGTGGAACAAAAGAGAGAATGCTAAGGAAACAAGCCAGATTCGAACCACGGATATGTCAACACCGGCACTATCACCCACTTCATTGGTGTACGAAACAGAACTGGAAAGCCTTCCTCACCAATCTCTTCGCCAAGCCACCACAGTGCATCTAGGTCAAAGGCCAAATCTGAAAAGTATGCAATACTTTCCTCCCATGAGTGAATTTATAAACTTCTTACGTACTGACTTGTTTATATGTAAATCTCATTTCCTTTTGATATAAATTTTTGGATTCTTGATTCTTGCAGAAATATTATCAGAGTACAAGGAAGAAAAGGTAGGAGTTTATGTTAGCGGGCCAAGGACGATGAGGCAAGAAGTGGCAGCAATTTGTTCATCTTTTTCAGCAGATAATCTTCATTTTGAGTCTATCAGCTTCAGCTGGTGATTTAGAACAAGACATGTTAGAATCTAGCAGTTTGGTTCGAAAAATTTGTAAATTCCAGAAGTCCTTTGAGTGTTCATTGCAGTCCTCAACATCTCTACTTGCATTAGTTTTATAAAAGCGACGAGTACAAGCATGGTTATAATACTCCGGCCATGACGCGACCAAAGACTCAGGTTACCGGTTACGCAGTATAGCATGTTTAGGAGAGATAGTTGTTGAAAATTGTTTTTGTTTTGAAATATATTAAAATAATATTTATTTTATTATTTAAAAATTTATTTTTTATATTAGTATATTAAACGATCCAAAAAGATGTAAAAAAATCAAAATTGAATGAGAAATAAGTTCAATCATAGCCTTCAAACAAGATCTTAATCTAAAACAATATTTTTCCAAGATTTTTAAACAAAGATATATATTGAAATAAAAATATTATAGAAAAAAAAATCAAATTGAATCTCACTCAATTTTTTACCAAGTCAATTAGATTATAAATTGACCTATCAATCAACTAAGTTTGACCGGATCACTTTATACTTGATTCTACTTTAAAGTTTAAACTAGACCCGAGCCAAGCCGACAATTAACTCACCATGTTGGGTTTTATAACAAGTAGTACAAGTTTTGATCATTATGATTCGTTTTAAATTCAAAAATCAGATTTAAAATAAAAATATAACTATAATTCCATTTTCAAATTAAATTTCACATTCTAATTTTATTTAAGATATAATAATAGCAAGGTGAAGGGCATTGAAAAGAAAACAAACATGAATTTTCATATCATTTTGAATTCTTAAGAGAATCGAGCATGTATATGAGACCATGACTCGGCTTAGCTCAGAAACTGCTGAAACAAAAACAACATAAGCTTTGTTAACAGAAAAAATGTGTTTATTTATTAAAAATCAAGAGGAATTTTTTCAATCAAAAAAATATTATATCAAAATTACAACTATTTTTCATTAAAAAATTATAGTATAAATTATATTAGTCTTTTTAATATTTTATATTTGTGATCGTAAAATATTTATTTTATTTTATTTAAATTAAAAATTACAATAGAAAATTTTTATTGTTAACCAAAAACAAAATCTTTACATTATAAAAATTAAATTTATGGCACTAATTAAATATGAATATATAAAAAATAATTTTAATATTTTATATTGCTGAAAGAGTATATTTATATATAAAAAAACGTATTACTCGTGCTTTTTAATATGAAAAACAATGAAAATAATTATGAATAACATCTTAAAATATTGCAAGTGAACAGGAAGTTTTAATTTATTACTCTAGTTTTTAGAGAATTATTAGTTATAAAACTCGACTCGATCCAGTTAATCGTCTCTAATAACCAACCGAGACTCAGAGTATGGCCTGAATTGAGTTCCACTTTGAACCGCCGACTTTATTCATCAGAACATTGTTGTGATGAAAAAAAATGATAATAAAATAGGCGAACCCACCAACCTACAAGTCGGCCAGTGACCTGAAGTTTTGTAACTGGTATTTATCTTTACAGCAAGTCTATGCTTCTTCTTGGATGTTGATCACAAATTTGAAAGAAGAAGATGAGCATCAACTTAGCTCTCCAGAAACACACAAGAATAAACGGAAGGAAAAGGAAAACACAAGGAGGAGCATATGCAGAATTTCAAAGCCAAGTTGTCTTTCTATGACTTTGAATTCAAGTTATTTGAATCAGACCAAGACAATCAAACATTGCGGCCTGTCATTTTCCACGACAGATGCGCCTCTAATCCAGTTGTTTCCCTCTGGCAAAAGCAAGAAACAGTGGACTTGTCTAGAGCTTAAATCCCCACCACCATTAAAAGCAAGAAAAAAGAAAGGGATTTGAGCTTCCTTTTCCTACTAGCCTTGTATACATACAATAATCGGTAGCAGAAGTTGGCCAGTGGCATGGTAAGAGGGAGACAAAAAAGATTGTAGATAATCAGCAAAGGAAAACTAAAAACCACTTCTGATTTTCCGTTGATCATTATACCCTTAATGACCTCAAAACCGAGCTTACAAATAGCCAGAGTTGGCTTATGGATAGGTAAAAGGTGGGAAAATAAACATCATGGAAAGGAAAAAAGATTGTAAGATATGCAAAATCTAACTCCTATGAAAGGGGAAAAAAATAAATGACTTGAGAAGCAGATCTTGCCAAGGAAAATCACACAAGCACCACCAGCAAGAAAAAAACGATGGAATTGAGATGCTTCCTGCCCAAAACTTAAATGTTTGAACAATAAAAACAAAAGGGGGAAAAGGAACTATCTATCAGCAGATTAACCTAAGGCGAAGGCTCTACTCTTCTGGGTGATCTCTCAAATAAACTACTCTTCACCATCCCTCCTATGCGCCCCTCCAGGCCTTCTGTCAGTTATTCTATTTCCTTCATCACAGTTAGGAGTATCATTATTAGCCACCAATGAATCTTCTGCATTAAACCGGAACCGCCGCAGACTATCTGTATCATATTGTCTAACTCGCTGAGCCATATCATATCTGTTATGCTTTCTCCTGTCATCATCACTGCCATCAAATTCACCTCCCCTGCTGGCACTCCCCATATCGTTAAATTTTCTGGATCGCATCATCGGTCTGAACTGATCCTCTGAATCCAATCTCCGGATGGTACGCACCGAATCAAATCGTTGATTTGGACGGAACATATTCACAGGTGATTTTCTTCCCCGGAAACTATCTAAACCACCATTTCGATCATCAAACCATCTGGGGTTATGCTGTGTAAAGTGATTTCTTCTTGTGGGTATAAAATCCCCTTCAAAATCAGCTGGAAAACGCTTCTGAAATGGCAACCTCACTCTATCCATCCTAGCATCGGTCCTAAAATCTGGAGACCTACTACGAAGTCTTGAAACCTCATTTCTGACCCTTGGTAAATATGAAGATGGAGAGCGACTTCTGGATCTTGACCGAGATTTCTTATGAGTGAAGGGATGGCGAGGTTGTCCTCTGCATAGGGGAGAAATGCTTCTCTCTCTCCTAAGCATCCGTGGTGCAAAGCGATTAGAATATTCAATCTTGTCCTCTGGCATTGGCCTGTGGTATTCCTCTCTCAAGCCTCCTCTTGCAACCTCTCGTGGAAATCTTCTAAATCCACTCCTGATTGGACTACCATCTCTCACAGGTAATGCTCCTGTATGCACACGGTATGAATCATCTCTGCTGGTAGGTGATCTCCTCCTGACAATCCGTTCATATGCACCAGTGGAAGAAGGATTAACAAATCGCCTGCGAGCACGATTGTCAGATCCTGCAAAACCTACTCCTTCAGAATCGGTATGGTCTGAAGATATTATATATCTGCGGCTATCAAATCCACCTCTTGTTCTAGGATGTCCAGAAGTGTAATTGCCACGATAATTAGATAAATATCGCCGCTCTGAGTCACAGTAGCCTGTTGCATGGTTGACAAAGCGATGGCCTCCAGGACTTCTGCCACGCATTTGAGGAACAGCCCTGTCCCTTCCCATGAATTTATGGGAGCCTGCATCCCTTTCATCTCGAGGATATAAATTATAAATATTCCCGGCTCTGAAATATGAGAACAAGTGCAAATTAGCAACTAAAACATTGCAATTTCCGAAGAAAAAAATTAAAAGAAATAAAACTGATAAAGAATATGTAATTTACCTGCTCCTAAGTGTAGGATCCTTCCTAAATATGGAACTGGACTCCTCAATGCTTGACAGGAAATCTCTATTTGATGTCCTTGATCCAACAACCCCAGACAGGAAATCCTTGTCAGTAGTGACATCAGAAGTTCTTGTCTTTGGACTAACTGAGTCATCTCTCAGAGAATCCCCCATCCCATGTTCAATTTTTCGACTAGCATCATCAGATCCTGAACTGGAACCTCTCTCAACTTTCATTTCTTTCTCATTATCCATGCCACAAAGTCTTTCTTCATCACATTCAGACCCATAGTCAACATGCTCGACTTCCCCATCCTCTCCATTTTCATCCCAGTAGAAGCGTGCATCAGATTCCCTCAACTCCCCATCCTCAAACTGAGAATCATAACCAGCCTGAAGTTCTAAATCATTTTCAGTGCCAACTATGACCTTATCAGCTTGATAAACATCTGATTCAAAACTATCTTCCAGATCTTCCATATTGACATTAGCTGAAACACTTGTAAGACCATTACCATGTGCTCCACATGCATCTCCGGGAGTAACAGTTGAATCTGCAGAAGACTTCTGCATCAGTTCCTCAGACCCAGCTTGCACCGGAGAATGAACTTCAGCTTTATTGGCGGCAGAAGCTTCATTGGCTCCTCTAGCATCCACTTCAATTACAGGTTGGCCTTTCTCAGCAGACGGACTGGATGCAAAAATATCTCCACTATTAGGCAAACAATGGCAGCCACCTGATTCTTCTTCGCAACTTCCAGCTTCAATTCCAAGCCAAGCAGGTCCTATTGGTGGGAAGTTTTCCAAGCTACTCGTATTTTGAATTGACTTCCCATCTTCATGTGTACATGATGCTATCTGAGAATTCTCTCCATTATCATTTGAAATTGAGAGGTCAATCTCGCAAGTAACTCTCTCTAAGTTTGGTAGATGGTGTGAAGAAATGTTAATCAACTCAACTTGCATGCATTCCGTAGGCAAAGCTTTTCCCATTTGGTCATCTGATGAACATGTTTCTGAACACTGCTTGAGGATAAGGCTAGGAAGTGTATTGCATGGTGGATGATCTAGGGATTCTTCCCCCTCAACAATCTGACTGGAAGATTTTGCAATGGCAACATCACATATGGAGGGTTCCGGAGCATTACCAGTTGGAGATGGAAAGAGCTCTTCATGATTTCCATCATGGAGAGAACATGCTTCAGATGGATGTTCCTCTCTATTTGATTCACAAGTCCCAAGAGACAAGCCTATCAAATCAACAGGTGTATTATCCCGATGTAAATCAGATGAAACCACTCTATCAGGAGGGATGTGTTGTTCTAAGGCTTCAGGTTTAGCCTTGCAAATCTGTAAATCATTTTCACTTGGATCAAAGCTCAAAGTATCACAAGGTTGCTCCCAGGCAACATTCAAGTCCAAATTCAACATTTCATCCCGTGACAATAGAGATCTTTCTCCTGTTCCGCCTTCCTCGGTTCCAGCAGATGTATGCAACACTGTAACTTCATTATTTTGAAGAGATAAAGCCTCTGTTTTATCTTCATGTGCCATATCTTTTGGGGATGCAGCAGTTTCTTTGATCAGAACTGCAGAGGAAGATGAGCCCACTCCTTCTCGTGTTGATTCTTCCATTATTGAACTTTCTTCAACACAAGGCAACACTGTAGCTTCATTATTTTGAAGAGAGAAAGCCTCTGTTTTATCTTCATGTGCCATATCTTTTGGGGATGCAGCAGTTTCTTTGATCGGAACTGCAGAGGAAGATGAGCCCACTCCTTCTCGTGTTGATTCTTCCATTATTGAACTTTCTTCAACACAAGGCAACACTGTAACTTCATTATTTTGAAGAGAGAAAGCCTCTGTTTTATCTTCATGTGCCATATCTTTTGGGGATGCAGCAGTTTCTTTGATCGGAACTGCAGAGGAAGATGAGCTCACTCCTTCTCGTGTTGATTCTTCCATTATTGAACTTTCTTCAACACAAGGCAACACTGTAACTTCATTATTTTGAAGAGAGAAAGCCTCTGTTTTATCTTCATGTGCCATATCTTTTGGGGATGCAGCAGTTTCTTTGATCGGAACTGCAGAGGAAGATGAGCCCACCCCTTCTCGTGTTGATTCTTCCATTATTGAACTTTCTTCAACACAAGCAGCATCATTAATCATACTGTTGTCGCAAGCAACAGCAGCAAGTATCTCGATACCTGAGAAGTCGTCACTGTAATCAAACTTATAATTAAACTCTGAAGTCTTCAGACTGAGCTTAGTTGGAACAGTCACATCAGTTGCTCTACGTCGTCGTTTTCCACTTGAATTAGGTAGAACCACTTCAAGGTGTGGAGATGTGGTATGAGAAGGTTTTGAAGGACCCTGGGCTGTGAATCTTCTTTTTTTAATGGGTACATGCTCAATTTTCTCATTTTTTCCACTGAAGCGACGTCCAAGAACAGCCACACCATGCTGCAACAGAGACGAGCAAATGTTAAAATCCTCACATAGCATGGAGGTGCTAATCACGATCAAGAACAATGAAACGCAAGATCAAAGATCAAAGAAGAAAGTAGTGTAAAGTTAACCTTCTCGGTATCTGAAACTGTCATATCATCCGCATTTCTGGCACTCTCATCTGATAGCTTTGTCTCAACAGTAAAGCTTCTCACAACTGGTTTACGCCTGGAGGCACTCCGGTAGCCTTTTGTAACTGTCTTCCAGGTCAAATCAGGATTTATAAAATTAGTAAGTTCTAGACCTACTGCACTCATCATGCTCCCAGATCCACTAATTCCTTGCCCATCAACTGATGGCCCGCCACTCAAAGTCTTGCAGGACGCTGTTGCTCCTTGCTTTCTACCGACCACAGGAGTGGTACAGGATTTAGTCTGAAAAAATAAATACAAATCTGTCAGTTAAATAAAGACTAATATGAATCTCACACAGAGACCCCTACCAAATCTGTAAAAATCTAGCCACAAATAACACATAATTATCAATTTACAATGACAAATCACTTCTTTTTCATAATTAGTGTTCTTCTTGCATTAACACCATCCATGTAACAATCAAAACTTCATACAAATGTGGAAACATTAGAAAATCCCAGAACTTACTTTGACTCCCCCAATCTTGACAGAAGAAATTTCCTCGGATCTAAACCTCTAACGTGCTGCTGCCGTTCCTACCTGCAAAACAAGGGAAATAACATCAGCAACTCAACCAAAATGGATTTCTACACGAATCAGAGCAGCATCAGAACAGCTATTTCAGCACATTGTCATATAGTTCAGAGCTGATAACAAGATCTTCAAGGAGATTATGTTAAGCATAATTGAAGGACTGCAAAGACTCCCTCGGCTCAGATTCTATATAGCTTTGCTGCAGGTCTTCTTTGTATGTCATTAACAGAACATGAGACGTAGTAGAGATAGAGTTCATCACTATTGTTTCTAAAACCTAAGGCCACCAACTTGCAAATAAATAGTTGTTTGAACAACAAAACAAGACAGCAAATCTAGTTGCTAGAGACACTAATTGTGTCTGGTCCAAAGATCATCCAGAACACCAATTAAAGAAGAAGCCATCTTCTAATCTCAATCAAAAGCAGAGAAGAAAACCCATATATTCACTGCCTGCGATGGATGGATTTGCTCAAAAACAAGTAGATGGTAAGCAGATGGGTATTCAGAAATAACAGATCCGAGACAACAAATCAACTGGAACAGAAGAACCCATCACCGAAAAAAGAAGCAGATTCCAAATCTCACTGCAACAAAGAAAACCCCAACTTCAAAAATCTTGCTCTGCAGAGAGTGGATCTGACTTCTCCTCCTGATCTAAGCTTTTCGTCTTCTCTTCTCGTCGACACACAAAAACCATAGAAATCTATATCTCCAGTAATTCCAAGAAAACAAACAAATCGTATAAACTAATCAAAATAATACCTCTTTTGTCTTATAGATATTGTTTTTCTATTCCTTTAATAATATTCACAATCGCCGCCGCCGCCTCCTCCTCCAGTCTTTGAAGCTAATGATAATATTATCAACAGAACATAGAAGACAGTCCGATCAGAAAGGTCTTCAGAAATATTCAATTCTTCGAGTATTTTAAGTAACCTTCGCCGGATTCCGATCGACGAAACTCCGATGAGTAGAGAGAATTTTTGAGAGATATTTCTGTCTAGGAAGGAAGGAAGAGAGCCAATGTCTTGCTTTAAAGAACAAACTTTAGATCAACGCCACGAAAGCCCTATCTCTATCTTTGCCCCTTTTTTATTCTCCACCTTATACCCAAACCGCCCTTGTTTGTTCTCACCAAATGACCATAATACCCTCCTTCCTGATTGTCTGCTGTTGACTATTTATGCTTTTGTGGGTGCGTGGTTTCTTGGGAATTCGAGGATATATTGTATTTAGTGGGGGAAAAAAAGAGAGATTTGAATGATTTATTTGTCTGTTTTCCTATTTTAATTAGTATTATTTTCATAAATTTACTTTCAAAATTTAAATTTATTTATTTTTATTTTTATTTTTTTTTGCCCTTTACTGTGTCTTAGACTTGATGCTCGGAGATGAGATGTACAAGCAAAGTATTTATGCAAAAAGTCAAAGAGTCAAATAGGGTGCAAGGGGACAAAGGGCCTATTTTAGCCTTGGGTTTTGGTGACAAGCACGGCATCTTCCAATTTATTTTTTTGTTGGGAAGTTTCCTATTTTGATTTTTTCTTGTGAAGTTGTGGTGTATTCGTCTTTCTCATTTCCTTTTTATTAAAAAAAAAAAAAAAAACAATAGCGGGTTTCTGGGACACAGGCCCAATTACAGCCCGGTAAAAAGTTTGAGATGAAACATTAAAGCCCAGTAACGTAGCATCCATGTAAAAGGTAAGCACCAGAAATTGTTTGGCAATGTTCTATTTTTTAAAATGTTTTTAAAATTATTTTTAAAGTGTTTTTTATATTTTTTTATTTATTATTTTAATATGTCAACGTAAAAAAATTAAAAAAAAATACTATTTTAATAAATTTTTAATTAAAAAATATTATGCATTACATTGTTTGTACTAAAAAACTAAAGTTTGGATGTTAAATTACCTCCCCACTATTTATATTATTTTTTTATATTTTCTATAATTATATATACATTAATAAAATTATTGAATAAATATGAAAAATATTATAAAAATAAAAATTTACTCGATTCTGAATTCTAGAGACTTAACCTAACTTGAGACCTTCTCATTCCTGAATTAAAGGGCGTGGGCATGGATCCGCATGACCCATGGGAAGCTTTCCATGAAATATGATAATTAGGTTAGAGAATTTTTTATTTTTTTATTTTTATAAATGGGAGGCTATAATGTTTCCTTTTGTAATACGGCAAAACATAATTAATTAGGAGTAGATGATCATGCATAAATATGATAAGGCCAAGCATTATCTTAGATGTATGGAATGATTTTTCTAACATTTAAAGCGTGTTTGGTAATGTGGTTGCGAGTGTTTTTCAAATAACTTTTCGTGCCAAAATGCATGTCAATGATATTTTTTTATTTTTTAAAAATTATTTTTGACATCAGCACATCAAAACGATCCAAAACGTACAAA
>Ga0307510_10008737_pt1 | contig 12071 bp, 5 predicted proteins | sample 12_EM_MG_FD_207224 | JGI IMG/M metagenome (GOLD analysis project Ga0307510, IMG submission 207224) | Populus trichocarpa ectomycorrhiza microbial communities from riparian zone in the Pacific Northwest, United States - 12_EM | ecosystem: Host-associated > Plants > Roots > Unclassified | place...
GCTCTCACTCAATTAAAACCCGTATGGTAAGGCTTCATTCATGTTCACCCCGTTTTCTCTTCCTTTCCCGACTTGGACGATCCTCAATGTCGTTCTCGGCAATTTTAGTGCAGGCGAAGCTGGGGACCTTGTAGCTAGGGAGTATTTTATAAAAAAATATTTTGATAAAACATAACAATTTAATGCATGTCATATATTTCAAATGAAATTTTAAAGATGTCGTAATTGGATAGTATGATATTTAAAAAAATTATAATTAAAAAATACAATATTTAAACATATTAAGTTTAGAAACTGTGACATCTACTAAACCCCAAACTAACTCTAAATACAAATCCTAACTAACCCCTACCCCATCTAACTCCCAACCTCAACCCTAACTTCAAACCCAAACCCGTAAATCATAATTCAAACCTTAAATCCTAACTCTAATCATAACACCAAATTGGTAAACATTTATCCTAAAATCTAAAACTCAAAACTCAAATCTTAAATTCAAACTTAAAACTCCAAATTCTAAATAATAATAATAAATCTTTAACTTCAAATTCTAAATGCTAAACTCTTGAACTTAAAATCTAATTGTGTTTATGTATTCTATTCTTGTCGTGTTTCTTGGATTTAGCATCAAACATAATTCTAAATGCTAAAATTATTACCTAAGTTGGTGGTTATAATTAGTGTCACTCAAGACTATGAGATAAAATCATTACCATATTTGTGTACAGATGATGCAAAACTGCAGAAGAAAGCTGTTAACTTTTACAAAATCCTGTTTTGCTGCACATATCCAGTTGATAATTCTGCTATGGATGGAGTTGATGTTCCAAAGCTGTTGCAGAGGGGCGTTGCTGATTTATTGAAACCAGTGACCAAAGATGAGGTTTATGTAGCTTTATTGAGTATGGATTCTCTTAAATCTCCGGGTATGATGGCTTCCAACTTTTTTTTTTTCGAGATTTAGATTTCGTTTCGAAACACGGTTGAAACCGTGTTTTCTTAAATTTCAAAATTTTTTTTTTGCTATTTTTTTATGTTTTCAGATCGTTTTGATATGTTAATTTTAAAAATAATTTTTTTAAAATAAAAAAACATTATTTTAATGCATTTCTAAATAAAAATACTTTAAACCGCAACTGTTTTAACAATTCGTAACAATTCCTTATTGGGATGTGGTGGGAGATGACGTATGGAGGCTTGTTCACATGGCGTTTGAGAAAGGCAATTTCAGCTGTAGGATCACAGAAACACTTGTAGTCATGATCCCTAAGGAAGAAAGGCCTACAAACTTTAAGCAATTTCATCAAAGAAGCCTCTGCAATGTAATTTACAAGCTAATTATAAAGGTGTTGGTCAACAGGTTGTGTCCTTACCTAGATGCTCTTATTGGTCCCCTTCAAAGCAGTTTCATTCCTCGATGTAATACAACATATAATGTCTTAATTGCTCAAGAAGTGCTGCCGTATATGCATAAGACCAGAAGCAGGCATGGTTGCAAAGATTGATCTTGAAAAGGCCTGACAGGGTAAATTAGGATTTCCTGCAATCAATTTTGGAAGAGTTAGGGCTTGTTAAAGAACCATCTCAATCCAATAGTTTAAGCTGTTTAGGTGAGGTTTCAAGATATGATTTATATTATTTTCTAATATATCCTCTCAAGTGAAAGTCCTTTGAGTTTGAAACTTGCATAACTCTACATTACCTTGTGCTTATTTTTTTATTAAATAAATGAAGATGGTGAGGTTCAAACTCGTGACCGCTTGGCCATCAAGGTTTTAATATCATGTCAAAGAACCATTTCAACCCAATAATTTAAGCTATTTAAGTGAGGTTCTAAGATATAATTTATATTATTTTTTAACAAAAATCCTTTAAAAGATTATCAGATTGATTAAGTTTTGTTTTCGGTCTCCAACTATTACTCTTCTTTGGAATGGCTCGAAAACACGTTTTTTTTTTGAAGTCGTGGTCTGCGTCGAGGAGACCCACTGTCTCCTTATCTATTTGTGATTTGCATGAACAAACTAGCATGCCTAATTAACGAAAAAGTGAGAGATAAAGCCTGGCAACCAGTTTATGTTTCCGAGGGAGATCCATGAATTTCTCATCTATTTTTTTTGCGGATGATGTTCTCTTGTTTACAAAAGCAAGCAAGGCTCAAATTAATGCATACTCTCGTTACCATGTTACCAGCAGAAAAAGAAGAAGAAGAAGAAGTTAGTCTTTTAAATTCAAATTAATATGACAGTTCCAACATTCAACGCACTATTTCATTTATATTCCCTAGTGCACCGTTTCAATTAGCTAATAGGCTTCCTTTCAATTTGCTTTACACACCGTTTTACCAAGGACAAATTATTCTGTGTTCCTGCATGTTCTGGAGAGTAATTTTAGAAGAGTAGCTTGACTATATAATTGTAATAGACTTTGTCTGGCAGTATGAAAAAGAATGACACTCCTGGAATGCAGGAAGCTTAACAACTTTCTCTATCCTGCTAACAACTGCTGCATCAAATCCAGATTGGCACTATAACCATCGCACTCATAACAAGTAGTATCAGAGCAGACTATCCATGAACTTTAATTATGGCAGTACCAGACACAAGAACAGCTAATTTCAAACATTTTAAGGATTTCATAGACACACTCAAGCAAGAAAATAGTCAAGAGTATGAGCAACTAGTAGACCTGCTAAAGGGATAAAATTTAAAATTAATTGAACTTTACTATTGAAAACCAAGGGGCTTGAATTAGTGATGTCAGGAGCATGATGGGTGCCATGGCACAACAAATAGAATTCACTATGCAAAGACTCTTAAAGTTGTCAAAAACGCATTTTTAATACGACACGGAAAATGTAAAATAAACTCGGATTGTAAAATCGTAAGGAATTTTTTTTCATACATAGTTCAAGTATCTTAAAATATATCGTTCAAATAAAAATTTATATATAGTTCAAACACCTTAAAATACATGATTCAAATAAAAATTTATATATATTAAAATAATATATATTTATATTTTTAATATTAATACATCAAAACAAAGAAATACATGAATAAGGAAATTGAGTTTTTATTAAAGATAAAGATAAACATTTTCTTTCCTCTTTGATTCAAGTTATTAGACTCTAACAAGTATTTAATTGTCAGTGGTTTTTATTTCATAAACCACGTTACTCGTGAGCAGAGATAATTTTGACTTAAAATTTTAATCATTTTTTTTTTATGAATATATATTTTAATGTTTATATAATTAAATAAAAATAAATTTAAAAAAAATGTTACACGAGATCACATTGGCTAGTACTCTTAGCATTCATGAACACATTAGCTAAGCCTAGGTCATGCCCGTGAAGTGAAGGCAAGAGGGCATATATTGGAAATTGAGCCTGACAAGGAAGTGCACTATTGCAGCATATATGGCATCCCCTTCGGGGCGTAGCTGGCGCCTGGCAGCACATCTTTTATGTGGACAAATGGCATGTCGTTATTGGTCGGGAGGAAAAGATATTGCACTATTGCAGTGCAGTATATGTTTTTCTTAAAATCGTAAAATTGGTATTAAAATCGTGATTTTTTGTGATTTTACTGATTTTACTCGATTTTAACCTAATTTTATCAATTTTTGAGTTTTTAAAGTAATTCTGCACGTTTAGCATATATTAACTCGTAAAACCATATAATTTTACGAGTTAAATCGCGATTTTAACAACTTTTATAACCAAAGTAAGGAGAAACACGTCAATTACCTAGACAAAACAAATTCAAAAAATAAGGTGCTGTATAAAAACAAAATCCCAGCCTATAAGGTACACAAATCCAAATATTTTTTTTCGAATATTCAATGGAGAAACAAGGGGTTGCATAAAAACTATATCTTGATTTTTAGCTACTACTTTTATGATTGAAATGTAGGCCATAAAATGATGCATGATCTATTTTACTTTTAAAAAACTTAAAAAGGAGGACAATATATGGCCTGCCCTTAAACATATTAAAAATTAAAAAAAAGCCAGCGAGGGGCCAATTTTCTTTGGCCTAGGCGCCGACCTCTTTTATTTGTTTTTTAACCTTTTTAGATTCTTACTAAAATTCATTTTAAATAAGATATTTAATATTATATTTAAATTATTTGTTAATTTTTTCATGGTTCTTAAATAACATTCAACTTAACAATTTTTTTTAATTATTATATACCTAGTATGCAAAAAAAATAAAAATTACTCATGCATATTTAATGAAAACAATTTATATTCTTTTATTGTTTTGATAGATTTTTTAAATGCTTTTATCATATTTTTTTTTAATCACAAAAAAATATATTGAGATATTATTTTTATATTGTTTTATTAAAGCTTACCTTCGAGATCATAATGTATTTTTATTTAAAAACAGTGAATACAAAAAAGATGCATTAATAAGAGAATGAAATTTAGATTAAAGAAGTGCATTTTTCTTTCTTATTTCAAATGATTGAAAATTCTAATAAACTTTTATTTTTATTGTTGCAACCTTCATTCAAACAAAAATTTTCTGATTAAAAAATAATTGGTTTTTTCTTGGATAATATATACTAACATGATATGCACAATTTTTATAATAATTTTCTCATTAATATTAAATGAGAATAAAATATATATTTTCTCTTTTTTCATTAATATTAATTGTAGATTTTTATATAAGTTTTTCAAATTTGTTGTTCTCGTATTTTCTTGTATTTTCTTACACAATTGTAGAGGGATAATTGATTCATAATTTTTAAAATTTTTAATTGATACATGTTTTCTTGATCATAATCAATTTTTGCTTAAAACAATTACTTGAATAAGAAAATTAGTTTTTTTTACTAGAAATATATGCATTTTCCTTTTTAGTTCAAATTATTATATTTTTCTTGATTTTATTAATGAAATATGATACTATAGAAAGAAAACCATTTTATTGTCGAAACAAAAACAAATTACATGAATTAGACATGTTTTGAAAAAAACATATTTCTACTCCATGGTTTTGTTTGTTATCTTTCATGTTAATGTCAATTTTTACTATATTATGATTAAATAAAAATTAGATTATAAAAAGTGAAGTTATTGAAATTTGTCAGCTCCATAACTTAGATCATAATTTGGGCAAACTAACCCAGTTTGACCCTAATCAATCTAAAACATTGATGTTTTATTTTTTTTAATAAAAAATGTTTAATTGATTTTTTTTTATGTTTTTTTAAAATTCAATTTTTAATCATGTACTAGATATTTGACAATCGCTATACTACAGGTAGGAACAATTTTTTTAATATAAAAAAATTATCCAAACATTACTAATGTTTAATAAAATAGATGCATATGTTTAATAGAATAGATGAGTGGAGCCAAAACACAAGAGTGCCTGCCGTTTCTGGCAAGTAGGCCATTGTTTTTTCATGAAACACAATCCATGGAAGACAACATGAGGCAATAAATGCTAAAAAAAAATTCTTAACGCAAACCACAAACTAAGTTGTGGAGTTGAGAAACATATGTATATAAAGATCGTTGATCATGAGTTGTAGGGAGCTCATTAATTTCTTAAAAAAACATTGTTTTTCTAAAATACAAAGAAGATGATATAACTTTATTTTTATGAAATTATTTTTTATTTAATTATATGATAAAAAAAAATAATTGAAATAAAATAATCAAATATAATTAAAAAAATAGTTATGATAAGCTTCTAAAACAAATGCTTGCTAATGTTAAAAAAAGATTTCTATAATCTTATTTGAAAATAAAATAAAATTTGAATGGTATTTAATAAAATAAAACCTAAAATATATCCTTAATTAATGTAATAATTTAATATATTTAACTTGATTAATTCTTAAAAAATTAAATTGAAATTGTTGGAAAATCATAAACAAAGCAAGGTGTAGGTGTGTAGGCCTAAGGGTTTTCTTTTTCTTTTTCAAATTGGGCAAATAATAATTTGTTTTTTATTTTTTTAGATGAAAGCATCCTCGACAAAAACAAAAAATACGTTGTCTGCATGCTGAGTTTTCAGCATCCAAGAGGTGGTCAAAAATTTGGGCAAGAGTTTCACTTAAAACACCTAAAAACAATCCTCATATTACCCCCATTAAACTAACTCTTTAATTCAGAAAACACCAAATCAATTAAAAAATATAAAATTAAATTAAAAACTTATTTCCTTCAACTTGATTTACTTTTTTTCAACTACATAGAAGCATAAAAACATTTTTTTTTTTAGTTTAACGTGGATGTCCGGGCCAGCTTGCGCGCATCTCGACTAATCTTAAAACACCAAATTGTGTGTCTATATGCGCGCGCTTGCTTAAGCGTAGCGACCCAGAAAGTCAAAGTTTTTAAACCCGACCCGGTGATCGACCCGGTATAATGATCGGTTTACGGGTCAGATGGGTTGACCCGGGTCAATCCGGGTCAACCCAAAAAAAATCTAATGCAAGTTGCATTAGTTGCTAGTTGCTGCTGCAGCAACAACAACAAACCCAATATTGAATCAATACTTCTAAACTTTCACTTCTATCCTTTAAAATACCAACCACCATCTTCTGCCAATCACTGGACCGAAACATTTCAATACTTTGAAGTTTGAACATCTGCAAATTACAAGGACACAAACATTTCATTTACAATAGAAATGTTAGAACAAACAGAACAAACCAACTCCAGCCCACCAGATCCTTCAACACCAGTAAACAATCCAACCAACTCATCAAGCAACCCAACCATTTCATCCAAATCATCATCTGGGTTTAAGAAAAAATCGATGCCAGATCAACTGATCAAGAACTGCAAGTTCAAAAAAGAGACAGAGAATAAAGAAGAGAGAGAGTGAAAGAAGGAGAGTCGTGAAGAGAAACAAGCAACATCAACTTCATCTAACCTTATTCGCAGATTTGAACTGGTATGGCTTGCCTTGACATCTTCTGCTCTTCTATTCTTCTTCGCGAATCGCAACTGAAATGGCTTTGAAGATTTATGAGATTAGGTAATTTAGGTTTTCTCATTTCTGTCCTTTTATTGTCAAACCGCAGACATCCCATCTACTAGAAGACTATGAATGTTGGTTTGGACATTTTGTTCACTGTGATCCATATTCCAACTTTGATGATCGTTGAAACAAAGTAACAACAATTCTGGAGAAATTGTTCAAGATGCAATTGTTGGAAAAATTGAAAGATTTTATGAATTTCTCGGGAATTAATTAATAAGGCAAAAACGACGTTGTTTTACATGTGTGTAAAAACCGGGTCTCAGCTGGGTTTACCCGGTTCGGCCGGGTTCCGGGTCGAACCGCCGGGTCGACCGGGTTTTTCCGGGTCAACTCCCCACCGGGTTTTTACTTAGACCCGGACCGGTCCCAGGCCCGGGTCGGCCGGGTCCCGGGTCGACCCGCCGGGCCGGTCCGGGTTTCAAAACTATGCAGAAAGTTGTTCACATGTAATGCTCTGGACCGTCCAAGCTGCGCTGTACAGTAAAAGAAAAGAGTTGTTGGGCATTTGCTTAAATTTATATACTTTCTTGCATGAATCCAAGTTCTCATAGTGTGTATGACCTCTTCTTTCCGGGCAGAGATTGACCTCTTCTTACTCAGAACAACAAGAAAGCGTACAAGCAGCAATTGATGCACCGTTACTCAGCACGTCATTCCCTCTCCGGGAGAGGTCATTCACAATATCTTTATCGCATGCACGTCTCATTCTTAATTCACACACACATGTATATATGAGAGATCATTATTTAACACGTTTTTGCTACTATTTTAAATTAGCTAGAAACAAAAAAAAAATGTTGTTTGTTGTATTAAACCTGGTGGTATTTAAGTTTGAATAATTTCGTATAGAGTTTAATAAGTTTGATTACATTGGCATATATATTTGATTTTTGAGGCATACACACACACACACACACTTCTTCAAGTTTGTTTCGATTGCTGGCATGTCTTATAAATATCGACATCTGAAAATATATAAGAAAGCTTGGGAGCACGAAGGGAGTTGAAAGGAAGCAGAAGATCATCAGATTATAGAGTACACCAATTAATTTTCCTGTTTTACATTGTGGTTGCCATTACTAGAGGAAAAAAGACGTTAAGAGAATCGGTTTGCTGGTCGTTATTATCCCACTTTTTTTCTGCGGTGTTGCTCTCTAAACATGGGCTGAATCAGGCTGAGAGAGAGAGCGCCCAACAATGGCCAAGCATTAAAGCAGGAATGTTACAAAAACATTTCATGCTTCTAAAAACCGGAAGGCAAAGAGCCAATGTCGTGCCTCTCCTAGCGGCCTCATCATTCACTTAGATACTCTCTAATATTTCCTAATTAACCCATATATATATATATTTAGGCACAACAAACTTGCAAAATCTTGCACTTTATATACCTGTTGCCCCAGAAGGGATGTAGCATAACATTTTTAACATATCGAGAGATAGAAATTATATATCAAAGGCTGTGCCAACTTGTTTTTTAGTAGTTTGTTTTCGCCAGCATATATAATGGCATCGCCATTGAAATCTATCTTAGCAACGTTGCTGCTTTTAGCCATTGCATTGCCTGATTGCCAGGCAAAATCTAAACCTTCCCTCATAGGGAAACAAGCCATTCACCATGCAATTGGACGACAAGCCAACCACATTGAACTTCCCAAACGCCATAAACCAAAGTTCCGGCCAGGCCCGTGGAAGAAAGCTCATGCAACTTTCTATGAAGGCGGCTCAGGAACATTTGGTATTGATGCCTTCTTTTCCCTTTTTCCTATATTTTTACCCTACTTTACAAGTGACCGATGATCTTGCTCACCTTACAAAACGACCAAATTCAACCTCCAATATGAAAAAAGAAAAAAATGGACTTTTCTTTAGCGAAAATTTCATTCAATATTGTGAGGCTGCCTGCCAAGAGCAGTATGATGAGAACATTTTTCTATATTTTCATAAAAAAATGTATTGTAAGAAAAAAAAACATTAATTGTGTGGACTAACTTATAAAAAAACATTTTTGTTCAGGGGGAGCATGCAATTACAAAGATGTTGCAGGCGAAGGCTATGGCATGAATACAGTTGCACTGAGCAGTGTTTTGTTCAGAAATGGACAGGCTTGTGGTGCTTGTTTCGAAATCAAGTGCGCTGATAGCCCTCAATGGTGCAAGCTAGGGAAGCCATCTCTCTTTGTCACTGCAACTGATCATTGCCCACCAAATCCATCTCTCCCAAATGACAATGGAGGCTGGTGCAATGTGCCACGTGAGCATTTCGATATAGCCAAGCCTGTATTTAGTCAGCTTGCTGGGTACAAGGCCGGCATTATTCCAATCCAATATCGCAGGTCATATATATGACTTTTCAATCTTTTCCCATTTAGCAAAATTATACCATTTAGCTGGCCAACTAGGATGCTTGGGTTGAGTTTCTTAATTAAAAGGGTTCATTTACCCTGCAGGCTTCCATGCAAAAAGCAAGGAGGTATTAGATTCACTATATTGGGGAATCCTTGGTTCTATCAGGTCATTGTGTGGAATGTAGGGGGAGCTGGAGATGTTGTTAGTGTTCAAGTGAAGGGTGATGACAAGCTCAAGTGGACGCAAATGGAACGAGATTGGGGGGCAACTTGGAAAACCAGTGCTATTTTGCATGGAGAGTCGCTGTCCTTCCGTGTTAGAGCAAGCGATGAGAGATACTCGACTTCATGGCATGTTACCCCTAAAAACTGGCAATTTGGCCAGACATACGAGGGCAAGAACTTCAAATAGAGTGCAAAAAATATTTCGAAAGGGAAGTTATTTGTGTCCCGGTTGCTAAATACGTAACGTTTGCAGGCCATGGACATACACATCTGGCTTTATAATAACAGAATCAATAGAAATATTCAGCATATAGGCTAGATTTATTTATATTTACGGCCAGTGTAGTGATACTGACTGCAGAGAGAATAGCGATCCAACTGGCATCAATTGTGTTTACAAGACAATATGAAAGTTTTTTTTTTTTTTATTAGCTTTGTTATCCACAAAGTTTCCCCATCCCTTCTCTTTTTGTTCTTCAAGTTCTCCATTTATTACAATAATCTTTATGTTTCCAATATCATCAATACATCATCCTCTGGATACAATGCTGTCACGTGTAAACCTCTCCTTCAGTGCAGATACGTGATGGGAGACATCCAAAGTGAAGCAGAATTATAAACTGAGCGATTGATGAAAGAATAAAACGAAATATTACGCTCACCACATTTCTGACACCATCTCAATCCAAAACATGGGTCTGAGTGAATATACGTTTCAGAATTAAAGATTGATGAATCAACAATTTTAACCTAATTTTTTTATAAAGTGAAAAAGGTTTTAAAATGAAATGGGTTTGGCTTGTATTTAATTGATAGGCAAACTCAAGATAATTTGCGCTTCAAGAATATGCTAAATCCAAGGCAATACAAATCTAGCGAATGTAATAGATTCAAAATACTTATGTTTGACAATCAGTTAAACTTAAAGTAACATGAGATCTGGTGAGTATATCAAACTCAAAACACTTGTAAATGCAGAAAATAAGAAAAGCAATAAAGAGAAAGTTGTGAATAAAAAAAATAGTAAAACCCTCTAGGAAGAAAAAAAGATAAATTATAGGAATTGAATATGTTGTTAATATATATGCGCCCTGTAACCAATCTATTAATTATATGTGGCATTGACTTTGTTGTAAAAATATATATTTTATTAATGAAGTCATTCTTTATCTTTAGTATTCATTTACATTTGATTAATGAGTTAGAAGTAAAGATAAAGTGTTCGGTGGAAAAATGCTTTGTAAAAAAAATTATAAAGTTGTTATAATTATGATGATATTTATTATATCAAAACATTGTTCCTAAATATTCTAGTCAATGCTCTACTAAAATTAAATATTAATCAGAGTTGTTAAAACTAATATATATTATTTGTGTCTTTATGAAATGAAGTAATTATTATCATAAGTTAAGGTATGAGTGATACTTTGAACTAATATATAAGTACTATTTAAATGACATTTATATTGAACTAACATTCATGATAATTTCACATGGAGAGATCAATCATGTCTATAGAAAAACTCACATAAAAGTTTTGTAAGTAATCCTCATACTTAAAATCCTTGTGTTATCTTATATAGGGAATACCATGTTTTAATCCTAACTATACATTGCCTTGATCAATGGTAACAAATATGTAAATATTAGAAATAACATAAACTATATGAAGGTTTTGAATTATTAAGAAATGATTCATCACACTAAGTAAATTACGATAATTTTTTCATATATTCTACTGAGAAATTGATCACTAAAAAGTTAAGTCAAATCACATATGACTTTCATAATTTTGATGAATCATAACACTTTGTGAGATGTTACACTTTGCTAGATGTTATATTTCCAATATAAATCAATATATTTATTGAATTAATAGTAAGTTAAATTGTTTAATTTATTTAATAATGTTTTTTTACAGGATTTGGATTTATATTTTTGTTAACATATTATGAACCTAATAGGTCAGATACATTAAAAATTATTGGTAAGAAATTAAATTAAGATGATTAATTAAGTGGAACTTGATGGTAAATAAGTTTTAGAAATCAAAGACTATAATATAATTAATATATAAGATTACAATTTTAGACCTAGAAAAATAAAGTAAGAACTTGATTGCATAAATTTGTAGAACTATTCTTAAATAATATATGTCATATTTTTCAAGAGGTAAAGTGATATATTATCATTAATAGGTTTATCAGGGTTTTTTTATAAATAAAATATTATGCCTCACATTTTCTGATTGATGATTAGAGAAAAAAAAAAGAACTAACACTCAAGGCATATCAATCCCTCTTTTTTAAAAAGGTTTAGAAAAGTTTGATCTTGTGGTTTGTGTGAATTACTATTAGAAGCCAAACAATTGAACGACTTATGGTTTACAACAACTCAACCTTGAAAAGTTGATCAAATCCCAAAAAAAGATCTGATTTTTAAATAATCTTCCCATAAATCCTAAATGATCCTAGATTGTTTAACAG
>Ga0307510_10008739_pt1 | contig 12070 bp, 14 predicted proteins | sample 12_EM_MG_FD_207224 | JGI IMG/M metagenome (GOLD analysis project Ga0307510, IMG submission 207224) | Populus trichocarpa ectomycorrhiza microbial communities from riparian zone in the Pacific Northwest, United States - 12_EM | ecosystem: Host-associated > Plants > Roots > Unclassified | place...
AATAGCCGGATGTCACTGTTGATCAGAGGGGGGTCGACATCGTGTAAAACGAAGACCGAGGTTGATTCCACGAGTATGGGGAGACGAAACCCGGTCTTGATCCGCGGCTCGGGTCTCCCAGTGATGAAAAACTTCACCATCGGGATCCGGTCGACGAGCCGAGCCAACACCGAGAGGATCGCAGACGACGATTCCTCGTCCTTGCACTCGTCGAGAGCATCGATCACAATCACCGTCGAAACATCCGCAGACTCGAACGGCTCAATTATCAGTTTCTCCATCTGCCCGTAGAGCGACTCATGAACAACATCCGGGTCCAATCGAAGGAGAGGGACGAGGACCGATCGGAACTCCGGAAATCTGTATGCCAACTGGAAGGCGATGGTGGGGAAGATGAATTGCAGGTTGCTGCGGTCCTCGAAATCGCGCGAGCAGAAGAATGACGCTCCGAGTTTCCCGTCAGCAAACATCCGCTCGCTGACCGTCTGGGCAATCGTCGACTTCCCGGTGCCTGCAAGCCCGTTCAACCAGAAGACAGGGGATTGGCTGAAGTCGTTGGCCCAAGACTCTATCTCGTTCAGCACCGTCTCTCGTGTCCCTTTGAGACACCCGCGTCGACCACCATGGCGATACCCCGCTCCTTGCGCCCGACGGCAGCCCTTCAGCTCCGATAAGTCCGCTACATGAGGCACAGATAAGTAGGGTTCGAGATGAAGGACAGAAGGACCGGACCGGTATCCTAAAAGCCACGACCGATGTCAGATATGGTCTCGACGCATAGACCATGTGACTCACAATCAGCTTGCAGTTTTGGTTGTATATCACCTGCTGCTGTGCCATCTGCCAGAACGTTCCAATTTCAGTTGCACCCCAGTCGCGTACGGTTTGCCGCTACAAACCTGATAGTCAAGGAGGGCATCACGGATGTCTTCTGCGATTTCGGACACGGCCTGGATATCGTCTTGAGATTCATCGTAGCCCTCGACGTTGATGCGATTGCATAAGACGTTCCCAGTATCTCTGATGAGCCTCAGAGTGCTAATAAAGAATGAGAGCGATGGTAGGTTGTAGTAGACTTGGAGCACTCACTCGAACAGCTTTTCCCGTTGCTCGTGCCAGGTTTCATCCCAAAGTCCGTCGTCGCCGTCGTCGCCCTGTAGGCATAGCCGATCTAGTCGTGCCATAGCGGAATCCAGCTTGCTCTTCAACGCCGTGGGCTTCTGTCCAAACGTCAGCGAGTATCACAACAAGCTCATTGATCCGCACAACCTCGTGAAGCCTCAAGACCGCGTTAAGAGAAGACTTGATGGCAGAACCGACCGTCAGCGTAAAGACTAAAGACAGGGCGGAGGACCCTCACAGTGAGGATTGTGATTTGGTCATAGATCGCTTGCTGTTGCGAAACCTGCCCTGGGTGTAAGTCGTATTCGATGCAACAAACAAATCCTCACTCACTTGATAGCGGGTGATGGCGTCCCGGAGTCGTTCAACGAGTTTCACCACCTCCCCAGAATCCCTCCTCTTATCTACGAACAGAACTGCCTTGTCTATCAGCCGAGGCGCCTTGGTTTTGTCCAGTAATGCCTGGGATTGCTTTTCGATCTCTTCCAACGTGCTGCGGGGGGATTGTTAGTAACAGATGTGGCGAAGCGAACGATCGACGAGCGCACCTGGTCAGTTCTCTGCGTCGTTTGGTCTCTCCGGGATCTCCGTCGATACTGGCCGTGGCAATGTTCTGTTTGAATCTGTCCAACTGGGGTCCGAGCTCTCTGATCTTCTCCTTGATATCTTCGAATTCCTGCGAGAGTCCGTGTCAATTATGTGCGGCGGTGACCAGCTAGACGAATACCTCGTAATGTTTGATGAGCGCGTTCACTCCACCGAGGGCGGATTTGAGGGGAGGGAACCAATCGGAGGACTCTTTTGCAATATCGAGGAGGATCTTCGCGCCATCGGCGACTCTCTGCCTCTTTGCTGTGAGGTTCAAATAGTCAGCGGGTTTCCTTGATGGAAGGCATTGGATCAACTCACATCGACCTGGCGGATCAGCGTTGCTCCCAGGGGCCCCGGGGTTCGTCAAACGTCGTTTGTGGAACATGATGTTGTCTGGAATAGTTCGTGGTGGACAGATATCGTCCGCAGTGCGAGGGCCACGATAGCTCGGTGCGAATGCTGTGTGGCGATATGTATGTAATGACTGAAGCTGAAGCGCTGAGATACTTCCGTGTCATGGGGACGATCCTCGCTCGTCTCATCTGACCCTCAACATGCAATTCCTATGCATCACCGCCCCCTCCCCTGCTCTCGATAAAAGTTCACGTCCTAGGATTCAATTGTACTTCTACACGGCGGATTCGGAGTTGGGTGCACATCATTGGCAACTCGCTCGCCGGGTGCACAAAACCCTTGGATATGGACCATCTGTTACTCCCCTGATATTGACGAATATACTTCATTTAGGACCCCAATCGCGGGTTGGAATTGCAGGCACTCCGCGGTCGCGATGTAGTGGGTTGGAACCATCCGCAATTAATGAGCAACACCCGCTACCGACTCCCAAGAAGCCGGCGCCCTCGGAATATGTTCCGCGAGTGAAGTCGACATCGGACAGTAACATTTCTCCGAATGTGCAAACATGGAAATCTCCTCCCTTCGGTCCAAAAATCGCTACCTCACTATAAGCCGTGTGATCGCCGGAGCGTCGGGTTCGCAAATTGAAATATTGTTCTGGGACCGCTCGATCGAACCTCCCGAACCAAATCACTGCTGCCCTTGAATAAGCCCCCCATCTCCCATCGCACGGAGGTGGGTGGGAAGAGTGGCCCATTGCCGTGGAGGGCACTGTTAATGGAAACGAGAACCCACTTCTCTTCGCTCGTTGGTCCCGTGGAGATCCTGCCTCTCCCCATTCGAGGCTTGAGGACAGATTATTCGCCTTCTGGACAACCTTCGACAATGAAACGCCTTTGGGTCTTTCCCTTAATGGGACCCTCGTCTACGGTGATGTTCATGGTGTGAGGACTTGGGCCATCGGAGATAACAAGCTCGTGTTCGATGAGAATACCGGAGACTGGAGCCACTCTATAGCGCGCCAAGGGTTCTCCTTCCGATCCCGCATCCACATGTACGCACGTGTTCATATTTTCATCAACGTTTGCCTTACTTACATGGTTAAATTCCCCAGTCCCTCACCAGGAACGCCATTCACCCCGGTCATGGACGGAGAGGTGGGACTCCTGCGCGGTGACTTTCATAGCCGAATCGAAATACCGCGCTAACGGCGTGCACAATATGAGAGAGGGAAAACTGAATGGGTGATGGTCGAGATAGATACTGCACTTTTATATACAGCTAGCTAAGTGGCAAGTTACATACCCTCGTGGCGCGTGTACTCTCTTATGATACGGAAGAAGTTACACCAAAAAGAAAGGATCGTGTATGAGTTGCGGGTTGCGGAATGGGTTGAGATCTGTCAGCGTAGGCGCCGCACCGCACTAAATGGTCACATGCCACGAGCTGGCGAGGGGGGAGTTTGAGGAGTGCTACTGATCGTTTAGAGTTGCTGTTCCCCAAGAAAATGGTTCAACGGGAAGCCAAGGTTCAGAGGTTGAATTAGAAATCCGGGCGGTGGAGGACTTATAATTCTCTAAAGTCGAGGGGAGGAGCAGGAGCAGCACCCCAAGTGGGACCGTTAACCGCCACCCGACGCAAAGTTGATACGACCTCACTGTCACCAGTCGCAAGAGCGGAGGTCCCAAGAACCTTTGGGCTAAGCGATCGGCGAACAGGAGAAGTAAACCCTGGCCCTAACGGTTCAGTGGGGCGGGGCAACTGGACTGGTGTTGGCGACGATCGACCGCTGCCTTCCAGAACCAGGAACGTCGAGGGAGATGGCGGGTTGGAATTGGTTCCCTGAGGAGGGCCTATTGGACCTGGGGTAACAACTGGGGGAGTACCAATCGGACACGCAGGGTAAGAAGAATCAAACCCAGGTATTCTAAAGTTTCGTGGCAATGACGAAGGACCCGGATAGGACCCGGTCCCTGCTGGGGGGTTGCAGGACCGGGAGCGAACTCGTTACATTGCTGTGCATGGTTGAGCGGTACTCGAGGGAGTTTGAGGGACAGGTTGGCTGGTGACGATGACGGTGCTAGCCGTACGAGATTGTAACATTGTTTGTAGATGTTTGAACCCAAAGCTGCCTCCTTCCTAGTAGAGGGGAAGTTCTTATTCTAGCTGGAGAGGCTTAGCGTCCTTGGTGTGGCAAGGGAGGCGGTCGACGCATCGGAAACGACTGTGAGGTGGCTGGATATGTTGAGTTCTTGCCTTTAATATTCCAACTGACACAATATTTACTCAGAATGGAGCTAGGGACCACCGACTCTGAACTTCGTCAACGGCTACTTTCGTTTTGTGACCGTATTCTCCGAGGTTATCAGCACGCCCCCTCCGCATATCTATCGCTCCGCGCTCTCTGTATCCCCCCAAATGTCGATTGTACGCGAGCTATACAAACAGTACGCCCAGCCCTTGGCAGGAGTTGTACATGGGTTACTGGTCTCGTGGAAACAGATCGTCGTGCCAGTGAGGTACAGGGACCCGCTCACAGGGCTGTATGGTCACTGTGTGGCAAGTTCATTACGGTTGGCTTGCACCGAATCGTACAAATTCTGGATGCAGTAACTCTCGAGCGACTCCACACCTCCGAGTCGTCCCGAACCGCATGGCTTGGTTTCTCCCCGGATGGCCGGTCATTGATGCACTCCGGTTCTGATCCCCACGGATTCACAATTAGGATCCTTCATACAGGCGGTCAGGTTAGTGCCACCTACCCAGCACAAGAAACACTCTCCTCCTGGTATCCCCCATCTACGTATTCCATGGATGGAAATATGATTGGGGTTGCATACGGAGGTACGGGGAACTACACTGTCATCTCCACCTACAACCTCCCCTCAGGAACGCACACATATTCCCATTATGTCTCGGAAGGACTCACCAGTGCCCAAATCTGGACTCGCGATGAATCTCTCCGATTCGCCACAGTGGAACGCCTCTGGAATGCCCAGATATTGAAACGGCCTCTCAAAAGAGGAGGTTGACAAGCTGATTGCTCAGAGTCCTACGACAATTGAATCGCTCGAAGATTGGTTGGCCTACCACGACATCGACCTAATCTCCTCCCTCTCGCTGGTGACTGGATGAGCATCACTGTACCAATCGGTAAAGTCGAGAAGATGCTAGACGTCAAATATCGCGTGTATGAGCAGGTTGATCCGGGTGAGAGCATCGTCCGAACAATCAGCTATAGCCTCCCGAGCGTCTTGCACGAGCACGTTTCCGTTATCGCACCTACTACATACCTTGGCACTATGCGTGCTATGAAGTCCCACGTCCTTATTAAAGGACCTGCCGATGACCATGTCCCAGCGCTTCTGTCTGGGTCTACTCAGGCTGGTATTCCTGACATCTGTGCTAGCGAGATCGAATTACGCAGACTCAAGCAGGTGGGTGTTTGAACCTTCGTTTTAATTTTACGACCGAGAAGGTCAACGGCGGAGGGGATGATCGAAGCATCCCTGGAATCGAGGTACTACTTCGCTCTTCTTTTCTGTAGCCGTCGCATGCCTAGAGCTGTTTCTTTCGATGTAGGCAAATATGGATATTCAATACACCGTCGGTCTGTCCGATCCCCAATGACCATTGCCAATGTTTACTATGGGCATGTGCACGTGATCGTCGGTTTTCCTCGCGCCGACTGATCTTCCCCCAGTACCGGGGGATCTCCGCCTTTTGTTCCCGATAATTTCACCCCAAGTACGTCTGCGGCCATGCCAAGTCCCTCACCTCTGACACTATCCAACAGATAATACAAACGAACCGTATCTCGATTGGTTCCAATACATCTCCCTCCAACGGACGGTTCCCCAGACCATCACGACCTCTTATGGAGACCACGAACAGACCGTTCCACGCGACTACGCCACCACCGTTTGCGAGCTCCTTGCTTAACTCGGTGTCCATGGAAGCAGTGTGTTGTTTAGCAGCGGTGGTCTTGGGGCCGGAGGTGGGGATTGTCAGACGAGCGATGGAAGGAACGTGACGCACTTTCAACTGATATTCCCTGCTTCCTGTAAGCCTTCAATTTGCATCCAACTTGTGTTTGGTTGGAGGTTGACGCGTGACGCGCTTCTCAGGCCCCTTTTTTGCTGCCGTTGGAGGAACGACTGGTATCAAGCCCGAAACCGCCATCAACTTCACCGGGGGAGGATTCTCGAATTACTTCTCTCGGCCTTCTTACCAGGACAAGGACGTCACCGCGTACATCAAAAACCCGAACAGTACTTACGATGGACTCTACGAGTGCGGTCTCTGTCCCCTCGCATTTGACGAACCATCTCTAAAGGATGTGTTTGTTTATCATGCTACAGTGCTCAAGGCCGTGGATTCCCGGATGTTGCGGCTCGTGCCAACAGGTACAGAGCGGTCGCCGGGGGCAAGACTTATTACATCGGAGAACCAGCCCCAGCCCTCCGGTGCGTCATCTACAAGACAAATATGTTTCATGCGTCCGGCTGACTTCATCCACCCCGCTTTAGACCATGGCCGGATTAATCTTACTGCTGAACGACTACAGAATCTCGCACGGTCCTCTCTACTTGGGTTCCTCAATCCATTTTTTTATTCTAAGGGTGTGGCAGGTTTGGTCGATATTGCTGTACGTGTTTCCTCCCCGGTGTAGAGACATTGAGCTTTGTGTTCACATGGTTGGCTCTGCCGGGTTACAGGACGGAGCGAACCCTGTGTTGTGGTGCTGGTGTTTCAACGCGACTGTTGGGTGGGATCCGGTGACTACATGTTCCACTATCTCTCTCTCTCGGATTCTCGTGCCGATGCCGTTGCGGGGGTAGCCCGCCGGTCTGGGAACGTTAAACTTTGGGAAATCACAGTCGCTCGTGTTGTAGGGGAATCGTTCGAACGTCCCGCGATGTGGCCGCTATCACGACCTTCGAGCCACGTGCGGCGACTGTGGTGTGGGGATGGAAGATGGACCCTTTTCGGGATGCTCGTTGGGTGTAGGTGGGTTCCTCCACCAACGGAACAACGTCGGAGAGAACAGGAAGTGTAAGTGTCACGGCAGTTTATATCACTGGGTGACTGTTTGTGAGACTAGAGATATATATACCCGTCACTGTAGGGTCCTTTACCCGAGATTTATCTGAGGCTTTATGCATGGTATCAGCCGATGAAATGGAAAGATCAGATATCGGGGTGGCGCCAGCACTTGGTGGAGTCGAAGTGGGCTGGATCGCAGGGCTGATTTCGAACGAAGCGGCTGTCACATTGCAATTTCGGATGCGCGGTTTGGGGACTCTTCGATCAAGCAACGGCCGGGGTCCTGACGACACTCTCAAAAGGCATATCTGTCTAGACTCGTGTGTGCGTACAGCGGTTCACGGTGCATCCTTACGGACAAAGTCACCCGATGATCCAAATTACTACAAACAGCTTGGGGTCCCAGAAAATTTTAGAGGCGGCCGACCCGTGTCGTGGAGAAAAGATCTTTTTCAAAGTTTTTCGGTACGAGCAAATCGGCATTGATTGGTGGTTGGTTCCCAGGCGGACTATTCTTGACCTTCGCATCCACAACGCTATCCATTCGCCGTTTCTCTGCATTCCGAACCTGTGGGGTTACCAGTTCTCGATCTATGTTTGGGTGCGGGGCGAGTTTCCTAGTGAGAGATACCGCGACCGAGAGAATAATCAGGGGATGAAGAGTCCGATGTCATCGGGCTGGAGCCCTTCCGATGGTTGAGTCCACGAGTATGGGAAGACAGTGGCAATAGCCCACGGCAGGTGGAGTGCAATCAAATCAGTCGGGGTTTGGTTCGAAGGGTCCTCCGTGCATCTGATTTTTTCAGCTGAAGAATGGGTTGGGACTATGAAGAGATCCAGCTCTGCAGAGCTTGGCCGTGTACAGCTCGCCGGGTTCTGCCCACGGTCGAACCTGTCCGTCATTCTGCTGTCCATCATAGTGGCCACTCGCCGCGGGGTATCGGCGGCCGTCTTCGCCATTCTCATGTATGTGGACAAGTTTCTCCCGCTTGCCCCCGCTCTCGTGGTCCTGACAATGTTCTTCGCGTTGCGCGTGTGTTTGTGACGATTAAAGAAGTGCACAGAAAAGTTCCGCGAGCTGCATGAAGGCCTCAAGAACCCTCCCAGGATGGTACCCCGCGTCATGTCACTACCCGTCCCACTGCAGATCCCCCGGAGTCCATTAGCCACCACCGAAACGATCTCACGGAGTCGAGTCCTTCTCCGAGTTGGATTGCGTCAATGACGCTCCACTCGCAGAACTCGACAACAGACGTCACCGGATTTGTCTCGCGAAGATACCAGGCGTTGCCTTTGCCTCCACAGGTGACGACTTTAACAGTGACGAATTGGGGTTCAATCACCCGAGCAGAAATGTTCCTACCCCCGCAACCCCTTCACTTGCGCCACCTTCCCCTAACGGAGTCCCTACCACCGTGACAAATCTCCCCGGTGAGCCGAGGGCGGGGGAAGGTTTCGTGAAGAAACTGAAGCCCGACAGAAAGATCACAGCAGCCGGCCACAACAAAGCCTTCCCCTGTTGGTGAACGGGAAACGGGATCAGAAGAGGGTCACCTGGCGGTGTAATCCGATGATCAGTCGCGCGCGGATGTGTCTTACGGAGCAAATTCAATGTCAGTGTCGCTCCTAGAAAACGGATCTTTTGGAATGTGAGAAACTCCTTGTGTCCCAGCTGCGGCTCGAAATACCATCGACGTCCCCCTGATGTAAGCTGGGAGAGTCGGGTGGAGGGCACATTACTTATCCAACCACCGCCCATCTCGTCGGAGTGGGTTACCGGGACCTCCGCTGTGCGTGTTGGAAGCGGTGTTTGGGAAACCGTTGTTCAGAGGGATCGGTCACTCGACATGATTTCCCGGGGTATTGCTCAGGTACTAAACAAATAAACGTGGTGACACTGTCGTACGATACAACTACGAGACAAACGAGGTGGTTCGACCTAAGGGGAACACAATAAAATGAGACCGTGATACTGAGAGGGCACGAGAGGTTAATGGTCGCTATGAGCTGCGTCTCAAAGATGAAGGGACTCCAACTAGAACTTGATGATAACGGGCCTGTCTCCTAAACAGCTGAACTGTGTTGTAACATCGTGACGCCAATCCCTAAGACCCCAACGCGCCCTCCACTCGGCGGGCAGCCACAACCGGTGTCTTCCTTCGGAATCCTTCACCCACCCCTCTCGCAATGTGGCTTGTGAGGTTTTCCAGCTGTCTCCGGAGAGGATATCGCGCTGGGGTAAATTGTGGAAGTCGAGATAGCTCCGACCGTAATATAAGGAGTTGAGGGTACACTTGGCGAGATGAAAATCCAGGGGTGCTGGAGTGGCACCGAGAATATCCCCGGTTCCTGTGTGGTAGGCGTGTGTGGCATTTTCAGGAAGCTCAATCAACCCGACTTGACCTCTAACACAGAACCCCCACAAAGGGCTCCAATCCGATATGGCCCAAATGCTATCACTGCAGTCGACCCTCCTGTCTCCAATAACACCGTCCACCAGCCCGTCTTCTGTGAGCAACCAAGCTACGAGTTGTCCGGAGCCCACCACCAAGAGAACATTGCCAGTGATGGCCAATCCCTCTATTTCTACATCTGTGTCGATGAACTGGGGAGGGTTTTGTGCAAGGAGGTCGGTGATTGTGATAGTGTTCTCCAGATCGTGGGCGGTTGCGATGTGGGTCCAAGAGCGGGAAATTCCCACGTGTTGCCGGCGATGAGTCCCGGAAGAAGTGGGGGGTCCATGTAAACGCCACACTTGAAGAATACCATTGACACAACCCAAGATTGATGACGGAGTTGGCGAGAATCGAAGAGGCGAAATAATGAAGCGAAGACGACACTGGAATTTCCCCAACAGGACGTAACGACCGGAATCATACTCCCAGACATACATTGTGACCTGGTCGTAAGCTGCAAAGCGACTCCCATCCGAAGAGAAACAGTGGGAAGAAAACCAGTATTGTGGCTCATGTAATAAGCACTCTAAGGTTTGTATGTCCAAGATGAGAAGTCCACCGAAACCCGAAATGGAAATACGATGAGCGGTTGGGGAGAAGGACCTGATCTCGGCTCCGACTGCGAGGGGGGAAGTGAATGATCGGATCTTGGTGAGAGTGGATCCAACTTTGAAGATGTTGATGATGAGATCGGCATGTTTGAACCGCTCCCCCGCCACAACCCAGAAGGATTCGTCGTCTGTCCAGAGGTGTGGGTAGTCTTGTGTCAAGAGTGTGCTGGAGGATAATGTTGTACCCGAGATATCATACGTGTCCACAGTCAAGACCCGCCGATCCTTCCGGTTGATAGCACAAATCGTCCGTCCATCCGACGACCACGCTAGACGGATACTGTTGGCGCCATGTTTAATTTCATTGGCCACTCCACCTGTCTGGATATCCCAGATTATGATGGCAGTATTGGAGGCGCAGGCAATGGAACGCCCATCTGGGGAATAGGCAAGCGGACCCGCAAGATCAGGGGTAGTTTCAGTGGAGTGGAGGGTGGTAATCAGTTCCGTGGTGAGTTGATTCCGGATCTCCACAGCATTTCCCATCCTAGCAGCAATAAATCGACCACATGGTGACCAAATGCAGGATCCACTGTAGTCGTCCTTGCCAGAAATGGTCATAGTCTGGGACCATGAATCCGGAGTTCCAGTCACAATTTTCGGTAAGCGGGTGGCGCGCCGGTGATAATACAGCTTTCGGATAATCGACGACATAGGGCATAGTTCCAGCGCGGAATGATAAATGTGGATGGCAGAGACATTGATGACCTCGAAAAACTTGGTCACAAATTGAAAACAGTCATTGGTGATGTCGAGAAGATGCTCGTCTTTGGCAACCTGATTCACAGAGTGTTATTGGAGAGTGATGGCATAGAGAAGGCAAAAAACAAACCTCCTGCAACCAGACCATCAGTCTTTCGAGCCCAGCAACTACTCCTCCGACAGCCCCGATGGCACTAACCACCTCCAACCAAGCTAGGAATTTCTGCTCCAGGAACATGCGTAGATGGGAGACAACTTCGGAAACACATTCCTTGGTCTTGGTGAGGTGGTTGTGCCAGGACAGACAAGAATATTGTAGGGCAATGTTGATCCGATCATCGATCCTCATCTCCAGATCCTTGACCTGTGAGTTCAAGGCATAATCGGGGAGCGATAGAAGGTTCTGTTCCAACTCGTCGTTCATTATCTTCAGGCAGTTCGTGACCAGCTCGAGGTGTAGGTCCCCCGGTGAGATGTGGAATCTCGGGTCGGTGCAGCGGGATGGATCGGTGATGAAGTCGGGGAATGATTTGTGGAAGGGTTTCACAGGTCGATCGATGTCCTCACCGGTGGCAAGCAGGGATTGAACCAACTTGAGAAACAGTTCAACCTCCCTAGGATCCAGGCCAATCAGTTTGGCGATCGCAAATGATGGAAGGGGGTTGACAACCAGCACGACGGCACCGAGGGTAGACCTGACCCTAGAATACACTGGGTCCTTCTTGCTGAATGCCGTCTGAAGGATCGATGTGTATAGGGAATCGAGGGTTGTATTGGGGTTGAGCCATGTCTTCCCTTCTGGAGCTGTAGATGCTGGAAGGTTTACAATGACGTCCAACCGGTGGTCGGGGAGATGAGCGTCACTGCCCAGAAACTTGACAGTCGCAGCAGCATAGACGAACAGGCCAGCCGCTCTACTACACAGTAGGTCGATGTGTTCGTCATTTGGCCATTTCTGTAACCGGTGCCGTTGTGCGATTTCGGAAAGCTCGTGTTTCAGGAATAGCCGGATGTCACTGTTGATCAGAGGGGGGTCGACATCGTGTAAAACGAAGACCGAGGTTGATTCCACGAGTATGGGGAGACGAAACCCGGTCTTGATCCGCGGCTCGGGTCTCCCGGTGATGAAGAACTTCACCATCGGGATCCGGTCGACGAGCCGAGCCAACACCGAGAGGATGGCAG
>Ga0307510_10008740_pt1 | contig 12070 bp, 9 predicted proteins | sample 12_EM_MG_FD_207224 | JGI IMG/M metagenome (GOLD analysis project Ga0307510, IMG submission 207224) | Populus trichocarpa ectomycorrhiza microbial communities from riparian zone in the Pacific Northwest, United States - 12_EM | ecosystem: Host-associated > Plants > Roots > Unclassified | place...
CGACTTTCAGTTTGGCAAACCTAAAATGGAACGAGCCTCTTTCAGCACAGAGTCTCAGGCTGCAAGTATGAAGTAATTATTCTTACAAGACAAAGTGAATGGAATTTTTAGATTTTATTTGTGTCAGAATAGTGGCTGTGTCAGCTCGCAGAAAAGCGACTCCAAAAGAAATATTATAAACTTCATAGTCGTTCCGATAGAAAAAAACTGACCATTTTTTTTTCCTCTTTATTTTGTTATATTGCACAGGCTTAGTTATTTCATGCTCATGAGAAAGGAAAAACACGCCACACCGCAGCGTGCATTCAAAAACAAAAATAGGAAAGTCAGAGGCATTACAGGTCTCACGCATGATTATCTTTTCAAAAAAGAAAAAATGATCATTAATCAATACACCATATACCAAAGAAGATGTCAAATGATATTTATGCCTTAAAAATGAAATTTGATTATATGATACCAGTTTGTTTCACAAATTATCGACAACAACAAAAAAAAAAATCATTTTCAAGGACACTCAGATTTCCCCAAATCCGGGACTGTTTTTTCTGCCCGGATTTTACATGTAGATGCACAGAATGATTACATGAACTAGCTTTTAGCAATGACGCGTTGGAATTGTTTTTGCCAGGGCTCCACTTCAGTGTATTGATGCGATACTTTTATGGCATGTACACCAAAAAAAGGGCAGAAGATGACTTGCATGTTTTGCTTCTCTCCAATTAGTGCTTTTTTCTATCACAACCACTTACATTGCTTCAAACAGAACCCGATGCTCAAGGAGCTCTGATAAAACACTCCTCATCTTGTCAACAGAAACAGGTTTCAGTATAACGCCATCCATACCGACCCTCATGCAGTTCTCCTTGGTCACTTTGTCTGTGTTTCCAGTAAGTGCCACTATTAGCGGCCTTTCGTGCCGTTTAGTAAATTTCTCATGCAAACAGACAGCAGCTTCAAAACCATCAGGCATGCCCGCATCCATACACACTACCTTGTGGTCTTGAGAAACCACATGTAGACACTCATCTCTTGAACTTGCAGTTGTCACATCGCACCCCAGGTGAACAAGAAGTTCCTTGGTCACCATCCTGCTAACCCTGTAAGCCACAAACAAGTTTGGCATTCTCTTACATGCTTCAAACATGGTTTGTTCTGCTAAACTCTCAAAACTATGTCCAACAAAAAGATACAGGACATAAATTCAACCCAGTCTTTATTTAAATTCAACTTGACTCTTAATTTCAATGGTTCATGGTGACCTATGTCTGTTGAAGGGCTGAGGGACATAGCCACTTTTATACCCATCATATAAATTAGAACTCTCTATACCTTACATAATATGGGAAAAGTTAGCTCTTCAACCACATGATTACCGGCCAAACCAGCAATGGAGTCTTGTTAAACAAGAACACGCATGCCCCAAAACATTAAAGAATAAAGAGGCTGCTTTTTGTGCATTTGTTCCATGTACGTGGCAATTGGACCTATCATATTAATCCTCCAGAGACTCTTCAATCAAATATAGTTGTCTCATTTTAGACACTGCTACTGTCCCACCTAACTCAGTTGCCTTAATCCTCTCAAGTCAAGGCCCCTTCCCAATACACCATTTTGTATTATACACCTTCCCTTAATGTTTCAATAAGTCTCACTTACGTTAAAGAATTTGATGGGTCTGGAGAAGCTGGTATTTGATTTGACTAAAAATGATGAGAACCAATAAGCACCCTGAAAGAATCTATTAGAGATGCTGATTGGGCCAATTGCAAGGTCGAGGGCCAAGAAAATTAAAGAAACTTTCAATTGGCTAATTCAATATATTTGAGTCAAGGCAAGCTTCAAGATTTCAGAGAGAGGTGATCGAGCCTTGATTAATGTGATTCATGTAAGGGTTCGACATGGAAAAGTGGTTTTGAGCTTCTTTTTTTTCTATTGCACAATTTTACACTAACAAGAATATTAATCCGACCGTTGGATCGAGGTGAGATTTTTCCAGAAGATTCAAAAGACCTTGTTTTATATAGGGTTAAGATTTCATAGTAATCGGACTTTGAGAAGGCCCTACAAAAAAGCCTAGAAAATACCGTGCAAAAATTGCATAATTTTCCAAATTGGTTTAGGATTATCTTTCCTTTTGGTTTATGGATTTCCTACAAGGCAAGACAGCTTCTTTATTCTACAGGGACATTAGAAGCGGCAGAATAGGTGGCAGAATTAAGGAATTAATTAGCAAGGTATCCTTATTTTACAAGTACACAGGTGGCGGGATTGGAATTATTATTTTGCAAGAATATTAAAAAAGTCAGCAGCCTTTTTTGGGACATGTGGCAACAACATTAATTCTTTGATTCCTTAATTCTTCATAGTCAACAACAGCATTAATTAAACAAGGGTGGTTGTTTTCCGCAACTCTTTTTGGGACAACATGCGGCAGCCTAGATAATTTATTTAGTATTGGAGTTTTTATCTAATAACTTCGATTCCTTGTTTTAGGTCATTGTTGGGTTTGGTTTTTTTTAATCTGATTTTAGCTTTCTTAGGTTGAGTTCTTTCACGTTTATGGATTCTAGGATTCTTACTGGTTCGCGTAAAAAAAAATTAAACATCCTCCAATCGGCATCTATATTGCAAGATTCATTAATTTCCATTGATTTAGACTCCTTCCCCAGTCTTTTTTTTCTTTTCTTGTTCATGAACAAACAGTGGAAAGCTAAAGAAATTTAAAGTTCTCTCTTTGAATTCTGAACTCTATAAACTAATAATGATTGAACAAATAAAGCATTATCTCTGGCATTATCTCTTGATGTGAACGTCATGTGCTTTATAGAAGCACACTTAAAAGTAATCTGTTTTGGCACTGCTCACTTGATAAAGCCTGTATAGGACCGTTATAAATTTAGAATCTTTTGCAAGCCACTATTTGTCCAAAAAGTTTGGAGTATTTCCTTCTAACCGAGTTTAAGAGTTTGTAGGAAACTTTATGACCTTGTCTGATTTTGCTGACAGTTGTGTTTGACTATAAAAAATGCTGATTTCAGATAGAGTGGGTTTTTTTATAAAAAAAAATCCTCGTATTGTTCTGCTTCTGCTTCTACTTCTAGGGCTTCCCCTATGATTTCAAATTTCCAATTGAGTTTGTCATCCTTGGCTGGATTGATGTTGTTTTTATTCTCTTGGATGAAGATGGCATCCTTTATTGCAAACTCCCTTTTATCACCCTACCATATAACAATTTTCTTGACTCTTCTTTCTTATTTTGTTTCATATCTTTGTACCCATCCTAGTATACTTTTTTTCACGAGAATTTTGTATTTACTATTTTAACCATCACAGTGCCCACAAATGCAAACCTCTGTTTTGTACTTGACTCTATTCATCCCACCCCACCCTAATTATAATTAAATTCTTTAGAAGGTAGCGTGGCATAAACTTGAAATTGACATACTAAGAATGATAAAGTTGCAATTTTACTGACCCATTATCATCCAAGACAAGAACTTTGAGTCCTGGAAAAGTTGTCTGTCCATGATTTGCTTTAGGTAGGAATGGGTTCTTAGATTCACTTGTGTTCTCAGGAATCCCAAGCTTTACAATGAAGATAGCCATGCATCCCTTGCCTAGACCTTCACTTTCAATCCAAATATGTCCCTCCATAAGATTTACAAACCTGATCACAAACATACAAGATTTAGATATAATAGTGAACTTTAATGGCAGTAGAATTGAGAAAGTCAAACCACAGTATAAAATGTCTAATAAAAGTCACTTCATGCTCTAATACAAAATTGTGTCTATAAAAACAACCAAAATGAATTACCTCTTACAAATTGCAAGGCCAAGTCCACTGCCGCTGGAATTTTTGGTTGCCAAAGTTTGAGCATGTGCAAATTTTGTAAATAACTTGGGAATATCTGGAGGGTTAATTCCTTGTCCTGCATCTTTTACCTATACCAAGATAAAAGCTATTCATAACCAACCCCTAGAACAGAAAATTCACCCTTGCTAGGAAAAAGATCTTAATTGAGCATCAGAGGAATTAACCTGTACACGCAAATAAAAGTGATTATCACTTGGCACTGGAAAAAAGTCAGGAGCTCGACTGTCTCTTAAAGATTCTGATTTTGCAACAAATGCAGTGATTGAGATGCTTCCCTGTTTTGAGAACTTCACAGCATTACCAACAACATTTAAAATAGTTTGCATTAGTCGCTTTTCATCACCAATGGCATATTCTGGCAAATCTGGAGCTAAATTTAAGGTTACAGGCAACTTTTTAACAGATGCGATAGGCTTGATCAAATTAAGAACCTGCAATGGGGAAATAAGCATCATATTCACCAACCCAAATCCAACAAAAGTTTTATGAATTCTATGTAACTAATATTTACAGTACAATCTGAAAAATTTGGTAAGATGAAAGATATCTTACCTCCTTGAATACTGCATGAAGATTAAAACTTCCTAAGTCAAGTCGAAGGCTGCCATCTTCAAGCCTTGAAAGATCTAACACATCATTTATAAGAGTAGCCAGAAGGTTACTACTTCTAAGAATTGTCTCAACCATTAGACGCTGCTCAGGTGTCAGTTCAGTTTCCTGCAGCAAGGAGGAAAGTGCAATAACTGCATGCACTGGTGTTCTCATCTCATGGTTCATAACTGCCAAGAAATCATTGCGAGCACGAATTGCTGTTTCTGCTTCTCTCCTGGCATGATCAAGAGCAACATTCTGCTCCATAAGAAGGTCCCTTGCCCTCATTGATTCTTCTAAGATAGCAGCATGTGACAGAGCAACAGCCACCTGGTTTGACCACAAAATTTATAAGTTCGAAACAAATTGAGGCTATCGTTCTTTAGATGGTATGGTGCAAGCTGCAAATTACTTTCTAGTGTTAACAAATGGCAAGGCACCAGTGTTAGCATGTCTCTTTTCATTTACTTTGTTCAAATTAAGCACTCACTGACAAGCTGTGAATGCTTTTCTAGCATTTGATGGAAAACATAGCAGCAACATTGATCTGATGAACTATATTTCTTTTTGGTTTAAAATGAGATTTGAAAATACTTCTTGGAGGGCACCCTTTGGAAACTCAATCTATGCAAAGCTATAAGAAGTGAAGCAGATGCAAGTGGAATGCAATGTGGAGATTCCATTTAGCAATTTCCTAGAAAAATGGAAAAGGAAAGGTGATTATGTAACCATGAAAAGTTAGACAAATAAGAAAATTTAAACCTGATCAGCAACTACTTCAACAAGCTCCAACTCATGAACATGCCACTGCCTTGCACTATCTGATGGAAGCATTAAAACCATCAGAGCATAGCGTCTGGTAGAAAGTTCAGGCCAGTCATTAATTTGGAAATTAGAAAGATGGAGGAGTGGGACACGAACAGCAACCACCTCTCCAGGCATATATTTTCCAGAAAGAGGCCGTAGTCTAGCCACTGGAGAATTTGGCGAAATTTTCATAGCACGGTTACTGCTGAATACTTGATTAATCACTGGAAGCTGGATAGGAACGGTATATTCAACAGGGTTCTGCTGACGAAGAGTGTAGGAAAGTTGAAGCTCCAACCCAGTACGCGTTGGCATCCACAGGGTACATTCTTCCAATGCCAGTGTCCTGCCCAACTCCACAAGAGTAGTCTTTAATATGGTATGTCTGTCAAGAGTGCTTCTGATTTCATGAGTCAACATCCTCACATGCCGACCAGTCTCCTCTTGTGTACGGATCAGACCCATCTCTCTATCTAGCTCCGCAGCTTTATTTTTCAAAAACAGCTCTCTAGTCTTAACACTCAAAAGATCAGGAATAATATGCACAAGCATAAGCGCAGTGGCACAAGACACAGCAGCAGTCAAAACTTTGGCTGTGGTCATCACAACTGCCACAGTTCGTGAATGCATACTAAAAGTCCATAAGTTAATAAGGTGAGTTGCACCACAAAGAACTATGAAAGCACCAAACTGGACAAGCACCCATCTATAAGGAAAGACAGCAGATTTCTTAACAAAGTAAATGAGCTCTAAAGGGATAGAGAAATAGGCTAGTGCAATGAAGAAATCCGATATATATTGATACTTCATCAACAGCTCCTCAGCTGGCCATTGTGGTTCAATACAATTGCAAGACTCCATCTTTAGGGAATTTTCTCTTTAATTGAGAAATTTTAACCCCACCACACCCTCAATTGCAACAAAAATTCCTCTTTTCACATGCCTGAAATAACACAAAATTCTCAATTACACAAATACTGATAAAAAGAAAAGGAAATGAAGAATCTAAGCATCATTTTCTAAGAACTGAAACTCTAATTGCAAAATTCAGATTTCATTTCCTAGCAAGCTGTATGGAAACTTAAGATTTGAGTAGAAATGAAATCATTTCAACACCATTTACCCAGTTCTAGCGTTTGGAAAGCTTTAAGCAACATAAATGAATTCTACAACCAATTAAAATTAGAGATTTGCCTCGGAGCTGACCCGTTAAGAATTAATCTCACTAACGCCCTTCTCTCTCCCTCTTTCTCTCGCGCATTTATGCTTGGAATAAGTTTTTCAAGGATGAGGACAAGTTGAGTAAATGATGTACTCTCACTAACTCAATCCACCAGTTTAAAACCTATTCCAGACAAACAAATAAAAACTCAACTAGCAAGTCAAATCAAATCAATTCTATGTTGCTGTAACAGATAAACCCTAATTTCAAAATCTTAAAAAAGAACAGGATTAGAGGGTAACTGACCACAATAGAATCCGAGAAATCGAATTTCTTGTGTTATGTCGACGTGGGAGACACCCCTCCGGTTGCCCCCTCCTACGCCGTCGTAGACTTTGCTTCCTTCTCTGTGGTCGTTATCGGGTTGCGAGAGAGATTTGATTCTCTCTTGGAAAGGTGTTGGTTGGGTATGCAGCATTAACTTTGGACTTTCTGAGACTTGAGAGTGGAAAGTTTTGGCAACTTGGAGCTTGAAACGAAAGCGACGTCGTCTTAGTCTCTATATTTTGCAGAAAAGGGAGCCGCGCCATATGCCGCTACAGCTTCCTTTGTTTTTTTAACTAATTTTATTACAAGAAAAAATAGAATTAGAAAAGCAAGATTTTAAGCTTTTTTTAATAAAATAAAAGGATTTTTTCCTACATTTTAAAATTATTCTACTTACAAATATTTAAGATTTAAGAGTCAATTATCCGGGTAAATAAAATTAGATTTGAGAATATATTTTTATTTAAAATGAAAAATATTTTTTTCTTATGCCTAATTTTTTAAAAATAGATGACCTCATTATTTTAATATAAGCTCTTTGTTTGGATATTTTTAAAAAGAGGTTCATTGAATCTCATGCTAGATTCTGTCTTCTTCCAATGATCTCATTGCACGTCATTGCCGAATTTACTTCGAAGGCAGTTCAATCCATACATACTCATACAATATATATTATATATTATATAAGTACTTGTTTTATCACAAAATAATTATATCCTCGTAGATCATTATCTTAAATATTATTCTTAACTTCTCTAGAAAAGAATTTTAATTAATAATATTTCAAGACATTATAAAATAAATAAAAAAAATAACAAAAGGTCTTCCAACCCAATATGTAGCGCGTAGATAGAAAGAAAATATCAAAAAAGAAAATAAATAAAATATTTAATAGCTTTAATTATTTACTTGATAATTTTTTTTTGTTTAAAAAAATATAAAGTGTATCCAAGTCTTAACTCAATGGCATAGCCAATGAGAAAGAGCCATGTGTTAAAATTAACTTTTATTATTAATTATTTTAATTTATTTTAAAAAGTAGGTTTTTTACCGGTTATATATTTGTGTTGTATTAATTATTATCTAAATATTTTAAAGGAATTGGATTCTGCTTTACCTTAATATATATTTTTTTAATTGTTTTATAATAATTTTCTGTGGTAACTAAGCTGGTTAGCAAACATGATAAGCTAAAGGCCGTGAGTTCGAGCATTGAAGAGTACAAATATTTTTTGCATTGTTTAGACCTTGTTTTCAAAATAAATAAAGGAATAAAAAATAAAACAGGGTTAGGCATACACATTTGACTTGATATTGCTTTGTAGGCGTTAGGCCTAACCTTTTAATGTCTTTTTCCTCTTTTTTTGTTTTCATTTGATACTATAAAAAAAAATTACCAAATTCACTAACTTTTCAGTTTTAACTTGGTTTTTAAATATTATTATAATTTTTTATTGGAATTTAAAAAAAAATTTCAATTATTATGTATCTGATTTGAAAATGATTATACTAATAATAAATTATTCATGAAAAATCGATTGAAACTAGTTTTTTATTATTAAGATTTTTAAATATATTTTGAATATGGTTTTATCACATTTATGATTTTGTTAGCTTTCAATCACACAAATTATGGACATATTATTTTGATAATTTTTGTTAATTTACTTTAACAATCATCTTAGCTCCATTGGCATGAACTCATTCAATGTAATGGGTTTTTTTTAATTTTTTTAGTTGGAAAAACCTCATCTCTAACTGATATAAACTTTCGATGCATCTTTCGACGCATTGATTCATCAATCGTCTTCTTCACCATCAAGGTTCTTATTATAGTTGGCTTTATCATACGTTTGCATTTGTTTCTTCCTCTTCTATGCATGACTAAAGTCCATCCCTCACAATTCCTAGATGAATTAGGCTTTGAGTCACTAACTCGAGGTACAAGGGGTATACGTGAAGCTCGTAGGCAAAATGACACCAAGTTCTATAGGTTCAAAAGACCCAAAACTTATTGTGAGGGGAGATTGGTATGGACCTAAATGCACTATGGTTGTGATATTAGAAGCGATTATTTCATCATCGAAAACAATATCACCATTCTTATGCAGCCTCATTATCTTATCTTTTAGCATAAAACACTTCTCTATTGGATGGCTGATCAAGTGGTAACATGATGAGATTTGCCTCAAGCAAGTCATCTAGCATCCTATATATGTCTGATTCAGGGAATGGATACACTTTTTCTTATCACTCTTTCATGGATGGCTTTTTCCTTTCACCCTTTTGAATATTGGTCAGTGTTGCATGATCACTCCTCTTGACTCTAGTTGGTACCTTTATGGTGGTAGAGTTAATTACTAAATATTGTTTTCTCTTGACATTTAGAGCGCTCTTTCTGAATCTACAACCTTCAGGCCTATTTCTTTTGGGTAGCAGTATAGGTAATGAAAAGCTTTCAGTTGTAGTAATGCCAAGTTCCATATCGTGTGCTCAAATAGCCAATTCTTCAAAAGACTTTAGTTTGATGCATTGTAAAATATATCATAGTCCTCAGTGCACCCATTGAATACACATATCTAGCATAGAGGTTTCGATGAGTCGATCCCTACAGTAGAGGCTAAGGTTTCTCCACCAATGATGAATGTAGTCGATGACAGGCTCCTCCTTCAATTGACGTGCATTGGTGAGTTCAATCATGTTGATCACACGATGAGTGTTGTAAAAGTAGTTAAGAAACTTACATTCAAATTGCTCCCAACTATCAATTGAGCTAGACTCCAAGTCAGTGTACTAGTCAAAGGCATTACCTTTCAAGGAACGGATGAACTATTTTACCATGAGATCACCATCAGTTCTGGCATTGTTGCAAGTCTCCACAAAGTGAGCTACATGTTGCCTAAGATTCTCTTCGCCATCGAATTGTTAAAACTTTGGTGGTTGATAGCTTAGAAGCATCCTTAGCAAGCCAGTCCTTTGGGTGTATGGCTTCGCATAAGAAAACAAAGGATGGACCAAGCTTTTTACTTGATCCATGATGGCTTCCTTAATGAGTTCTTTCAGTTGATTTGTAACAACCCGGCTTTTTCAAAGCCAAAATTGGTGGAAATTTTTTTTTCATTAAGTTCTCGATACTTCACACAATGACATTCCGTGAATTAGTAATTAGGTTCCCTTCCTTATCATGGCATCATACAGATATAGTTTTTATAAATCAACATTCCCATAAAACGGATATTCAATACACATGCCCATAATATTATATTTTTATATTCATACATTTACATTACATCATATTGACATACTCATAAGTTTGCATTTATGTTCTAGTCTCGTTATCAACACAAGTGCCAAACAGCAATTTTACACAACTAGTACTTTCTTTCATACAATCCTTACGTGATTTCACAACACAGCATCCTTATAAAAAAGAATACCACGTAAATATATTTATAACATCGTATCTATTTGTTCGCACATCCATGTTCCATTACAGTCTTCATTACAAGTCCTTACAAAAATGTTGAATGGCACATATTCAACGTAACACCTAAGATATACTATTACATAACACCTTTCAAAACATGTGAACCCATGGAACTAGCTTTCCCACACACCTTGATTGTGTGATGTCCCTATTACAAAAACAACATGGATACAAGAATTGTAAATAATCTAACATGATAATAAATAACTAGAAGTACGTTATCGTTACTTTTTGTTATTAACTTAGAATAGGTACATTCCTTTTTTTTACTTCTTATACGCATTGTACAACTCTTATTATTTCGTTAAGTGTATTTTTCCCACTCACCGCCTCAACCTCTCCATAGGAGTTATAGGGCTGAAATTTAACATCGGTCTACTTCACCTTAACCCGGTCATCCACCTTGGATACTTTTAGCTGTAGTTAATTGCAAAATTCAAACTCGGTCATCCGTCTCGGATGCCATTAGCCAACACTAATCATAAAATCAAACATGTCATCTCTTTCGGTTACCATTAGCCGAAGCCAATCATCATAATCAACTTGGTCATCCAATTAGGATGTCATTAGCCAAAACTAAACGTCATACTCAACCCGACCATCCCTCTAGGATGTTATTAGCTGAAGCTAATCATCAACGGGACCCGGCTATCCATCTAGGATGTCATTAGTTGAAGATAACCATCTACGCAACCCGGCCATCCATCTAGTATGCCATTAGCCGAAGCTAATCATCAACGCCACCCAGCCATTCATCGAGGATGCCATTAGCCGAAGTTAATTGATTAGTACTTAAAAGTGTATTTTTATCAAGGTTTTATATCATCATTTTGCACTTGAAGTATCAATAACTCCTTAACTAAAACATGTTTTATAATAACAAGTCTGATACTATATAAATGTTCATCTTAAATGCAGGCCTATCACATAAATCAAAGGATTGTTTGATGAGTTTAACTACTGAAATTGAGAAGACAAAGAGAGAGGCAAGCTTAGAAAAGAGATGTTGGTTCAGTCCAAACTAGAACACTATTTGGTTATTGGATCATACCTGGAGCTGTAGAACTTGGATTTAGGTCTGGTCTATATAGATGGAAAGTTAAGAAGACATAGGCTTAAAACTTTCATGGAGTCCAAGATTCAAAAAGGTTATTTTCAAGTTCAAATTGTAGCAACAATAGAGAAGTCAGAATCTGTCTTGCAGCCCAGACACTGTTCAGTGTTCAGCCCATATCTCGAGTTTTAGAAGTCCAAATGCACCGATTCTTTTTTCATTGGAAAGTTGAGACAATTTCCTAGAACTTTCATGAGACCATTTGTTCAAATTCTGATGTTAGCAATGACGTTTTTGGCAGATAAGAAGATAAGGATTATTACTAAGTCAAGATGTGGCCACCCACTCAACAATTAGTCATCAAATCAATAGTTTCGAATTTTGGCCTATAAAAGGAGGCATTTGCCATGCATTTAGGCATCTTGGTTTTCAAATCAAGATCATGTTCTTGCTCTCTCTCTTTATATTTTTATAATGCTTAAGTTTTGTTTATATTAATCTCTTGTTTATGCTTTTCATTTCCTTTCCTTTACATAGTTAACTTATATCTTATTTATGTTCTTATCTTGTTTATTTATGTTTCTCTCTTTCATTATGTTTAGCTAAGTTTATTATGTCAATGTGAAAAGGTTACACTAATGATGTAAGAATAAGTATAGTATAAACTCAACATGGACTTTAATGTTTGATACTAACATGTTTTGTATTTGTTATCTTGTTCACTTTTAATACTTTGCTTGTTAAATGGTTAATCTAGATTTA
>Ga0307510_10008741_pt1 | contig 12070 bp, 12 predicted proteins | sample 12_EM_MG_FD_207224 | JGI IMG/M metagenome (GOLD analysis project Ga0307510, IMG submission 207224) | Populus trichocarpa ectomycorrhiza microbial communities from riparian zone in the Pacific Northwest, United States - 12_EM | ecosystem: Host-associated > Plants > Roots > Unclassified | place...
ATGAATAACGTTTTTAGAAAATAAATATTTTTTCAGTTTCGAGATTTTGATTTTTAGTTTTAGTAATTTTCATTTTTTTCTATTTAAAGAGAATGTTTTTTTTTCTATTTTTATTATTAGTTTTTTTATTTTCCTATTATTAAGTATTTTAATTTTTTTATAAAAGATTATAGTAATTTTTTGACAAGTCAAATTTAAATAAATAAAAATTAAATATTTTAAATATAGTTACAGTGCTATTAGTTTTTAACGATTTCGATTTTTATAAATTATGTTATTATTTTAGTTGTTGTAAGTTGTTACTGAAAATTATAATAATAAGATCTATGATGGAGCAACACGTATAAAAATATTAGAAATTTATGATAAAAAGTCTCATATATTAAAAAAGATTTTTGGTTTTTTCACAGAGAAAGTTATGTTTTAAAAAAAGAAAGTTATGTTTAAAAAACTTTGTGCTGAATGTTTTCATGGTAGATAATAATTTTTTATTGAGAAGGTTGAATAATTTGAACTCAAGAATGAGTTCCTTCAAACTTAGATTGACTCATGCATGGATTTTTCTTGAAAAATAAATATTTTTTTAATTATTTTTATTTTTTTATTTGAATTTTTTATTTTAGCTTAGTTTCATTTTTATATTTAATATTATTAGTGTTTTCTAGTTTTTCTATTTAACTGAAATAATTTTTTTTATTAAGTGTAATTAGGGTTTTCTATTATATATTAGTTTTTACAAATCCCTAAAAAGCTTATAGAAATAAAAGAAAATTTTACAACGATGAATTATTATTTTAGAAAATAATTGAATTTGGTGAAAGATAATGCACCAATTGGTGTGAACTGAATGTTTTTTTTTTTTTTGGAGAAATATAATTGAAATTATATCAAGTAAAAATACCATAATTCTATAAATTAATGCTTGCATAAAAACTAATTATTTTATTATAAGATTATCAATATTGTATGGCATGACTAGGAATCATAAAAAAATATTTTTTAAATTAGTACTTAAAATAAAATTTATATTATAGTTTAACATAAATATTTGTTTTATTTAAAAAAAATGTTGTATGGTATTTTTATTTATATATGAAAAAAAATTATTTCGATTTATAAGAATTAGAAATATAGTTAGTAAATATAATTCTTTAAGTGAAAACAACATCATATGTTTAGAATGTTAATCATGATCGTAAAGTGAGATTAATTATTTATAGAAAGATAATAACGCTACCTTCCTGGATGTTAATTTGTTGAGGATTTTCTTGCTAACATCTGATAGGATTCAAGATATATTCAAGATATTGACAGATTTGTATAGCTATAGTTTAGGCAATTGACTCTATCTCTAAGCTAACGTCTAAGCTATAAAATAGGCAAACAATATAATATTGTATAACTGTTACAGATTTGCATGGCCTTGTATGATGACTATAAATACAACAGAATCTCAACCTTAAATGGTTGAGCTATTCTTTCTAAATATTCTCTCTATTCTTTCATGGTATCAGAGCTCTGATTGTGTATTCTTAAAAGAAAATCTTTTTCTCAAATAATGACCACCCCTATAGCTCCTTCCTCTATCACCTCTTCCGACTTTCCCATCTCTCTGGCTGCTTTAACAAATAACTTTTCTACCCATCTCAATGCTGATAACTACTTGCTTTGGCGTGATCAAATTACCCCCTCCTCATCAGCAATGACCTTTATGTCTATATTAATGGCACTGATCCGTCTCCTTCAAAAACCATTCTTGTTGACGACACTACTTCTCCAAATCTAGACTACGCTAAAGAATATGCTAGCTGATTTAAGATTGATTAACTTGTTGTAGGTGGTATTAAAAATACTCTTTCGTCAACCGCTTGCACGGAGGTCCTAGGTAAAAGTGTTGCCAAGGATGTTTAGGACACTGTAGAAATGCTCTTCCATCAGCAAACTTTATCTCGTGCTGATATCTTGCATTATACCCTTCTTGACACTTACAAAAATAATCTCTCTATTGAAAAATACCTCGTCAAAATTAAACGTATTGCAGATTAACTTACTGCCATCAAACAACCAATCCCAGACAATGAATTAGTAAAGCGGACTCTTCACGACCTTCCTCATACACTTGAGTATCAACCATTTGCTTAAGGCATTGCCAATTGGCATACTCCAATTTCCTTCATAGAGCTTCGTGCACAACTTCTTGTTCATGAACAAGAACTTGAACATATTCGTAGACGTGCAACTCCACCATTGACTCAACTCTCACATCATGCTTTGGTCTCCCAATAACATTATCAACCTTTCCGTCATACCAATCATGGAAATTCTCGTCGCCTAAATCGTCCAAAGCAAGGTACTGTTTCTTAAAATTTTGATGGTTCCTCTACAAGCATACTTGGTTAGTATCCTACTCATACCTACTCACCTCTTGATGGCTTCACTAATAAAACTTTCAGTAATGGTTTGAATAATGTTAAACTCTGATTCAATAATGGATACAATCGTCCTCGGTTTGGCAGGTCACGTTATCGTGGCCGCTGTCAAATATGTAAACATGAAGGTCATTCTGTTTCCAATTGCAATTATTGTTATATTCGCCCTGATTCAAATCATAATGACAATATATCTACTCAATTTGCTGGCATTCATGTCTCTGATTCGCCAGTTCCTACAGAGACTTCTCTTGATTGTGTCTCACCTCTTTAGCTTGGAGATACAAGTGCAAAAAACCACATGCCTTCCCATACTGATCTAGTTCAACAACCCATTCCTTTTATTAGTACCTCAAGTGTGTATGTTGGTAATGGTGACTCTCTGTATTTCATATATTGGTAATTCTTCAATCAAAATGGGCTCCAAATTGCTCTTTTTGAATGATATTCTAGTGGTTCCGCAATTAAAGGAAAATCTCATCTCTATTGCTAAACTGACAAAAGATAACAACTGTGATTTTACTTGTTTTCTATGGGGGCTTCGATATAAAGGATTTGGCAACATGGGTGACACTTTTGAAGGAACCAATTAAAGACAACCTTTATCCGATACCAGTTCATGTATTCTCTTGTTCTCTTTGCAAATTCTCCTGCAACAACGCAACCTTTGTTGCTCACACTGCTAAAGCTGCTCCTAGTTCAACCTAGCACCACCAGCTTGGCCATCCCGGCTCTAAAGTCTTGCAACAATTAGTTTCTGATAAATTGATTTGTACTTCAGATAAAATTTCCTCTATGATATTTTATGATGCTTGTCAAGCTGGGAAAAGCAAACACTTGCCTTTTTATTTATCTAGTAGACTTTCTACTCATGTTTTGGAATTGGTGCATTGTGATATTTGGGGTCCCTCTCCCACTGTTACTACTTCTGGTTATTGGTATTACATTATTTTTGTTGATGATTATAGCAGATATTGTTGGCTTTATCCTATGAAGCGTCGCTCTGACAGTTTTGCCTGTTTCACCACTTTTAAAAACATGGGTGAAAATCAATTTCATCAGCGATTAAAACTATTTCAGTGTGATGGTGTTAAAGAACTCGTTAAAGGAGTTTTTTTGTTCCTTTCTAGATACCAATGACATTCCTCTAAGAGTTTCCTGCCCACATACTTCTCAATAAAATGGTATTGTTGAAAGAAAACATCGTCATATTTGAGAAATTGGTTTATCTCTCTTACACCAGGAATTGCTACCGCGACATTTATGGCTTGAAGCTTTCTCTACTACTGTGTTCCTAATTAATAGGCTGCCAACTCCTGTCCTTTCAGGACGGTCCTCTTATTAGGCTCTTTTTGGTACTCGCCCCGACTACACTTTACTTCGGACTTTCGGATGTTCTTGTTACCCATTTCTTGCTGACTATGGTCAAGACAAGCTTACTCCCAAAACACGACGCTATATTTTCATTGGGTATAACACTATCCATAGTGGTTATCGTTGTGTAGATTCCTCTAGTGGCCGTATCTTCATCTCTCGGCATGTAGTGTTCAATGAAAATAAATTTCCTTATGGGTTATCTTCTGGTTTACCCATTACTATTTCACCACATGTTCCTCAATCACGGTTACCTTTGGTTTTAGCCTTTGAGCCAGCCTTTCTCAGCCATTCACTATATCTGAAACTTGATTCTTTTGTTATTGAACCTCTTAACGCACCAACTACTGCCCCATGCGTGGAATCTACATCACCCGTTGCTTCTTCACCCCCAACAACTTCCAATAGTTGTGTTGCACCTAACCAACCTGCTTCCCCACCGGCTACTCCGGCTCCGGTACTTTCCAATCATCATCCTATGATTACTCGTGCAAAAGTTGGCATCCGTAAACCCCATGCTTTTTGTGCCAGTAATTATCTCTTACCCTAACGTTATGTTGCACTACTTACATCCTCCATACCCCGTGAACCTTCATCCTTCAAAGCTATCAACCTAGATTCACATTGGGTTTCTGTAATGATAGATGAGTATCATGCACTCCTTGGTAATCAGACTTGGACTTTAGTGCCTCGTACATCCTTTATGAACATTGTTGGCTGTCGTTGGGTTTACAAAATCAAGGAACAAACTGATGGTTTCGTTGAACATTACAAGGCACGCCTTGTAGCTAAAGGCTACAATCAATAACAGGGCATTGATTTTACAAACACTTTCAGTCCAGTCATTAAAGCCATAACAGTTTGAATCCTTCTCTCACTTGGTCTCTCTCGCCAATGGAGCATTCGGTAGCTTGACGTCAAAAACGCATTTCTCCATGGTGCTTTAATTGAAGAGGTTTATATATCGCAACCTCTTGGCTTCATACACTTTTTTTTTATACCATGTTTGTAAATTACACCAATCAATTTATGGCTTGCACCAAGCACCAAGAGCGTGGTTTCAGAGTTTTAGTCAAGCCTTAACTTCCCTTAGCTTCAAATCTAGCAAGGCGGATAGTTCTTTTTTTACCAATCATTCCTTTGTTGGCACCGTATTGCTTCTTGTCTATGTTGATGATATTATTATTATGGGCTCTTCATATTCTCTTGTTAATCACTTCGTCAGTCAGCTCTCTCAACGCTTTTATATGAAAGACCTTGGTGACATTCATTATTTCCTTGGTCTTGAGGTCCATCGCACCTCCACCCAGCTTCATCTCACACAAACTAAGTATCTACTTTCCATGATTAAGTCTGCCAACATGCTTGATTGTAAACCACAACCTACTCTTGTCATCTCTAGCTGCAAACTCTCTAGTTCCAATGGTGATTTGTTACCAGATCCTCATGAATATCACCGTCTAATGGGAGCTCTTTAACACCTCACATTTACATGGCCAGACATCTCTTATTCTGTTCAACAAGTCTGTCAATTTATGCACTCTCCACGTGATGCTCACCTCCAAGTCGTTAAATGCATTTTGCGTTGCCTCAAAGGTACACTTGGTTTTGGCATCTACTTCCATGCCAATGCGTCTCTCAATTTGACTTGCTTTGTTGATGTTGATTGGGCAGGATGCCCTGACACTCGTCGCTCCACCATGGGTCATTGTGTTTTTCTTGGCTCTAATCTCATCTCTTGGAGTACCAAGAAACAGTTAACAGTCGCACTCTCTAGCACAGAGTCTAAGTATAAAGCCCTCACTTATGCTTCTACATATCTCTTATGAATTTCTTATATCCTTTAAGACATTGGTTATAACACTTCCCTACCTTGCACATTATACTCTGACAACATGGGTGCAACTCAATTAGCACACAATCATGTTTTCCATTCTCGTACCAAACACATTGAATTGTCTTATCATTTTATTCGTGAGCTGGTCTCCACTGGCTTCCTTCAGGTCTTATTTGTTCGCTCAAACAATCAACTTGCTGATCTTTTTACCAAAGGATTACCTTCGTCAACATTTCATTCCTTTCGTGACAAGTTATTGTGGCATCCTTCCCATCACCTTGAGAGGGCATGATAAGATTCAAGATATATTCAAGATATTGACAGATTTGTATAGCTATAATTTAGGCAATTGACTCTATCTCTTAGCTAACATTTAAGCTATAAAATAGGCAAAAAATATGATATTGTATAATTGTTACAGATTTGCATGGCCTTGTATGATGACTATAAATACAACAGAATCCCAACCTTAAATGGTTGAGCTATTCTTTCTAAATATTCTTTCTATTCTTTCAAAATCTAGAATATCAAGGAATGTGTTTAACAAAGAAAAAAAGAGTTAAACATTAAGATAAAATATTAGCAACAAAAAGATATTTTGAAATCCAATTGGTTTATTAATTGGAAACAAATTTTTAAATATATAAAACTAACTTTTTATCGAGTATTTTCTCAAAACTCATATTTCAAGAAATACCATGTATTAAATGAGAATCGCTCACTGGATTTTGTTTTAAGAGAGTAAATTCCAAACAAAACCTTTGGTAAGATTAGCATATTTTCTCCTTTTAAATTCAAAACGAAATGAGCATAATTTTAACACATTATTTGAAAAATATAAAAATTTAACCGAAGTTAAATTTGAAATGAAATGAAGTGAAGCTAGTCCACTGGGTTGGGTCAGAGAAAATAGCCTCCAGTCTCACTGGCAGGGCGGCTTAGGTCGACCTGTTGTATATATAGCCAATAATGAGTTGGGGCTAACTGTTAGCGTCATCGTTGGGTGCTGGTGACGAATATTATGAAGACAACAGTTGGAAAAATCAAGGTTCGTTGTGCTGTCTGCTGTACATTACCATTCCATTAATTCTTTTATTACATCCGCCGGACCAACACTATCTATTAGTTGTTCTTGAGATTATGGAGTTTAAGGTGTAGGATGTTTTTTAAAATATTTTTTTATTTAAAATATATTAAAATAAGTTTTTTTAGATTTTTTTAGATATTAATACATTAAAATTATTAGAAATCACTGAAAAATTATCAATTTAACAAGTCAAAAATAATTTTAAAATGCATTAAAAGAAGAAGCAATCCCTGTCAAAGAACCATCTCAACCCAATAGCTTAAGCTGTTAGGTGAAGTCCCAAGATATGCTTTATATTATTCTCTAACACACCTCCTCAAGTGAAAGCCCTTTGGGCTTGAAACTTGCATAGGCCAATATTAACTTATGCTTAATTTTTATCAAATAAATGGGGATGGTGAGATTCGAACTCGTGACCGCTTGGTCATTAAGGCTCTGATACCGTGTCAAAGAACCATCTCAACCCAATAGCTTAAGCTTTTAGGTTGAGTTGGTTTTTTGACAATCCCAAATATACATTACTACATTCCAAACACCAAATGCCACAAATAAGAACGTCTCACAGCTGCCAAACAAAAATACAGCTTATACATTTTCATCAATGTTTTACTATCCTCACTTCATTCAACATACTCTTCTGAGAAAATTAAGCATTGAAACTTAAGGACTTGGAAATGAAACAGTTATATACATAAGCCTGTGATTATACCTTGGCTCATGCTTTAAAACCTTTAATATCCAAACCTTTTGTAATTTCTAGTTTATATGTTTTGTTGTGTCAAAGTTTTTATATCTCTAAGATATTTTATGGAAAAAAATTTAAGGTTATGGTGGTCGTCAGGGCCTGCATGCCTGTAATGCAATACTTAGAATCATTTACATTAGACATATATATCAAAGTTTATAGATATATTAGACTAGTATGCAAATATGATTAGTTTATCATAACAGGATTATAGTTAAAAAATAATTAACATGGATAAATAATTTATCATCATAGAGGCATGCTAAACAAAAATGTCCTAGGAAAGACTAGAGTTTATACATGTTTAAATCTATAAACTCAAGAATGTTATATGATTTAGTTTTCTATTGAAGCCTATATCGTGGGATTTCCAATCAATTAGGTATGGTTACCATTATTATACTTTTTCATCTTTTCAAGGCTTTAAGCCCATTCACCTCGATGAATTATACACAAACTCTTTTGACAAACCTTTGGTTAATAGATCCATAATAGTTTTCTTTAAATTTACAGAGTTAATGGAAACAACTCTATTTGAGAGCAAATGTTTAATGATATTATGTTTATGATGTATATGTCTAGACTTATCATTATACATACTACTTTGTGCCCTTTTGATTGTTGACTGACTGTCGCAATTGATACAAATAACTGATACTAGTCTTAACCAACATGAAATATCTTCAAAGAAATTCCAAATCCATTTGGCTTCCTTTACAAGTTTATCAAGAGTAATGAATTTTAATTCTATTATGGATCTAGTGATACACATTTGTTTGGAGGGTTTTCATGACACAACTTATCCACCAAGAGTAGAGACATATTTACTTGTGGATTTCAAATTCTTAGTGTCAGATATCTAATTAACATCATTATATCATTTTAATACCGCTAGGTAACTAGTATGATGTAGCCCATACTCAACGGTGTACCTCAAATATTTGATTACCCTTCGTATTGCTTTTCAATTATCCATACTTGGATTACTTAAAAATCCATTTAGTTTGCTAACCGAGTAAAAAATATCAGGTCTTATGCAATTCATAGAACACATCAAGCTCCTAATTATATGAGAATATTTTAATTGGTTTATTTCCTCGCCTTTATTTTTGGATAGGTAGACACTTATATTCATTGATGTTTAACAATGTTATTGTCACTTTTAGAAAATTTGTTCAGAACTTTCTCAATATAATGAGATTGAGACAATACTAATCTATCAGATATCCTAGAGATATTTATTCCTAGTATGACATCTGCAACACCCAAGTATTTTATGTCAAACTCGTTTAATTAACATCTTTTTAGTAGACTTGATCATGTGATCATTATTGACTAAAATAAGCATATATTCCACATATAAATATACAATGACATAACTTTTATCTGTGTTTTTCATATAAATACATTTATCAACTTTGTTGATTTTACCTTTATTTGACAATATAACCTTGTTATTTTTTTTCATGTCATTTCTAGGTGCTTTTTCAAACTATATAATGATTTGACAAGCTTACATACTTTATTTTCTTGTTCATTGACAATAAAACCCCTAAGTTGTTTCATGTAAACCTCCTCATCAAGGTCACCATTTTAAGAAAGTTGTTTTTATATCCATTTGATATATTTCAAGCTTATTAATAACTGCAATGACTATTAATATTCATATGGAAGTTATTCTTGATACATGTGAATATATGTCAAAAGAATCAACACCTTCTTATTATTTAAAACCTTTAACAACAAGTCTAACTTTGTATTTATTAATAGTGCCATAAACTTTCATCTTCCTTTTAAAGATTCACTTGTGACCTAATGGTTTACTGCCAAGGGAAAAATCCTCTAGTTCTCATGTATGATTATTCATAATGAATTCAATTTTATTATTGACTATCTCTTTCTAATAAAAAATTTATGAACAAGACATTGCTTCAAAGTAGGTTTAAGGTTCATTTTCTAACAAGCATGTTAAAAAATTAGGACCAAATGTTTTGGTCATTTGGTCATTTTACTCTTTCAAAGCTCAACTTCATCATCTTCTAAGTGATGATGATTACTTGAGCTAGCCTCAATCTTCTTTTAAGTGAACAATTTTCTCGTGCTTTTTTTCCATGGAAACTAGGAATAATGAAATTATATTCATTATTTAACAACTTTAATATTTTTCCTACAAGAACCTAACTAGTTCAAGGTGGACACATAAATCAATATTTTATGTTGTTACCATTTAAAGTTAAATCCATTGATTTTTTCAGGTTTCTCATTATACACCACAAAATGTGATGGTGGAATTCTCACTATCGAGGTAGTACTTGCTGCAATATTGATTGGAAAAACTAATTTTCGAGTTAAAAACATGAATACATTATAAAAACAATAGCCAATAATATCTATAAATACATATTTTGGCTTAATATCAAGCAAGTAAAATAATATAAAACTTGAAATAAAGCAACTTGATAAACAAAAATATTTAAATTATCCAAGATAAAAAATAAACACTTTTGTTTATTTTAGTTCAAATTAAACATGTATTATGTCAAAACATTATGTTTAAACAAGAAAGAAAAAATACATGATTATACCAAAAAGTTTGCAAGTAATATGTATAAACTAAACAAGATATAAACATGGTTTATAAAAGCTTAGTTCAAATCTTGAGGGGTGTAGCTCAACTGGTCAGACCCTGAGTTTGCTCCCCAGAGATCATCAGTTCGAGTCTCACAAACTTCATGGCCACTGGAGACTTACATGGTCGTTAACTTCAGGACCTATGAGATTAGTCGAGGTGCAAGCAAGCTGACCTGGACACTCATGTTAATCTAAAAAAAAGCTTAGTTCATAAAATATATGTCATACAACAATTGAAAGAGATTCAAATAAATTGTATGAATTGTAATTTTAGAAAATAAATTATAACTTTAAAACAAAGATATATAATAACCTTCTAAAATTAAATAAAAAAACAAAGCTACAAGCAAACCAAAAAGTTATAAATTAAAACATGTAGTATTGAAGAAAAAAATAATATATATATATATATGTGAGAATATAGCAAATTAAATAAAAGTTAAATTCTTGTTTGAAACTCTTCCTTCATCTCTATTTTTATAGTGAATTTTGAAAGCTAAAAGGTTAAAATATTAATAAGAATTAATTCTCACAATTATCAATTATTGGTTAACCACCATAAATCAATAATTAAATCTTAAAAAAACTCAGAATTTTTTGGGTGGGAAAATCAATAATTTTTTTAGATTAATTTCTCATTCACCCATAATTTATTTATTTTAAACAAATTTTCAATAAAATACAGACCATAAAACAACTAATATTTGTTGGGTACCTAATCTATAATAATTTCATGTATTATTGTTAGCTTTGATGATCATTTAATTAATGGCACGCAGTGAATTCACGCGGGCGATAATGCTTGGCTACTTTCATGGTCTTATATATGGAATTGCCGAAGAACTTTCATGTTTTTTACACATGATCATAAGTAATGCTTACATCATTAAAGATTCTCTAAATTTACTAAAAAAGATCTTTTGCAGATATCAAACACCTATCTTCAGTCACCTTAACTAGAAAGAATAAATCAAATTGTTAAAATTAAAAAATTAACTAATTATCCTACTTGGATTTTTTTCGGTAAATGAACAATATTTTCAATCTCTTGACTGAAAATCTATAATTTTAACAAGTAGATATAGCTTCTGAAGATATTAAAGACCAAAAGTAGAATTTTTTTTTTTTTTTGTAAATATTGAACTAAATAGGCCATGTGAGCAGTCTAAAGCTAGCCCATTGGGTTAGAGATATTAGTCAGTGGTCTCACCGTGGATGGCCTAAGGCCGGTTGCAGTTACCCAGCCCAATCAATAATGAGTTGATGAGACTTGAGAGTTGAGAGAGCAACAAATACGAGGCGGATTTTTTTAAGACACCCGTCGGATAAAACGAGGTGGTGCCTCCCCAACTCTGTCGATTTTTTGTCCTCTCTGCGACACCTTGCCTTAAAGGCTTCAACGCGCTAACGGCTAAGGTGATCTTATCTTCGAACCTCCTCTACTCCAAAACACAAGCACAGCCGAAAAGAAAGAAGAAGACTCTAGTCTAGTCTGCCAAAGGAAATGGCCTCTACATCGTCAATGCAAATGGCACACGGTCCTCGCCTTGTTATTCAGGTCAATCTTTCTGTACTCCATAGCATGTTCACGTACTCTCTCCCAAGTTTAACACATTGAAACAACGACACGAGTAAGGAAATACGCACAGACAAGAATAATGAAGCAAATACTGGTAGATAGAGTTTGTGAATGACATGACACACCTTGGGTCATTGTTGACGCTGCTGGTTGCATGGCTACTAAGTACTAAGAACCCAGTTCTTGTTTGTTGTTGATTGTTTCTTTATTTTGCAATGTCTGTTTTTGGGCTTACTAATTTACAGATTGGCGACTACTGCTTATCAACTTCGAGAATTGTAGCGAAATGGGTTTTGTTAGAAGATCATTCTGTATTTATGACTAAAATAGGATTGACAGTTGGCCTTAACATTCATTTCACAATCTATCGAATCCCGCTTCTGCGTTC
>Ga0307510_10008742_pt1 | contig 12070 bp, 12 predicted proteins | sample 12_EM_MG_FD_207224 | JGI IMG/M metagenome (GOLD analysis project Ga0307510, IMG submission 207224) | Populus trichocarpa ectomycorrhiza microbial communities from riparian zone in the Pacific Northwest, United States - 12_EM | ecosystem: Host-associated > Plants > Roots > Unclassified | place...
CAGACAGATATGATAATATTCTAGGGAACTAGAAAAATGGGAAAACTAAAAAAGAGTAGGTATGATAGTAACCTATGAAATAAGAACTTTGCATACTCTTCGCTTATAGCATATGCGGATGCTAGGCATAAGTAGAAGTGAAAGCAAACAATTAACATGGTGGGTATGCTCTCAGGGGTGTTTATTGTTATCCCATCCCAGCAAGGCTGCAAGCACTATGGAAGGAATGACGCCTCATGGACTGGCAGCTGTTTTCAGGGTACAGTACAGCACTCTCCCCACCCCCATGTGGGTAACTCTTAGCCTACAACAAATGTTTTCTCTCGGTGCACTTTTATTGTTTCTTGGGTTGCCGCGTAATGTATACTAGGGTGGAGGAACCGGCAGCTCTCGCAGTTTGAGATCCACATCCCTCATCAACATTGGAGTCTCGGGGTGGGTGTTTTTCCTAATTCCACTAATATTCCCTTCTATCCTCCTAGTCTTCTACTGCCGTAAATGAGGGAATGGTTGGGGGTGGATCTTGGATGTCCTAAACTTCCCCTCTGAAGGGTTTGCGGTCTCCTAATGCGTTATGAATCGTTGTGGTTTTGATTTAGGGTCTTTTATTGCTTCGTGGTTTCCGGTTTCTTATGCTCATTTTGGGGAATGTTCTTCGGGTTATGATACAAAGATCTAAATCTAGGTTCAGGGTCTACAATATCCGACTATTCGCCCTAGAAGTGCTTAGCTAGTTGTTGCTACACGGAGTTGGAACGAGATATAGCTAGTGCCAGTTCCCTTAGAAGCAGAAGCCAGAGACATATATTCACATATATCTTACCTGTCGAGACTGGTGATGCTCTTGGTGTCAAGAACCTCCTTAAAATAACACGAGACTAGATAGCTACTTGTCAAAAAGCGAAGCAATGAACACTTACATAGTATTTCCACTTCATATTTCGGGGCCTGGTTATATGTTCTAAATCGGCATTACCCTACTACGGTAGGGGAATTTGTCCTCGAGAATGGGGGATTCCTTGAGTAACTGCAATACTATTGTTTAACCTTCCTCTGGGTTCTTAATCCAGCAATATGCATTGGAACCTGTATGTATGGGAGACACTTCCGGTGCTGAGGGAGATGATTGGAAAGAGGATGGAGACGATCTCAAGGACTATTTAACCTGTGTCCCTTCAGCTACTTGGCAGAGGTATTTGTGGGACATACCTAACATTAGTCATGCACCCAAAGGGAAGCGATTGGATAGTAATTGTGTCTAGCAAGCCACTTTGCCCCGCTTTCTCCTCTGTTGTCACAGAGTGTTCATAAGCTCCCCTGGCCACCCTACAAACCGTTGCACCGCTTCTGCATTCAACCAACATTTTGGATAAGGTACCATGGCCCAAACTTCATATTCAGTCAGCGTCGGCAACAGCAATGCCCACTGCGGCAACGTAATAGGTAGTTTCAACAACACTTTCTATAACTCCGACGGGGATGCGCAAATTATGCGTTGGCTCTCGCCACTGGACCCGAATAACAGACACCAAGGCGTGCGCACCGATCGGCTCGACGGTGTAGGAGATTGGTTTTTGGAAACGAGCGAGTTTCGGGAGTGGAGGGGTGGCGAGGGTGGAACCGATGATGTTGTCTTGCTTTGCTCCGGGAATCCGGGAGTCGGCAAGACTTATCTGAGGTAAGAAGCAGGATTTCTTTTACAAGAAGCGAATACCACTGACAGACAGAAATATTAGTTCGTTGGTGATCGACAGCCTGTGCGATCAGGGCTGGGAAGAAAATATCGCGGTTGCAGCCTTCTACTGCGACTTCCTTTCGCAGCAAGAGCAGACAATCAACAACATTGTCGGAGCTATTCTGAAGCAGCTAGTAGGTAGAGGGGAGATCGCGGAGGGTCTACGGGAGGCGTTTCAAAAAGCGAAAAAGGAACTTGGTGGTAGAGGGCCGCGACTTGTAGATCTGATGGGGATGTTGAGAACTGCTATTGCTGCACTACCCCAGGTTTTCATCTGTGTGGATGCCTTAGACGAATGTTTGCCGAAATGCCTGCCGGAGCTTCTAGAGTGTCTGAGAGATATTGTTCGGGAGTCCCCTAGCACGAGAATATTCCTCACCGGGAGGCCCCATATTCGGGAAGATATTCAAAGATATTTCGCCAAGGCGGTTGTGATACCCATCAGCCCTAACACAGATGATATCCGGGGTTATCTGGAGATGAAGTTAGACAAGGATTCCGAGCCAGAGGCGATGACCAACGATTTGCGGGCGGATATCGTGAGAGTTATCCTAGAAAAGATATCTGATATGTGCGCAGGACCATTTCGGATCCCTACTCTGTCAACGCTGTATACTTACTAACGATTGCGTGTAGATTCCTCCTCGTTTCGCTCAACATCGATGCTATTCTAGGAGAGGTGACGATTCGCCGGAGAAGAAAGAAACTTGAAGAGATGACACTTGGCCATGGATTGAGTGATGCCTACATGGCAACTCTAACGCGACTGAAAGCCCAGAAAGGATATAAATCGGTACTTGGGCTGAAGGTCCTGATGTGGGTGATGTATTCGGCACGGCCGCTACGAGCCCAGGAACTCTGTCATGCCTTAGGGGTGGAGATAGGATCCGCGGATCTGGATTTGGAAGATGTTCCTGCGTTACGGACACTGGTTTCATCTTGTCTGGGTCTTGTCACGGTCGAGGCGTCTTCATCCACAGTCCGACTAGTGCACTTTACTCTTCAGGAGTATCTCTCCAGCGATCCGACCCTCTTTCATAGTCCTCACTCAACAATTGCCGAGGTTTGCTTGACATACCTCAATTTTCGATGTATCAGGGATCTTTCACCAACTCTTCGTTCGGCCCCCACAACAACTCACCTTCTAGAATATGCTTCTTTTTACTGGGGGGTACATACGAGAGTAGGGATGACGGAAAATATCAAAATGCTTGCATTGAGGCTTCTCGATAGTTTTGATGAGCATATATCTGCTCAGCTCCTGTTGTTGCGCAACAATCGGTATGGAAGCCCGGGCCGGTACTATTACGGGAAGAATGGACCTACGAGATTTACAGGACTTCACGGAGCCGCATTTCTCGGGGTCGTGGGGATAGTTTCTACTGCATTGGAGATGATGGAATGGGAAGTTAATGCATACGATTGCATGGGGATGACGGCTCTCACCTGGGCAGCTGCAAGAGGGCACGAGGAGGTCGTAAAGATGTTTTTGGGACGAGAGGACGTCAATCCCGACCAGGCAGACGCCGAATATGGCCGGACGCCACTCTCGTGGGCGGCCCAGGGCGGGCATGAGGGAATAGTAAAGATGCTTTTGGAGCGAGAGGACGTCAATCCCGATCAGGCAGACACTAAATATGGCCGGACACCACTCTCGTGGGCGGCTGCGGAAGGACATGAGGGAATAGTAGAGATGCTTTTGGAGCGAGAGGGCGTCAATCCCGATCAGGCAGACACTAAATATGGCCAGACACCACTCTCGTGGGCGGCTGAGTATGGGCATGAGGGAATAGCAGAGATGCTTTTGGAACGAGAGGGCGTCAATCCCAACCAGGCAGACACCGAATATGGCCGGACACCACTCTCGTGGGCGTCTGTGGAAGGACATGAGGGAATGGTAGAGATGCTTTTGGAGCGAGAGGGCGTCAATCCCGACCAGGCAGACACTAAATATGGCCGGACACCACTCTCGTGGGCAGCTGCGTATGGGCACGAGGGAATAGTAAAGATTCTTTTGGAAAGAGAAGGCGTCAATCCCGACCAAGTAGAGACCGGATATGGCCGGACACCACTCTCGTGGGCAGCTATGAAAGGACAAGAAGGAACAGTAAAGATGCTTTTGGAACGAGAGGGTGTCAATCTCGACCATGCAGATACTAAATATGGCCAGACACCACTCTCGTGGGCGGCTGTGGAAGGACATGAGGGAATAGTAAAGATGCTTTTGGAACGAGAGGGCGTCAATCCCGACCAGGCAGACACCGTATCTGGCCGGACACCACTCTCGTGGGCGGTTGAGAAAGGACATGAGGGAGTAGTAAAGATGCTTTTGGAACGAGAGGGCGTCAATCCCGACCATGCAGACACCGAATATGGCCGGACACCACTCTCGTGGGCGGCTGAGTATGGGCATGAGGGAATAGTAAAGATGCTTTTGGAACGAGAAGACGTCAATCCCGACCGAGCGGACACCCGATATGGCCGGACACCACTCTGGAAGGCGGCTTGGTACGGGCGTGAAGGGGTAGTAAAGATGCTTTTGGAGCGGGGGGACGTCGATCCCAACCGGGCAGACACCTTTTATTCCCTGACACCACTCTCATGTGCGGGTAGGCATAAAGGGATAGTAAAAATGCTTTTGCAACGAGAGGATGTCAATCGCAGCTATTTAAACACCGAATATGGCCGGTCACCCCCCTAGGTGGCTAAGGATGGGCATGAAGGGGTAGAGAAAGGGGTTTTGCGGCGGGGCAATCTCAACTCCGACACAGTAGGTCGCAGTGGCCCGATATCTCTCCCGTCGCATGCTGGGCATGGGGGCTAGTGTGTGGTAGAGATGCAATTCCGCGCTGGTCACCCGGGCGCTGACATCGGGGACCTCAACGCTCAACCTGTGCTCCGTTGCCAGATCGTTGTGAGAAAACCAGAGTATTAGGACTCAAGATTTCTGTTTCCCAGTCCACTGATAGAGGCCTCCCACCGACCCCACCACCCCGGATCTCTCAACCCCTTCCTCTAGCCCCTAATGCTCTGGAACCCTCCACGGGAAACCGAAACTCATCCTAGCATTCAACCAGTTCTCTCATTTGCCGTCAATTGGCATTTTTTCTCCATCTCCTTTCTTAGTTGTCTTTCCACTTTTCTCCTTTCCATCTTTCCATCTTCTACTAGATATATTCTCGTTCCGTATATACTTGCAAAGCGAGGTATTGGTGTAGGCAAGACCTCCATAAATTTAGATGTGAAAATATCTTGATAAGGGTGTTTTTCTAGTGTACTGCACTACGGATTTAGGAAGTGCGATCTGCTCATTTGGTGACGCAATTAGATGCGAGGGTGCCAAGTTAGTATGGAATTAGGAGGAGTTTATTTCGACATCATGTGTTTATTCTGGCTGTACCTATCCCCCCTCCCCCAATCTTGTGCCTTCACTAGGCACTAAAGTTATACCTTGCTTCGTCATAAGAAAAATATTTTACAAGGCAATGGATTAGGAGAAGTTAACTCACCAAAGTGAAAATACTGGAGCAACGGCGCTTATAGCTTTGGCCCGTAGCTGCTTTTACAAGGCAAAGAAAGTAAAATAAACATTTTTTCCTTCTCTGCTATCATATGATACCTAGCCGATCGCCAACCTTAGGGCATAGGGTCTGTTTCTACCATCCCGTAGCAGGATCGATAAACCCTTATTGATGGGGGCTAGGTTTTCCAAACCTCATAGTCCCCATAGGGCAAGATTGTTCAATCCTCCTGCCATACATGGCGGATCGTTCGGTGATAACCCATTGTCAAAGTGTTGTCAGCGGCGTGAATTGAACTCCTGGGCTCCTCCTAATTGCGACAGGGGTTAATCATTTTTTGACATGTTAGCCAGTGCGCTGGCTAGGTATTATTTCCATAGAATATCAACCTAAGAGCAGACACTTATCCCACTGAAAGCTAGATTTCTGTATTTAACGGGAAGAGGGGCGTACCTCTTAAGTTAGCAGATTTCAAGCGAGGTGTTTTTATCCCTTAGAGTATGAGATTCTCTATAATTTCAAACAAAAGTCTTGCTTTGTGATCTCATTACCGCCATACGTTAGGATATGAAACCACACATCCCGAACGATACGGGTTTACCAGTACTAAATGGAGGATAGAACACGCACCAGATCATTCTTATAAGGTATGTTTACCTTCTCCTAAGTTCGCATCCCGCCAATTGAACTCGGAGGAGGGGTAAAGTATTTGGACACCTGTTGCCCGAGCCTAATCACTATATTTGGGGAATGGAGATCAAGCTGGGTGCTTTCTTAAGCTCTCAATTCGTATCCCGCACGCTTAAGCGATATCCTGTAATAATTGATACCCTTTCTGGGTTTTCTTGATCCACCCGCATCCTAAGCACTCTACCCCTGCCCAGAATATTTGCATAGGGATGTGACTTGAAACACAGGAATCGCCTTTCCATCGGACCAGTCCCAGAAATGTGGTGGTCCACCTGCTGGTGCCCAACAGAATTCATCCAACATTCACATACACCCACACGCTCCCCCGACAGCAATTCAAGCCAGCGCAGCTGAGGAAAGAAAATAGAGAAACCAAAAATAAGGAAGTTGGAATGTCCTAGCTATTTGATAGCCTGCAAGGATCACTAGTTTTATATAGCGCGTGTAGAGGGTTCGCAAAACTACCATATTAGGTCCGCTCCATAAGAGCACATCTTGAATCACCAAGTATGATTCGTGATGGTCTAACTATGGTAGTGAGGTTTAGTATTAATCCGCCAAGCTTTAGAAACACTACACTCGTTCTAGAGGGGCACCGGGCAATACAAGATCAGGGCGGTTTCTAAAGTTCCATACCAACGGCTAGGGCTCGTGCGCTGAATTCCGTTAGGACTTTTAGGCTCGAGAAGTTTGCACTAACCCACCCCCCTAGTCACCGGGCCTGAAAAATGGTTTTTGTCATGATGATTTCAGCTAGCCATAATTTGGAAGCTCGAACCCCATTTTTTGATCCAATTCCTTTCAGATATGTTCTGTCCCCTTCCTAGTAGAATAGGTGGCGGGATGCCCCCATTATCCTTGTGGAGGTATGAGTCTATCCTTCCGGGGGGGTACCGGCCTGTGCATGCCGGGGGCTCACTCTTAACCGGGACTGAGAATAGGGAGTGCTTGACAGGGCAGTGCGTTTTCGCATAATTTTGGTAAAACCGGGCCGATTTCCTTCTCACCAGGAGTGAAATGCCCTCGGGGGATTTCCTGAGTGTTGGGAGGGTGACTTCCCTAATTGGAGTGCCGCGGGGTAGCCAAGGGTGCAATCACACTCGCACGCTAGGAGGAATCTAACCGAACAGGAAGGGTAGATGGATTTTATCTACGGTGGCCCCGAGTAAATTGATTGCAAAATACCCCCCGGGAACCGCTGCGACAAATCACTTCCTGACAATACCCAATAGACCCTGAATGGCGATGTCATCCTTTCTAGATTAGCCATCACTACCCAAGGCAGCAGTTGTTATTAGACTTCTTCTCGAAGGATTTGGAGAACCTTCATGTTTATCGGTCAGATTCTATAGACACCCCTGGAGACGTTACCCAAGGGTTGATTACGATACTGCCCGGCGGCTAGGGTTTGGTCTTCGTGCCCAACTATAATACCTGAGATTGGTGAAACACGAATCCCTGAAAATGATATCATGATGTAGCAACTTCGAGGTTCTAAATTGTACGAGAGCAAAAGATACACAAGTAAAAGAAAGTTTGGAAATAACAATTCACTTCCACCTTTGATAAAAAGAAATTCCTAAAAAGGGACTCTAACCCTCCAAGCTCCTAACAGATGGTGAAGACGACAGCCACGAAAGGAAAGCAAATATGATAAGGAAAGGATAGTGCAACCGCAGATTAACTTCTCGACCCGCTTCCCCTTATCCATTTGCTAGACCTCAATGCATCCCGCTGAGTCTCCCATATTTCGTGTCCGAGGCTCATCAGTCGAGTGCCAAACGCCCCCAATACGTCGTCAACTTCAAGATCCTCGCCGCTATCAAGTGCGATGCCCCTCCCTTCCTCACCGCCAAATGTCATCCTTGCCCAGCAGTGGCGGAGATGGCTGACCCAGGGTGCAGCCTCCTCAGGTCTCACATTTGTCGCAATCAAGTAGAACGATGACCTGGTAGCGTGCATCGATTTAGGCTTGAATAAATTGATATCTGCGAACTGGCTGAAGCGGTATAATAGAGACATGGTATACCACTGCTCCACTCTGTGTAGGAGAACAAGCATAGTGCCGCCGGGCCGGATATTCGTGAGTGCAAGGATCAACTGTGAAAATAGCAGTCTCCCAGGCTCCCATGGGCGGTGTCCCGCCTGTTGGTGCGTGCGCAGTCGTTGGCCGTCGCATATTACTAGGTCATATGGAGGGGACATCTGCGGTAGCGGTGGGTTCTCGGCGAATGCCTGGCGGTCTGGGAAATCCTCTGGCGCACTCATACCTGGGGGAAGGTATATGGTGTGGAGGGTCAGATCTGTAAATGATATGGTCAAGTGCCGGTCGGAGGTCCGGACGATCAGTTCATGCCCGCCGCTCTCTACCGGGAGGGTTATCCCGTCCACGATGCATTGGGGGTTTTTCCTCAGAGCGTACTCGGTAAACGCGCCCGGGGCCAAGCATACATCTAGGACTCGCTGTCCAGCTTGAGGTGGGAATATATTCGAGGCGTGGTTAATCTCCTCTGCTATCTTTAACATCCCATTGAAAAACCCCTGTTGAGTTTTCTTGTTATTGGCAGATGAATCAGCGGTGTTCCTTTGCCTGGTAAAATGGCGTTCTGCCTCCTTGGATTCCCAGCCCTGGTGAAATTAAATAGTCAGAAGTCAATAAATTCGAACATGATGGTACGTAGATCAAACGGGCTACGCAGATATGAAGACTCTCATGTTAGGTATCGGAGGGGCTAGCGGCACTGACCTTTGCTCTCAACTCACACAGATCTTGAAAGACCCTAACATTATTTTGCTCAAGAAAGGCCTTAATAACATCCGATTTCAGCGTCTGACTTCTGATATCCCCGTAATCCATCTTTTCCCTCAAATTCGAAACAGGACGAAAAAAAAGATAAAAAGTCCGCAAGGCCTCAAAATCGACAGTAGTAGACTGGAAAAGTGGTACTGAATTCGATATTAAGTACTAGTATCGCAGCCGGGGTACACACACGGGAGGAGCAAGAAAAATGAAAAAATGAAAAGGGCAATTCCCTCAAGTTGAATGCTTATCGCCGCCAGGTATCTAGGTAGGCAAGGTGGATAGTGGAGCAAGCTACTCGTAATTAAGATAATGAGAAAAGCAAAAGATCAAGGCGCGGCAATCCAGGTTGATTAATAGTCTCCTCCAAGAGGAGCTCCCCAAACCACCGATCATGGCTAGGGACAAAAAACTTTCCTGAACACAAAGGCCTTGAACTCCTGTGCGTAGAGTACTGTACGTGTATGTCTATCTATCATGCCCCCAATAATATCCCAGTCTAGTAGGTATGGGAGGTGGAAAGAAGGGCTCTGACCAAACCTGACTGAACTAAGGCTGTGGTAGTCAACTCTTGCCGGGGTGCAGGGAAAGGTGAGGGGAGCCCTTGTTCAGTAGCCGTGCTTGGATAGTTAGCTAGAAATTAAGCACTGCAAGGTCTAAATATAGCTCTTTCCCAAGTGGTTAGTATTTCCCTATGCCGGACGAGACTAGGTGCTCGTTTCCATCTCGATAAAGAGCACCATGGGTGTAAAATACAGTATTTAGGTAACCCCCCCAACGGTGGTGATCCGGTGAAGGAATGGGGTTTTTTCGCTTTCCGGGTTTTGGTGGATACCACCCGGATATAACTAGGAAGCGCAGCACTATGCACTTAAAACCACGAGGCAGAACAGGAGTTGGCATGTCAAATCGAAAGGTGAGTCACTTTGGCGCCTTGCAAGTGCGTTGCGTGAAATTACTCTTATCGCTAGGAGTGCAAGGCCGTCTATCATACCACCCTGGAGCCTAGGGAGAAGCTTTTTCTTAAATTTAGCAGTGAGACAGAAGACTAAGTGTTTCCTTCCGTGAGCGATATTGGTACCAGCACCTTCTTGAGGTGTATTGTCCGTAGAGTTGAGGTAACTTACCATAGCATTTAACAGCATTCCCTATCCCACGTAAGTCTCTGAAGGTACTTGCTAATCAGATAAGTAAAAGCAAAGCTACTCTCTCCTTGTGTGCAGTTTTTCGTACCTAGTATACATACTGCATGTCATATCCACTGCAAACCAGGCCTCCAATAACATAGTACTGTTATCCGGCACTTTTCCGATAGACCTCCGATCGCCAATATGAGAACTCACTAGTGAAGTTAGGAGACCTGGATGCATAGTAAACATGGTGGCTGGGCTATTATACAATGGGAGCCGGTGTTACAGTTTCCCGGGGAAAAGGGGGGTTCGGGATATGCAGAGTAAGCTGGGTGAGTGCATAGTTTCTCGCAAGACGGATAGAGCCCTAGGTTGTTAGATCACCCCTGGGATTTTGAATTTGCTTTGTCCCCATTTGCACGACAGGAGTGATATCATACAAGAGGCTAGGAGAAAATTGTGGGGCTTTTGTGAGGGCTGGATTGCAGGGTACTGCACAGTACCGGTTCTCCATAGTGATACTACCCCAGTACCCTTCAATAAGTTGATATTCTAGTGGGGGGTGCCGTGCGGTAAGGTACTTTGACCTATGTCCGGTGCGATTAATAAACTTTTTCGTAAAATAAACTTGAGCAGCGGCCACCACATCTGTACGCTCAAGCACCGGTACTATACTAAAATCTCCCACTATGTAGCTTTTAGGGCTACCGGTACATACAGCACTCAGGCGCCAAGTATCCTAAGTATCCATCACTAAACACCTGCACAATAGGTAACAGTACAGGGATCACCTGTGCTATCTTGAGAACTAATTAGATAACTGACAAATACAAAGGATCTCCCAAAACCATAGAATCTCCTTCCCCAATGTACATATATGCGACGGATGCTTCAGAGTGGTAGAACACTAACACAGGTTGCGAAAGAATGGTATATTACATACACCCTAGAGCACCCTCGCAGCCCTTGTGTTGCACAGGAATTTCATACAACGTCTACCAGCCCATGGAAGCGTCCCGACCGAACCGTTGCACTATCATATGATATTCCAGAATTTATTCGCTCTGTATGCGTTCTTCCTCTGCTATCCCTAGACACCACAACTCAACTAAGCATTAAATCAAAAGTAGAGTTCCGCGCCACCTTGCGCACGGAAACTTGCATTCGCATACACAGCCACATAGCGTAATCTCCTTGACAGGGTTATCATACTCGAGTACACCGGTCCGAGACAGTTCCATTCCATGTTGAGGGACTGGAAACCCCCGCCGGAGATTCCGAGTGGCGCCTACCATCGACCCGTCTCACTCACCTCTCCACCATCCTTAAGTTACCCGGGTAATTGGCACATTGACCATACATGGTGCGGTGTTCCGTTATCCCATGGACCGATGAGACATGCAGATTCCGCACCTTCCGGATTTAGTATATGTATCCAGGGCAAGACAGTAATTAATCAGCAAAGCTCAACCTCAACGAAGGCAGCTTTTGCTGGGTATGAAGGATAATAGTGCTTTGCCGAAGACGAGATTCAAGTTCAAAAAATTATTGTCACCTGAGATGCCTTCCAAACAAGCTCCTTTTACGTCTCTTGAGAACGAAGCCATAGTAGCTAAAAGAAGGCGAACTACAACAGCTAAAGCGGTTCCTACATCCTCCACTTCCGAGTCGGTAAAGTCAAAGCCACAAGTCTCCCGTACCAAAGTCCTTAAACCTTCCGATAAGGAGCTTGCAGAGAAGCTTCCCATCCCGCCGCAATTTGACTATTTCCAGAGCCCATTTCCAGTACATAATGCCCGCCCCTTGCTACCAGCCAAGTAGCTCCATTCACCACTCGACTTGTTTGGACTCTTCTTCGGTAATTCAATACTTGAATCGATCATAACAAATACAAATCGATATGCAGAACTGAAGCGGCTTCCTTTCCAGCCTGTACAGGATACTCCAGAGTTGGATAGAGAAAAGACACTAGGTGTAGAGGGTAGTGGGGAGACAGCTGTAGAGGAGCGGCCATGGAATCCAATGAGCTGTGGAGAATTGAAAGTGTTTGTTGGATTGCAAATACTGATGGGAGTGTATCAATATCCGGGAATTGAAGACTATTGGTCTGGGGGCCAGGGGGTCAAACATCCAGAATTCGAAAAGATGTCCTGCAATCGTTATCTGCAGATCAAGCGCTATTTTCACCTATCTC
>Ga0307510_10008744_pt1 | contig 12069 bp, 9 predicted proteins | sample 12_EM_MG_FD_207224 | JGI IMG/M metagenome (GOLD analysis project Ga0307510, IMG submission 207224) | Populus trichocarpa ectomycorrhiza microbial communities from riparian zone in the Pacific Northwest, United States - 12_EM | ecosystem: Host-associated > Plants > Roots > Unclassified | place...
TTGCGAAATCAGTGAAGGTGTCTCGTATCTGTTCGGAGATCGCGGCGAAACGGTTCTCCTCGTATTTCATCCCAAGAGAAAACAATCCATTGAGAGCAGGAGAGAGGATCTTTTCTGACCGGGTGTTCTCCATGAAAAAACCGGCCGAAAACACCGAGTAGAAAACAACGATATTTTTCAGGTTCGGCGCCAGCTTGCTGGTCGTTTCATACAACGCATACGAATGCTTCAGGTCCTGCGTTCTGCTGCAGAGATTGAATGACCCATCGCAGAACTGCGGATCGAACCCATGGTCGCCATGTGACGATCCGAGAGCCAATGTCCGCAGCTCGCCAATGTCTTCACGGAGCATGGCTCGTTTCGCGGCGAGAAGCACAATCGCATCCTTCAACGGGCCTGTTACGAAACTTTCCAGGAAGGCGTTGGTCTTGGCGTCCAGAATGGCATCGGTCTTGGCGGGCAAAATCCGGCCTTCGCCCATTGAGGTTTTGATTTCGCGAAAATCAGAAACCAAAAGACCGTCCTCTGCGCCCGGATTCGTCATATTCAGGATACGTCCCGTTGGAAGCCAAACTCGGCTTTCGACGACGATCTCGCATCGTTTCGAAAATTGAACATAACGCTGCATATCAGCGCCTCCGCCTGATTCGCCACGCGGCGGCGCGGCGCGGCGAGCGCCGAGTCCAGCTTCGTGCAAGCTCCAGGGAATAATCGTGGAGTGGCAACCTTCCTGAAATGTCAGGAGGCAGGTTGCCGCCTGCTGTCCCATGATCCGGAAGGTCCCCGATGAATTATCACGACGGCACTCTCGCAAAAACGAACGAGGTTTCGACCGGGCCGTCTTCGCTGACGCGGGAAGAATATTATCAGATTTGCCTTCGGCACTTGAAAACGGGTGAGCTTGAGCAGGCCGAAGCCCGTTGCCGGGAAGGGCTGGCTGCGGACGCAAACCACGCTGGCTTGCTTCATCTGATGGCCGGTGTGTCCCTGCTCAACGGGAACTACGATGCCGCCGTGGACTGGGCTTGCCGCGCCCTCACGAGCGAGATGAAGGCGACTTATCTCGCGACGCTCGGAACGGCTCTGCAAGGCAAGGGGATGCAGGAGCAGGCGCTGGAGGCGTTTGAGCGAGCGGCGGAGCTTGATCCCGTTGACCCGTCAATCTGGGAGAATTTTGGCAATGCGTTGAGCAGGGCGGGGCATGTCGACCAGGCGAGCCGTTGCTTCGTGATCGCGCGGGCTTATCATACACTGCCGTTCCTGGCGGAATGCCGTTCGGCTCCCCGAAGCGGCTGGAACGCTCTGACGCAGCAGTTCAACGCGCATCTTCAAGGCCGCGCGGGGCCGGATGAGGCCCGCGATCTCATTCATTGCTTCTGGTCGAACGCCTCGCTGAGCGAGATGTCGCGTCTCTCGCTTCGGTCGATGGTCCGCCAGGGCCATCCGGTCAAGCTGTACACTTACGATGACGTGGCCACCATGCAGGCGCTTGTGCCGCCCGGAGTCATGGTGGCCGACGCCGGAAGCGTGGTGGAGCGTTCGCTCTACCAACATGCCGTCGTGCACAGCGAGATCCGCTACTTCAGCGACATCTTCCGCTATGCTATCCTTCACGAATTCGGCGGCTGGTGGCTCGATACGGACATCGTCCTCGTGAAGCCCCTGAACTTTGCGTCCGAGCATGTGTTTTCCACGCAATGGTCGGGAGTCGAGGACGGGCATGTCTGCGCCGGCGGCGTGATGCGCGCGCCCAAGGGCTCGCTTCATATGGCCAGCCTGCATGCCCTGTCGCTGCGGCGGCTCCTGAGCGAAAAGCGCGTCGAATACGGCGCGGTGGGGCCGCTGCTGTTGAGCGAATATCTGCTTGCGACACGCAACGATGAGCTCCGGTCGTCGATCTTGCCTCCGACCACGTTCAATGCGATCGACTCGCGCGAGGTCGATTTGTTCGTCTCCGAAAGCCGCGACGGCTTCGAGATCTTGAGCGACCCCCGTGTCACGGGCGTCCATCTCTGGGGAAAAATCTGGGACGAGCGGGGGCTGCGCCTCGATACTGTCCCCGACCAGAGCGTGGCCGGTTATCTCAAGAAGCTGGTTCTCGAGCCGAACTGACCGTTGGCGACTGAGATCCCTTAGGGCTCAGTCGATCATCTCGGCTTTCGTCGCGCTCTGGCCCGGCCTGTCATGGTCGCGCCAGAACCAGACGGTCACGACGGCGGAGCGGCCGCGAACCTGCGTGAGCAGGGGGCCTGTCAGGATGCCGTCGCGGGCGCCGTGGAAGTCGGCGGCATCCAGCAGCGTATCGGTCAGCGCGAGCCACGCACAGTTCTGGGCCGCAACCTCCATCAAGCGGCTCGCGACGTTGACGGTGTCGCCCGTCGCCGTGATGTGCTGATGGCTTTCGCCGAGGCGGGAGGCGATGATCGGGCCGAAATGCGCGCCGATCTTGAAGCCGAGCTGGCCGCGGATCGCTGATGGCAGCGAAGCGATCCAGCGATCGACGCTGCGATACAGGTCAATCGAACATTTCAGCGCGCGCGCCGCGTCATCGGGCATCGCGTGCGGCAATCCGAACAGGATCATGGCGCCGTCGCCGAGAAAGCCGGTGATCAGGCCCCCGCAATCGACCGCCGCCTTGTCGATCAGCGCATGAAACGCCTTCAGAAATTCCTGGAGCTCGTCCGGATCGATCGCTTCGCTCAGCGCCGTGAAACCGGAGAGATCGATGAACACGACGGCCGCATCCTGCCGCACCGGCTTGGACAGGAAATTCGGATCACGTCCGAGCCATTCCTGCACGGCAGGCGCCTGGAATAGCGCCAGCGATCTGCTCTTGTCCGCAAAATATTGCGTGCGGCGGCCGCCGGCCCACAGCTGCACGCCGGCAAACACCGCGACCGGCGGCACGGCGGCGACGAGTGTCGTTGCGGCGTTCAGCCAGATGCCGTGCGTGAAGGCGAACAGATTGAGCCCGGCCCAGGCGATCATCACTGCGGCCGCCGCGACGATGCCGGGCGCGCTGCGCCGCCAGGCGAGCAGGCCGACCAGCAGCATCGGCAAAAGGATCGCGAAAAGCGCGTCGGCGATGCGAACCCTGCGGTCGCGCATGATGCCGTCACCGGCGACGAGATGGGTGATCGCGGTCGAGATCACCTCGACGCCGGGCATCAGGGAATCGAACGGCGTCGGATAGAAGTCGCCGCCGCCGGCGACCGCGGCGCCGATCACGACGATGCGGTTCTCGATCGCCGCGCGACTGAGCGTGCCGTCGAAGATACTCTGCGCGCTGACGGTGCGGATGGTTCGGCGCGGGCCGTAATAGGTGATCGGCAGCGCGAAATCGGTGTCGGTCGGCACCGCGCGATCGCCGAGCATGAGATGATCGGGCGCGATCGTCAGCGGCTTGTCGAGCGCGCGCGCCGCGACCCGCAGCGGGAATGACAGCTCGACCTTGTCGCGGGTCCGGAACAGCATCGGCACCGAAAGCGGCGAGCCCGACTGCCCCGTCGCGACGTTGACGACGCCGACCTCGGCGTGATCGGCGAAGGCGGGCAGCGGCAGCAGGAAGCGCTCGGCCTGCGGCAGCGCGGCGAGGGGGCCCTGGCTTCCCGCCTCCACGGTCTCGCTGGCACTTGGGAAGATCGCCGCAGCGGCGAGGATCATGGGGCCGGTGGCGAGCGTGCTGGCCAGCGTGGCGTCGCCGATCGCGGCGCTGCGGTCGACCAGGAGCAGGTCGATCGCGACGACCTTCGGCTTGAACTGCACGATGGTGTCGACGATTCGGGCGAGATCGGCGCGCGGCAGCGGATAGCTGCCGCCGCGTTTGACGACGGTGTCGTCGATCGCGACGATGGTGACGAGATCGGGCGGAGACTGCACGCCGCGGACCTGAGTCCGCCAGTCCGTCAGCGTTGCCTCGAGCCGGTCGAGAAAGCGCAGATGACCGTTGGCGTGAGCGGCATAAACGCCGGCGCCCCACAGCGCGGTGAGAACGAGGGCCACCAGGATCTGAACGCGTCTAGTCATGACGTACTGCAATCTTCTTTGTCGCCCACGCCTTGCTGCGCGGGCCTTAAATCGTTCGAGCCTATTGTGTCCAAGCCTCATTGTGTCCAGGCCTTATTGGCCCAGTCTCGTTATTGGCCAAGTCTTGTTATTGGCCAAGTCTTGCCATTAGCGCGTCGACGCGGGGCTGGCCCCATGTCTTGACGGTCAGCGGTCCGGTTGCCTCGACGTCGACGCCTTCGCCCCGACCGAGCACGACGCCGCGTCCGCGGCTCCTGCGGGTGACGCCGACACGGCCATCGGCGACGAAGACAGAGGTTTTGGCCTCGGCGACATCGACGGCCCATTTGGTGCCGCGCACCGCGGCGATCGCTTGCGGCGTCAACACCTTGAAGGGATTGCCGCCCGGCTTCTTGGGCACTTCGATCAGCAGCGCTTTGCTGCTCAATTCCACGGAGTCTATATGTCCGTCGCGGTTGGCGTCCTTAAGTTCAAATCTGGCGCCGCTTTCGGCAACGATCGTGATGCCATTGTCGCAGCGCCAGGTCTGTGTGCCCGCGGCCGACGGCGACGCCGTGCAGCCCGCATTGGCGGCAGGCTGTGCAGTCGCATATCCAATCAACAGAAACGACCCCGCCAGAGCGAAAAAACCGGCGCGCGCAATCCCTCTCATGCCAGCCTCCGTTTGCGTGCTTGGCACAGTTCAAGGCGATGTCGATACGGTACCGTATCACACGCAGAGGCTGCTGAAAAGTGCCACTCTCGCAGCTATTTCCTCACTGCGGTCTTTTCCAGTCGGGCGCGATCAACTTTCAGTCAGGGCGCCGTGCCGCGTGAGCGCTCCGTGCGCTGTGTGATGTGCGTGAGCAAGGCCGCGGGATCCCCTGATGCCCAAGCCCATGAGCGGGGCAGGGAAGTCCAGCGCCCGCCAGCCTCGCGCAACGCTTCCCCGCTATCTTGCGGGTATTGAAGACCACGAAAACGACTTGGTTGGATGGCCTTAGAGGGGCGGCCGGTGACATCAGCCGAGCGCCCGATCCGGCCGAGAATTATGGTTAACAGATGCGACTAAGTCCGTAGTTCTGCGGGCTTTTTTCTCGGAATGAGACCGCGTTAACGAGTTGCCTCACATCGGCCCGAACTTAATCCGCATTTAACTAAAAGTCGCCTTAATGACGCTCCGACCCTCTGCGAGATGCTGTTACCGGATCGTGACCAGCGGCACTTCGAAGGGGGATTGAGTGACACCGTCCTGGACGCAAGGCGAATGAGTACGAGTATCGCTGCGCAGAGTAACGCGGCACGGAAGTCCGAAAATCCTGGCAAGAATTCATATCGGAAGCCTTCCCGGAAAATGACCACCCAAAACGTGCTTGGCGCGGCTGTGATCGGCTGCGTCGTGCTTGCCGGCTGGACCGTCTACAACAACATCTTCGCTGCCAGCGTCTACCCGTCCGTCGGCAGCGCCGGTTACGACGAGCCCGTGCTCAGGCGCGCGCCCAAGGTCGCGCTGCGCGAGGCGGGCGATGCCATCAAGGAAGCTTTTGCGCTTCTGCCCGACCGCTTGCAGGTCGTAGCCCCGATCTCGCGCGAGATGTTCAACGAGCGCTTCGCCGCGGCTGCCACGCAGGGCGTGGAGTCGAATGCGGCGAGCGCCGCGCCCGCAACCAGGGTTGCCGAGGCCCCGAAGCAGAGCGTGATCGCAAAGGTCGCGGAAGCGCTGAAGCCGGCTTCGGCCAAGATTGCTGACAAGACGGCCGACAAGGCCAAGCGCGCACCGGATGCGCAGATCCAACTGGCTTCGGCGGATCCTGCCGAGATCGTGCCGGCGCCCGAGGCGAAGCCGAAATCGTTTGCCGATCGCGCCAAGGCGGCGGTGATGTCGATCACCGGGCCGCGCCCCTCGATGGTCGACAAGCTCTGGGGCAAGCGCGAGCCCTCTGGCGGGCTGCTGGCCTATGCCTCGGCCGACGCCAGCGTGACCGCGTCGATTGCGCCGAGGGAGCAGAATCCGATGCTCGGCGGCTCGGCGCCCTATGAGCGCGACACCGCGGTCTACGACATCACCGCGAAGATGGTTTATCTGCCCGACGGCACCAAACTCGAGGCGCATTCCGGCCTCGGCTCAAATCTCGACGATCCCCGTTCCTCGCGCACGCGCATGCGCGGCGTGACGCCGCCGCACATCTACACGCTGAAGCCGCGCGAGGCGCTGTTCCACGGCGTGCCGGCGCTGCGCCTGACCCCGATCGGCGGCGAGAGCGCGATCTACGGCCGCGACGGCCTGCTCGCGCACACCTTCATGCTCGGGCCGAACGGCGATTCCAACGGCTGCGTGTCGTTCAAGGATTACTACGCGTTCCTCGACGCCTACCGCAACAAGGGCATCCGCAAGCTCGCGGTGCTGGCGCGGGTCGAGTGATCTCAGCTCATTCTCGATGATGCAAAAGGGCCGCTCGCAGCGGCCCTTTTCTTTTGTGTTTCAGCCCGGCCAGCACTGTCCGCCACCGTCGATCCTCAGCACCTGACCGGAGACGAAGGCGCCCATCGGCCCCGCGAAGAACTCGACCACGCGCGCGACCTCGTCGACGGTTGCGATGCGGTCCAGCGTGCCGGTCTCGACCATCCTGTCAGGGTCCACCGCGCGTGTGCCGAGGAAACGTCCGGTGCGGGTATCACCGGGCGCAATGCAATTGACGGCGATGTCGTAGGGACGGAGCTGGTCGGCGAGGCATCGCGTGTAGTGGGTCACGCCGGCCTTCGACACCGCATAGATCGCGCCGTTGGTGCGCCCCTTGAAGGCGGCGACCGAGCCGAGCGTGACGATGCGACCGCGGCGCCGTTCCATCATGCCCTTCGCGACCGCCTGGCAGGTCAGGATGGTCGAGAGCAGATTGCGCTCCAGCACCGCGCGCACATCGGCTTCCTTGATGTTCACCGCATCGTTTGGATCGGGCTTGCCCCCGGCGGCCGCGATGTCGCCGCCGGCATTGTGCACGAGAATGTCGATCGGCCCGAGCGCCGCCTCGGTCTCGGCAATCACCCTCGCGATGTCCTCGCCCTTGGTGAGATCGCCGAGCACGCGCTGGCTGCGGACATCGAACTCCTGACCGATCTCCGCGGCGACCGCGGTAAGCGTAGTGCCCTCGCCATATTCCGCCGGCCCGTTCTCGCGCATGCCGTGGATGGCGACGTCGGCGCCGAGCGCCGCCAGCTTCTCGGCAAAGGCGCGGCCAAGCCCGCGTCCTGCGCCGGTCACGAGTGCGACCTGTCCTGACAATACTTTCCCGTCATGTGCTGCCATGATCTTCTCCTGTTCTGAAATCCTAGTCCGCCGCGAGATCGAGGCCGATCGCCATCGCCTGCACCAGGCACATCGGCGCGACCAGCGTGCGCAGCGCAGGCTCGGGCATGTCCTGAATCTCGAACACGACGCGCGCCCCTTCCACGATCGGACTCAACAGGCTGTCGGTAATGGAGATCGCAGGCACGCCCCGCGCGACCAGTTCGGGAAACAGCCTCGCCGTGTCCGGATAGTAATTCCGGAAGCTGATCGCGACCAGCGCGTCCTCCGTGGTGGCGGCATGCGACTGCTCGTGGATGCTGCCGCCGGTGCCATCAAGAAGGACCACGCGCCGTCCAAGCTTGCGCAGGACGTAGGCGAGGTGGATCGCAACCGGAAACGAGCCGCCGAGGCCGAGTAGATAGATGTCACGCGCTTTCGCAAGGATCGCGGTTGCCGCGTCGAGCTCGCGCGCATGCACGGACTGGCTCAGCGTGACCAGCGACGATTGCGCTTCCGAGACGAAGCGCGACAGCACCGCGGCCGGCTGGCGGCCGAGGACCGATTTCTCCTCGCTCTTCATGCGGGCGAGCCGCGCCTTGTAGCTTGGTGCGACGCCAGCAACGAGGCGGGAGCGGAACACCTGCTGCATCTCGGTGAAGCCGCCGAATCCCAACGCATGGGCGAAGCGAACGATCGCCGACGGCGGCACGCCCGAGCGCTGCGCGACCTCCGCGACCGTGCCGAGCGCGACGTCCGTCGGGTGATCGAGCACGAACTCCGCGATCTGCTGCAGTCGGCCGGACAGCGCCCGGTGCCGCTGCGCAATGGCGCCGCGCAGCTCGTCGTAGCTCATCGCGCCTTGTGCCTTGTTCATCGAGTCGGGTCTCCGGATCGGTCGCCTGTTTAACGGCATTTCACTGTTTGGATCAAATATTCCACTTTACATAACAAATGGAATGAATATTCTAATCGTACAAAAAAGCAAAAGACTTCGAAAACGGGAGGAAACGATGAGAGGGCGTCAGATCTCACGGCGGAGCGTTCTGAAGGGCAGCTTGATGGCGAGCGTCATCGGCGGCACCGGCAGCTTCTTTGGGCCGTGGAAAGAGAATCACGCGTGGGCGCAAGGCGCGAAGCCGATCAAGCTCGGCCTGACCTGCGATGCCAGCGGCCAATACGGCAATAGCGGCCAGGATGATTTCCGCGGCATCAAGATGGCGATCGACGAGTTCAACGCCAAAGGCGGCGTGCTCGGCCGCCAGGTCTCGTTCATCACCGCGGACACCGAAACGACACCGGCCACCGGCAGCCGCGTCGCCGAACGCTTCATCACCCGCGAGGACTGCACCATCCTGATCGGCGCGTTGCATTCCGGCGTCGCCAACGCCATCACGCAGGTCGCCAGCAAATACGGCGTCATCTACATGAACACCAATTCCTCCGCGCCGAGCGAGGCCGGGGAGAACTGCTCGCGCGTGAAATTCGTCTGGGACGGCAACGGCACCAATTTTTCCAAGGCGTCGGTCAAGAACTCGGTCGATTCCATCGGCAAGAACTGGATGCTGCTGACCAACGACTACGTCTGGGGTCACACGACATCCGCCGCGACCAAGGCGCAGGTCGAGGCTGCCGGCGGCAAGATCATTGATAATCTCCTGGTGCCTCAGAACACCCGCGACTTCACCGCCTATCTCCTCAAGATCCAGCAAGCAAAACCCGACGTGGTGGCGACCGCCATCGGCGGCGACGACATCAAGGCGCTGCGCGAGCAGGTGGCGCAGCTCAAGCTCGACGGCAAGCCGGCCTGGATCAACAACCAGCAGGACTGGCCCGACGTCTGGGGTGCGCCCGACAGCCTGTTCGGCGTGTTCGGCACCACCTGGTATCACAAGCTGCCGCTGCCGGGCGTCGCCGAGTTCGTCAAGAAATGGCAGGCCGCCAACAAGGACGGCCCGATCCCGGTGCCGGGCAACGTTTCCTACAACGGCTACATGAGCACGCGCGAATTGCTCCGTGCGATCGAGCGGGCAGGGTCGACCAACAACGTCAAGATCATCAAGGAGATCGAGAACCTGAAGGTCTCGGCGACGGACCGCATGCAGCATTTCGACGCCTACATGGATCCGATGACGCATCAGATGCAGCAAACGATCTATCTGGCGCGGCGCAACGCCAAGCCGGCCGACAATACCGACCTGTTCGAGATCATCAGCTGGACCGAGCCGAAATCGGCCGCGGACGACGCCGCACCTGGCAAGTGCAAGCTCACGCCCTACGAGCAGGTGCCGACCGTCGACTCCTAGAGACGGTACGCCACGTCGCAGAACGGCGGCGCGCAAGTCGCGCGCCGTGCACCCGGGCCCTCTGTGTCCCGGGTGTGAGCAAATGCCAGTTGTGAGACCAAGACCTTGTTCGACCTTCTTCCGCATCTTCTGAACGGCCTTACGCTCGGCCTGTTGTTCGCACTGATCGCGCTCGGCTTCATGCTCATTGTCGGGCTGATGGAGCAGATCAACCTTGCGCACGGCTCCCTGTTCGCGCTCGGGGCCTATGTCGCCATGCAGCTGACCGGACCGCGGCCGCCATTGCCGGCCGATCTTGCCAGGATGTGGCTCGCGCTGCCGCTCGGCTGGCGCTATGCCGCGACGCTCGTCATCGCGCCCGTGATCGTGAGCCTGGTCGGCATGCTGATCGAGCTCTGCATGCGGCGCACCTATGGCAAGGATCCGCTGTACGGACTGCTGCTGACCTTCGGTGCGGCGATGGTGATCGAGGAGCTGATCCGCCTGGTCTGGGGCACGCGCGACTACGTTCTCCAGGTGCCGTCCGCCATCAATGGCGGATTCCTGTTCGGCGATCTGATCTGGTCGACCTATCGCTTCTACGCGGCGGGCATCGCGGCCGGGATCATCGGTCTGGCCTGGCTGTTGATCGAAAAGACCTCGTTCGGCGCAACCGTCAAGGCCGGCGCCCATGACAGCGAGATCGTCCGCGCGCTCGGCATCAACCTGTCGCGATTGCGGCTGCTGGTGTTCGTGTTCGGCACCATGCTGGCCGCGATCGCCGGCATCATCGTCGCGCCGATCTGGGGCATTCGTCCGCATATGGGCGTCGATGCCGTCATCCCCGCATTCCTGGTGATCGTGCTCGGCGGCGTCGGCAGCTTTTGGGGCGCGGTCGTGGCGGGGCTTCTGGTCGGACTGTGTGTCGGTCTTGCCGGCGCCTATGCGTCCGAATGGTCGTTGTTGTCGATGTACATCCTGCTCGTCGCCGTCGTGACGTTCCGCGCACGCGGCCTGTGGGGCAAGAAGAGCGTGCTCGAGGCCTAGGGAATGATTGTGGGATCAAAATCGTCATCCGACGCCGCGCGCCTCGTCACGCCGACGATGCTGGTGCTCTGGCTCGTGCTTGCAACGGTGCCGCTCTGGATCACGCGGATCGGGCTCTATCCCTATCTCGGGATCGAGATCCTGATCTGGTCGCTCTATGCGCTCGCGTTCAATCTGGTGCTGGGCACCGCCGGGCTTCCCTCATTTGGACACGGTGCCTATTTCGGCATCGGCGCTTACGCGTTCGGGCTCTGCCAGCTCGATATCGTCGCCAATCTCTGGATCTGCCTTGCTGCTGCCGCCGCGGTCGCCGGGCTTGCCGGCGTGCTGGTGGCGCTGTTCATCTCGCACCGGCGCGGCATCTACTATGCCTTCATGACGATCGCCTTCGGCCAGATCTTCTGGACGCTGGCGATCAAGTCGCACCGGATCACGGGCGGCGAGGATGGCCTGCTCAAGATCAAGCGGCTGCCGGCCGATTTCGGGCTGGTGTCGTTCGATCTCACCGACAATGTCGCATTCTACTATTTCGTGCTCGCGGTGTTCGCCGTCGGTACCGCTGCATTGTGGCGGCTGGTGCACTCGCCCTATGGCCGCGTGGTCGCTGCGATCAGGCAGAGCGAGGTTCGCGCATCCCATCTCGGCTATAACGTGTGGCTCTACAAGGCATCGGTGTTCGCGCTGTCGGCCGCCGTCTCCGGCTTTGCCGGCGGACTGTTCGCGATGGCGCAGCTCGCCGCATTCCCCGATGTGATGAGCCTGCATCAATCCGGCTACGTCGTGATGATGACGCTGGTCGGCGGCGGGCTTGTCAGCTTCTGGGGTCCGGTGATCGGCGTGTTTCTCTTCCTCACCGCCCGCGACGTGATCGGCGCGCTGACGAATGCCTGGATGCTCTATTTCGGTCTGCTGTTCATCGCGATCGTGCTGTTCCGCCCCGAAGGCATTGCCGGCGCGCTCTCGGCTGCTCTTCAGCAGCATTCGCTCAACGCGCTGAGGCGCCGTGGCACGTCCGCAATGCGGCTGTTGGTCGGGGGCGGGCGATGAGCATGATCGAGGCCGCAGGTGTGCACGTCCGCTTCGGCGACCGGGTCGTGCTGGAAAGCGTCGATCTCGCGGTGGCCGAGGGCGAGTTTCACGGCGTGATGGGCCCGAACGGCGCGGGCAAGACCACCTTCTTCAACGTTCTCACCGGTCGGGTGAAACCGAGCCGCGGCAAAATTCGACTCGGCGGCGAGGACGTCACGGGCCTAAGCCCGCACCGCATCGCCGCCAAGGGCATCGCCCGCTCGTTCCAGATCATGACGCTGTTCGACGAGTTCTCCGCCCGCGACAACGTCATGATGGGCCTGCCCGCGTTTCGCGCCCGCGGCCTTGATATCGCACGTGCGGCAGCCGGCGACCGCCGATTTGCCGAGCAAGCCTCCGAAGCGCTCGTCGCGGTCGGGC
>Ga0307510_10008745_pt1 | contig 12067 bp, 18 predicted proteins | sample 12_EM_MG_FD_207224 | JGI IMG/M metagenome (GOLD analysis project Ga0307510, IMG submission 207224) | Populus trichocarpa ectomycorrhiza microbial communities from riparian zone in the Pacific Northwest, United States - 12_EM | ecosystem: Host-associated > Plants > Roots > Unclassified | place...
AAGTATGGGACCTACCGTTGAGTCTGCGCACCCCAGTAACGATCGGAAGGGACCTGCAGCTCACCGAAAGTGTCCCTCTCCACGCGAAAAGGTTGGGAAGACTTTTGTGCATAGTTACCCATGAAATTTGACAATCAGGGGACAAAACGTAACATACCATGGTAGGTATGGTGAAGGAGAAAGCTCTATGTTGGCCCAAGGAGAGACCTCGGGACCGGGAGTAAATGTGCAGGGGCTAGTAGGATTACGACGGAAGTTGAAATCACATGAGCCAGGACATTCGTCGCAAATGACGCGGAAAATCTCACAAAACGGGGTATCCGAAGGCTAGACATGGTTGTGCGGTGCGGTATCACGCGAAAAATGACTGAAATGGTACAGAACGAGCTCGCGACGAGATCCTCGGGTAGGACGGTCCCTTCCCTAAGCTGACTTTCCCCTTAAAGTAACTCGTCCAAGTCCGTAAACCCCAGCCAGCGCCAGCAACATGTGATTCGCGTATTCATGGTACGGCAAATCTCGTAGCCCGTAGCCTACCTTCTTCCTCACCCTCTTTTATTGGCTTTGTTAGCATCCATCATTTACTTACTCGTCCAGCCATGGCTAATGTTGCGTCCCAAATAATCCTCCACCCAACTGCTAGTGCGAGTCTCAAGATTCTCGGAACCACCTTGGGTCGTGACAAGGTTCGGAGTTGCCCTTCACATCCCTTCACAACACTATGCACTGAGCAACGGACCGTAGGTATATAGGGCCACGCAGTACTTTGCACGCTTCTTCGCGTGGTATCTCGTTTTAAGGGGTCATAAAGTCGACGCGGTCCGCTGGAATGCTTTGAAGGGCCACCTTGCCCTCGCTCGTAAACGTACGTCGCCTGTCACAGGCTTGAGAAGTTTACCATAGCTTATACATTCTTGTTTAGTTCTGCGCCTCGGGAAGCCGATGGAACACCTGCAGTCTGCCCTCCGTGCTGCACAAACCACGGGTGAACTCAAGGAGCAGCTTACCACCATCGCCCGGCAGCTCGGCTACTTCGGCTACTTAACCTATGATACCGTTGTATGGGTGGGTACACTCGGTGCCCACACACAATCAGTATGACAAATATGTTGTTGCCCAGGCCAACGCTATCAAGTTTATCACCCTGAAGCCGGAAACAGCCCAGAGGGTTCAAAAACTTTCCAATCGCTTCTGGTTAGCTGGCATTTCGTTCAGTATCGCCCACGCTGTCTTCAAGGTGGATTCGCGACACCCCTTACACGCGCATTCGTAATATTAATACATACTGTTTGAGCCAGGCAGGTCGCTTGACCAAAGAGGCGCGCGAAATCAAGGGTCTTGACGAAAAGAACCTTGGTGAAGAGAACGCGCGTGCATCTCAACTCAGAGCGCTACGCACGTAAGCCCTCCATCGCCTACTTTATGCATCCCCTTCCCATGATATTCTACAGCACGCGGGCAGCTACGCGCCACCAGTTCATCATTGACGTCCTTGACGTATGGCTTCCTGCATCGAACCTTGGTCTTGTGAACCTCAATGATGGCATTCTTGGTATATTCGGGTACGCATACTTGTCCTGTTCTCCTTCACACGACTCTGACATGACGTATCGCTCTACACAGTTTGATTACTTCCGTCTTAGCGCTTCAGACTCAGTGGCGGGCAGTAAATACGAAGTAGTCGATGACTCAGTTGCCACCTGGTCTACCCAGGTGGAATCGCTTGTTCAGACTGTCGAAAATCTACCGTGTTTCTATTAATCTATCATCAACGTGAACATGGTAGAACGGCATCAAATCAGTGGCGTTGGACAAAGTCGGCATCGGGCTATTTCGGAAAAAAGTGGGCGCCTCACTGCTGGCATTTATAAAACGTGACACGAACTTGGGTAGAAGGACAGACCCAACTGGTCGATAGTTGCGGTTCCCGTAGTGAGTCCGCTACCGTGAATCTGCGCGGCCGCGTGAGGTATGGACGAATATATTCGATTTGGTATCCCAGTTCACGTTGGCTGTCGTTGGCCATTGTATCACGACGGAAATGATCGTCTTTGATGGAATACTTCTCGAACAAGCATGAAGCAACAGGCCTCTGGGTGACGACGATGTCTCATGCGCCGAAGCTGAGCATTTGTACCATTGGATGACACAAGAAACCTCTGTCATGTTCGCTCTTGGTTGGACCATCTGAAGAAGAATACGTCTAGTACCGGGCAACCGTCGCCAGGTAACGCCATACTAGTTCGTGTGTAAAAACTTGATACACATAGTACTTTCAGTTGAGTTTAAGATACGTCATGTTCCATGAAAGAACTATGATAGTGGTTGTTCCCTTTGTTCATTGCGTTGTCGGATGTATTCGTTCCGCACAAGCTGCATGCTCTCTGGTCGTGTGCTGGAAGAATATGAGCTACCGAAGTGTATGGATTGAATATAATACGCACAACTGATAGACGCAGTCCTGAACGGCATTGAACTTTTCCCTGCAGGCCCAAGCGACTGAAACGGTACGTCCGCCAGCGCACTCGGCAAATGCTATAGAGAAGGTGACTTCCAAAAAATGAGACACGTTACAATGAGCGTACGTACCCTTGACTAACTCATCGCATTCCCTGAGGGCATAGGCCTTTGTCGCTTTGAAAAGTGTATCTTCCTCTCGTCGAGAGAGTGTGCTCATACTTGGTGGGGACAGGGATAGCGGTCCGAGACACCGCGCCTGATGAGCGAGCCGCCGAGCCGAGTCTTTTCCGGGAAGGCGTCGGCGTTCAGCACTCTCTGAGACACAATGTCCCTCGTTCGCACCCACTCATGTCTTGTGCGCGCCTCTGTGATGAGGAATACACGCTCTTTAGCGACACCTGCTATGTCTGGGCCAACTGTGTCGAAGACGACTACATTCGCAGCGACGTTGGCAGGGGGCCCGTCACTGGACGACTTCATCTCTGGCGATGTCCCAGAGCGCGTCGTGCTAGGCAATAAAAATACGTATGTGGTATCACTCTCTGAGGGACAATAGCCTGACTACTCGCACATTCTACGTAGCCCCCGCTTGCCTTCTTACCTAAAGACCTCCATCCCGACTGGTGCTTCCTTCAGCCGTATTAAGAAGGACCTTAGAGGGCTAGGACTGCACACGGTGTGTGAGGAGGCACGGTGTCCGAACATCGGGGACTGCTGGGGCGGAAAGGAGGGCGCGAGCCCTGAGGAGAGCAAGCGTGCAGCGACTGCGACTATTATGGTAGCGTTTCCTATTACCTCCCAGCTCCCAGTGATCCAATTACCAACCAGCTTATGGGCGATACCTGTACACGAGGTTGCCGCTTCTGTTCTGTCAAGACTTCGAAGAATCCACCACCCCTAGATCCACACGAACCGGAGAACACTGCCGAGGCAATCAGCCGTTGGGGTCTGGGCTACATCGTCCTCACAAGCGTCGACCGCGATGGTATGCATTCAAATTCTCTCCACTTTTATGCACAAGATTACTGAACACGCCATGCCAAAGATCTTGCTGACTCTGGAGCACACCACTTCGCGGAAACGATTAGGAAGATCAAACAGAAGTACGTAGCATTTCTTAAACGCGCATGGACGGCTCTACTCACGCAACGTCACAAGGGCTCCAGAAATTCTGGTGGAAGCACTGACAGGAGATATGGCTGGTAATCTAGACCACGTATCTGTGGTGGCGAAGTCTGGCTTGGATGTGTATGCGCACAACATCGAAACGGTTGAAGCTCTTACCCCTTTCGTACGCGACCGTCGGGCGACATTCCGGCAGAGCCTTAAGGTACTAGAGCGTGCCAAACAAGATGGGGTGCGCGTGACGAAAACGAGCATCATGCTTGGTGTCGGGGAGACAGAAAATCAAATCATGGATGCCCTTAGAGGTCCGCCCATTTCTCTATTCATACCTAATCGCTCGCGTAGTTAATTTCGGCTAAACGGCCGACAGAACTTCGTAAGGTTGATGTCGACGTCGTCACGTTTGGCCAATATATGCGCCCCACAAAGAAGCACATGAAAGTTGACCGATACGTGGAGCCTGCAGAATTCGATCGTTGGAAGCAAGTTGCCGAGGATATAGGCTTCTTGTATGTGGCAAGCGGGCCTCTAGTTCGCAGCAGCTACAAGGTCCGTGTGAATCCCCCCCCATGCAGCGTTTGATATTTAATCCTTCTTCAGGCTGGTGAATACTTCATCGAGAATGTGCTTCGAAATAAGGGGGCAGAGAAACGGTCCCAAAACCTTGTAGCTCAGCGAACAATGACAAACTCGACGATCTTTCCATGACTTACATTCTTGTCCTAGAAGTAGAGTTCAGAATATAATTGTTCCGCATTCCCCCTCGTTCTCGAGAATCAACTCTAACTTGCACGACTACATCCGAAATACGACCACTACGTGGGAACTGTTCATGATCTTATTGTCGCGGTGTCTGGCCTAAAGAATACAAGGCGTTCGGTAATGAAGCGGCATACCTCTAGCGTTTGTTATGCTCGCCGTGAAAGGGAACGGCAACGTCTTCAAATTTCGTCCGCTTTCTGATCTGTACTAGGACTACGGCAGAAAGGTGCGGGGCAAAGTATTGGAAACCCACATTGTCGCTGGACCACGGCAGTCTGAAAACAACGGTGCAGTTAAGTCATGTAGAGTTATGACTGCTGTGTGAGACGGAAGCATGAGGAGGCCAGAGGGATGGGCAATGTAATATGATAATCGTTCGACCAAGTTGGAGACGTGAGGGTGGGCCACTCCGGCCTGTCTCTCAAGTTCCCAAGGGCGCTTTGCAGGGAAGGGAATGATAATGAATTTCGGTCAGGTGGGTTCACAAATAAGGATACAGGGTACAGACCGGCCTAGAACGAAGAGTCTTCACGTGCGAACATCGGCTGGTTGGTCGAAGCCGAAGAGGCGAAGGCTGGAATGCTAAGAGGAATCATGTGCTGCCAAACGATCGGGTATAACTTTGGGACGACGTGATGAGGCCGTAAAAAAAACTCTCAGTAAAAATTTGGGGTTGTGTAAATGGGGAAAATGGGAAAATGGAAAAGAAACAAAAACAACGACAAGAGAGAGAGCCCCTAACCCAATTCCGAGCGACAGCGACACATGTTGTCGTGCCACTGGAGGTGAATGACTGGTGAATGTTGCCACCAAGTCGCCGCGGGTCTCTGAGATTCGGAGTCAGCCAGGTCAGCCTTTCCTGGTGTATTCCCTCATCCTTGGTACCAGTGCCACAATCACCGATGGTATTTCGCATATTTTGGGTTGTTCAGACGACTATTCTGGACACCACTAACTTACCTTTTGGGAGATTCCAGACTGATTCCAGGCACCTTGATGAATGCTCCAACCGCCTTCTCGAGGCCCTCCCGCCCTTCCCTGAGGGGCCCCAGCAACAACAAGTCCTCCGTTCTCAGGAAGATCACTGGATATGCATCCCCGGATAGCTGCAAGACGATATGCTTCTGTTTGGACGGGACTTGGAGATAGGCGAGTAGTCACTCTCGGGCCAAGCAAGGCGATTTGACGCGAAGGCGGGCCAATAATCAGCCAAGTGCAGGGCCTACCTATACAACGATTGCCTTCAGGAAAAAAGAATCATAGATTCCTCTGTGCTGTCACTCTGTCTTGCAGGTTGATGCAATGTAGCCTCTGAAAGGATTTTCATGACCCAGCTTGGAGTGCGAACGGCAAGGTGGGACCCTTCGAGCTAGTTCAGTCCAGTCCCTGCTGTCAGCGCTTTGGCTAGGAAGTGGACTCTTTTATGGCCGATATTGCCTTGGGGATGATGTGTTCGCTTTTTGGTTCATCATCGTCCATCACATCTTTGAGGCTGGAGGTATGTCACGATATTACGTCAACGCGTAACCTTTAGGTAAAATGACTGACTCTGGATGTCTCCTGTTGTTTCATGACGGCCCAGCGCGGATCAACCTGGCGGGGTTGTGCTGCACTTCTAATGGGCATTTTATTAAGAGAACACGCTACTGTCACAAGGACGCTTGAAACTTGAGTTCAGAGTTCTGAATCGTCAAGTCGTTAGTACATGGAGGATCCTGGCTGTTCATGGGTGACAGTAGACTGGCAGGACCCTGATTCTCACTTATACAAGAGAATTGTGAACCACGTGCATAGCTGCCGATTGCAACATTTTCTTTTGGGTTACGGCAAGGGGTGGGGACGGTCAAGAACGAAATCCAGTTCCCAGAGACAGGTCGAACGACCCTTCCACCGGAAGTCCGGCTGCGGAGGGGTGACACGCTTCGCTCTAGGTTTGGCGACGAGTCCTTCGAGGATAATCAGTAGGCCATTAAAACTGCGGTGACACGGCTGGTCGAAGTTGAACGCCGCGCTGATGCAAGAAAGCTCCTTGGTGAACCGGTGAAACAGGTGAAGCTGTGAAGCATGTGAAGCCTCGTGGCTGAGTACTCGATTTCCTATTCGCTGCTTTATTTTGACCCGCGCGCGTGTATGCCGGTATTTAATGCATTCAATGTACCCGCTTCCCTGCAACCCGCCGCGTCGCTTCCCTCCTTACCACTTGCTCTGAAGAGTCCTTGAGACTGCTCAGTCTCTCCTGCACACCACTATGATCGAGTGGGAGGACTGTCCGCCAACCAACGGTGGAATATCCCCGTTTTCTTTGGAGGCTCGGGACGAAGACTACGACACATATCTCTTCTGGCCCTCTCTCAGCAACGGGATGGGAGCCTCCAAAGCGCCGTTCGTCGCGACCTATCACAAGGTGATTGTCTCGACCATCATGTCGTGCAAAACTCACCCCGACACCTAGTCTACGTCCCCCCTGTTCGACCAAGTCGACTACTATTCAGGCTGGGACACTACGCCCTCAGTATGTCCTACATATCCCCCCTCCTATTATGACGTGGGGAATTTAATCACCTACAGTCGCCACTCTCCTTGACGTCATCGTCTGAATTTCATTTCCACCCATCGTGTGGGAACAAGACCCTCGAAAACGGCTTACCAGAAGGTCGGCCTAATGGCGTGCAAGAAGAGGGCGCACTCCCCAAGTATTGTAGGACCTTCAGGATGGGGCTTCTCCTCATAGTGCGTGCTTACTCGCTCGCCCAGCTTTTTTCTGACACCCTCTCCTGAAACAGCGGGTGGCGCGACATGTTGATCGTGCGGTGCAAAGTGTGGGGACCACGCTCCGTAAGAACAAAATGGAAGGACGAGCCGTACAAAAGGCGCATACTCGCGACCATTGAACTCTGCACTTCGGTTCATTCGTACGAACTTCTGGTAAAAGGAGGATGGTTCCATTTGACTTGTCAGGGAACGGTTCCAGCGTCGATTTTACAACACCTTTTAATATTTGACTGGATGTTCGTTAGCTTACACTTACCTACTTGTGTTTCTTTTCTGGTCGCGAATACATAATAGTACCTTAAATCAAAAGTCTGGAATACCGTTCAGACGGTCCCGCAGGGAAGAATATGCGGACGGCGAACACCGGTTCTGACTTTGAAACTTTGTTTCTCTGAACTTTGATTTGATGTGTCGAAATCATCATCCACCTCACTTGACCGCACTCGTCTCTTTCACAAAACAATGGTACATCCCACCCTCTACAAGAAATTGTTTTGTTATATTTCTGACGCCATAAAAACAGGATTCATCAAAAGCCCCTGTAAAACTTGCCCGTGTCATCAAGGTTCTCTTGTTTGTATTCTAAACGGCGCATTATCTCTCTGATGCAGTGCGTGCCACTGGTTACAGGTCCTTGGGCGCACTGGCTCTCGCGGTGGCGTCACGCAAGTTCGTGTAGAATTTTTGGATGATCCCACGCGAACCATCATCCGGAACGTGAAAGGTCCTGTGCGGGAGCAAGATATTTTAGCTCTTTTAGAAAGTGAGCGCGAGGCACGGTACGTCTATCGTCATACACTATCTCTCCGCGTTTTATAACCGCTCCACAACTCAGCCGCCTACGTTAAAATCTCTCGCACGGTTCACTTCCTGTGCCGCATCGTTATGCCATGACTTGTTGTAGTATGACAAATGCATACTTGATGACAGTGACTAGGTCACTTTCCCAAGCCTTCTGGAAATCAATACGAGTCTGCGTCATGCATCGGCCCATGTCAGAACATTGTGGAGTTACGTTCCGTACTGAACCAGACTACATTGATGGATATGTTATCGCGAGTTGGCACGTCCGGGCGTCCTGGAAGCGGCACTACCACAGCACCAACGGCCGTCCACTCTGCCTGAAAGCCCCCTGTCGATGAGTATATCCATGTTGGAATGGGAGTGCATGAGGCTCGCAGATCGGTAGATGTACAACTACATAACCCGGAGCTAACGTCTTCATTTCTTTCATCAACTGCTTGGCGCTTGGTGCTTGGTGATTATCTTATTGATCTGCTGAAGTAGGTAGGACATCCGTTCACCACGCGCGACGACGATCCATACACCGGCTTTTGTACTCTTAGTTCCCGCACTCGTGCCCGCGCCCATCAAAAGTCTGTTCACGCGTGCCTTCGAACTCAACCCGAATATCCCTGAGGCTTTCTACAGAACATGTCCAGAAAGGCAGCGTACATTACGCTTGTGACTAAAGAGTCATACCTTCCAGGCACATTGACACTCGAACGGTCCTTGAAGTCTGTTCAGTGTCGATATCCATTAGTTGCTTTGGTTACCCCGGCCCTGCCCCAACGTGCCAAAGATGCTCTTACCAGACGTGGTATCCTATTCCGAGAGATCCAGCCTCTACAACCGGACGGTGGTCTTGTTATCGCTGAATACGATGAGCGATTTGCGGATACCTGGTCGAAATTAAGGCAAGTTGGTTTGCATGCATAGATCGTTCCCAGTGATGTGATCCATTTGCGCTCTAAGGGTATTTGAACTGGTGGAATACGACGTTCGTCCCCTCAATCCTCACTATCTTATGCGTGATGGGCTGAGCCTTCTTTTTGCTCCAGCGGGTTGTGATGCTGGACTCTGATATGATTGTCATGCGCAACATGGATGAATTGATGGAGCTGGATTTACCCTCGAACTGGATAGCGGCGGCACACGTCTGTGCATGCAACCCAGGAAAGTTGGCCCATTATCCAGAAGATTGGTGGGCATTCCGTCGTTACGTCTACCTCCGGCCTGCACCAATTGACAACTGTGAGACAGGATCCCCGCGAACTGCGCATACACCCCCCTTCGTCACCCGAGTGGCCATTCCCAGCCACCATCGATCCAACCGTCCAGCCCTCGTCCCTACACGCTGCTGAACTCCGGCCTCGTCGTTCTTACGCCTTCTGCAACGCTCGCACGATCGATCGTAAATTTCCTTCGCACCTCGCCGCTTGTCCCCACCTTTTCCTTCCCCGATCAAGATCTCCTCTCAGCTTATTTCCGAGACAGATGGAAACCACTGCCCTGGGTCTACAACGCGTTGAAGACCCTGAAGGCCATACACAAGGACCTATGGCGTGACGACGAAGTGCACTGTCTTCACTATATCCTCCCGGACAAACCGTGGAAGGAGAGGGTCCGGGAAGGCGAGGTCGTCGACGACGTGACAGAGCTAGACAGGTGGTGGTGGGAACGCTTCGACAGGTTGATTGGTGAACTGAAGGATGATCCCGAGACACGAGAGTTACTTTTAGCGAATGTCGCCCACTAAATTGCATGTCCGTTGCCTTGGTTAGAGAATGTGCCGATCCTCGCTTCGTTGTGTTAATAGGTGACAATTGAGTGATTTTCATGCTTCGTATTTTACACTAGGCTCTCCATGCGACGTGAACTTCATCCGTTCTGAATCTGTCCGCGAGTTGGGTAATCAGGTCTTTTCGATGGATGGGAGGGAAAAGACCTTTGTGTGCAGGTACTCTTCGCTAATGGCGTTTGGAAACCCATGCGATAGCTCAAGAGTCCGGCCTGGGCGATCATGATGCCGTTGTCAATGCAAAATCTACCCCGCGAAGAACTATCAGATCTGGTACAGTTGAGCATGACAGAGAAATAGAGGCCCACCGCTCGTCCGTAGCAAACACCTTTCCTCCCCGCTCCTCAGCCATAATTCCCATCATCTCCTGAAGCCTCACGTTACCTGTCATCCGTTTAGCCTCGTGACAACAGGCAAATAGAGGGTGAAGAGCTACTCACAACCGACACCACCGACGATCAGGACTTCTTTGCTCCCGATGTGGGCCATCGCTCGCTCTGTTATCTCTACAAGCATGGCGAAGACAGTCTCTTGGAGAGAGAAACACAAGTCGGCAGAGGTGAAGTAATCTCCATCGGCCCCGTCTTGGGGTGGACCTTCAGCCCGATAACGTTTGTCGTGCGTTAACGCTTCCGTAGCAGTCAAGATTCCGGAGAGGCTAACGTCCATGCCCTTTGTTGTGTACGGCAGTGGCACAAGCCGCTTTCCTCTGTGCGGAACGACGTTAGAGAGACGGCGACGGCGACATCCCATTTTTTCCAAGACGATACACACGTACTTTTTGGCTTCCTGTTCGATGTTATATCCCGGGCTTGGATCGTTGCTGAGGTTTATCACCCGCGCAAACCGGTCCAAGCAGTTCCCGACTGCGATGTCCAGCGTCTCGCCAAATATTCTGTAGCACTGACGCGAGTAAGCGATGACCTGGGTGTTCCCACCGGAGACGTAGAGCACGATCGGATTACGGGCGCCGGTGATTTCTCTGCCCATCTCAATATCTGTTGGGTTTTTTTCGTCATATGTAGCCAGGAGTAACCGCGTCTGGAATACGATACGACTCACGTCCGACGCAGTGGTTCACGCCTACAAGCGGTTTGTCGAACAGCAGTGCGAGTGTCCGTGCAACTAGGGCAACTGACTGCAGCGGAGCCCCCATACCAGGCCCTGTAGTACGACCCAAAAGTCAGGGTTCAGGTGCCCCCTGCAGTCACAGATGGGGACGGATGGGGACTGGCCTTTGGTATAGCAGATGCAGTCCAGGTCGTGCATGGTGATGCCAGAATTAGCGATGGCATCATCGATGACATTGATGGCCCATTGTCGATGGTGTGTGGCCGTATCGCGGGGAAGGAAACCTTCTCCGGGTGGTGTAATGTAGGTATGTCGAATGTTTGAAAGCACGGTCGATGATCCATCTATTTCGTGCCGTATGATCCCCGCACCGAGCTTGTTCGCGGAACCCTCGAGTCCGAGAGCGAGGTACGGCCTTTCTGTATCCAGCAACGCCTGAGCCGATCCCAGAGGTACAGACAAAGAAATGATGCGTGCGCACCTGGTTTTTTTAGAGGCGATCTACGGGTACGCGTTGGCATTGAGAGATCAATGTGTTGCAATCAGAGACGTCACGATACCTCACATGCATGCCTCACTTCCATTTCCAAATTCGTTCAGGACTACTGGGCTGAATAATGGCCTTCATAACTCACGCAATCTTAATGATATATAGGTGTCGTTTCCAGAAGATAAATACGAGCAGGGCATGTGTGTGAATTAGTGCGTAAGGATATAAGCATCTATACGGGCATAGGAACATGATCTACAAGCCCGGCATTTTTAATGACGCTCAAAGCATAAACGTCAATGGGTTCTCTAGGTATCCCTTGAAGGCAGTCAACCACCGAGCACCAAGCGCACCATCAACGGAACGGTGGTCACTGCTCAAAGTAACCTTCATGACATTCACAGTCTTGAAACCTCGCTCGTCTTCGGCGGAGGGAACAAGGGTAGGTTGAGTCGAACCAACGGCAAGGATGCACGACTGCGGGGGATTGACGATGGCGGTGAAATGGGAGATGTCAAACATGCCGAGGTTTGAAATCGTGAACGTGCCACCCTATAGAGATGCATTTAGTCAGGTTGAAACATAAACCAATGCAGATCGAATGGCATACCTGATACTCATGGGGAGATAGCTTGCCATCGCGAGCCTTCTTCGCAAGAGCCTTCGTTTCCGTGGATATGGTCGCTAGGCCTTTTGAACCAACATCTTTGACAATAGGTGTGATCAATCCAGTTGGCGTGGCCACGGCAACCGATATGTCCGCTTTCTTGAACCTAGTTGTAGCATTTCAGCTCGGGGTGTCTCAA
>Ga0307510_10008746_pt1 | contig 12067 bp, 8 predicted proteins | sample 12_EM_MG_FD_207224 | JGI IMG/M metagenome (GOLD analysis project Ga0307510, IMG submission 207224) | Populus trichocarpa ectomycorrhiza microbial communities from riparian zone in the Pacific Northwest, United States - 12_EM | ecosystem: Host-associated > Plants > Roots > Unclassified | place...
CAAGTGCATAGTCATGTGAGAACTATGAGTCAAGTAACGTCATAGTGTAAAATCCAACATACCTTATGACTCATAAGTATGAGTCATGTGAAATCTGCCTTGCTTAGTCACGATTTGTGACACCAAATGTCTTATATCGCGCTCGCTTAGAACAGGTGGTTTGCCTGGGCGGGAAGGGGGATTGAGTTTACCGGTCGTGGTCCAGTACTTGATGATTTCCCGAGCAGCGTCCTTTGAAATGCCTGTTTCGTTTGCTATTTGACGATAGCTTTTGCCCTCAACATGCAATTCAATCACCCTCACCCTCTCATTCCTTGTTACCATACGGCGTGTACCAGTTGCTTGATCTCGAGGCATAATTGGAGTTGTAAGTTGTACGTTATTCTGATGTGATCATGGCCAAGACACTAGTGTCTGGTTACTAAACGACCGCTATTGGTGCTATATAGCTGAGCTGTGTCTCTCTTATTATTCAATGATGATAGCTGTCGCAATAAGTGATACTGATTGTTTCTATTACCACTTCTCCACCCGGGTGCTGATCGCACATTGCAACACTTCACCCTCTTGCAGGAAGCAACACCCGGTAGAGTAATCGCAAAACGCATCCCCGGAGGAAAGAAGAAGCCTACCCCCCATCTACTCACTCCATGAGGGGCTGCAGCAAACTACCGTAAAATCCCATAAATAAGCTGCGCGGCGGCTTATTTCAAAGGTTGAGCTGTGGAGCAAGGGATTATCTAAGGGCTCGTATTATACTGAATTAAGTGAGCTAGGTTTTTTGGCTGGGTGCGGCCTCTTCCGTCCGAGGTGCGGGCTTATTTATGGAATTCTACGGTATCAACAGTCTCCCTACCCAAACATCAATTTCTACTCACCCACAGCACCAATTAAACCGTGAATAAAACAGGGAAAAATAATAATAATCTTGCGAGGGATACAACCGTTTCCACCATACCCACAACAAAACTAAAAAAACCAATAATAAACAAAAAAAAAACAATTACCAGTAATATTCGTAGGCCTACCTAACATCGACCATTTTCTTTTTTTTTTTTTTTTTTTTTTTTGCTCACCAAATAAATAGTCTACACCTGTTCGTCGCCTGGATGGGTTTTTTTCGTAGCGGGTAACGGTGAGAATGCACCCAGTCCAGCTTGTTCAGCCTCAGCGGGGGCGTTGACGGTGGACGGGGCGGCTCGGCGGTCGGTAGCGTGCGGGCGGCCGGGAGCACCAAAGCGGAACTGGCACGATCCGGGTATGCACGGCGCGGTAAGATAATATGCGCCAATTGTTGGAAGTAGCCGCACACTTGATGATGCGGGATGTGCCCGCACTCTGAGGCGGCAGTGGTAGTGAAGGGGCATGAACAGTTTTCTCGCAATTGCTTTTTTTCTTTTTCTCAACTCACAGCGCAACCGGTCTTGAGCTTCTTCGATGATTAATGCAAACTCTCTGTCTCCACTCTGCTGGGTAAAAGCCTCATCGCCGATCATTACCTTCGGATCCGTCATTCTCAACACAAATTATACTCGACGGGTGGGGTGATTTTTTGTGATGCGGGAGGGTGGAAGTAGAGTTTGCGAATAAAGTTGGATAGATGGGTGGATTTGTTAGTGCTTTGGTATCATAACTTCTGAGTTGCTCCGCTCGGGATGGGGTGGGTAGAGGAATGGATTTAAGTGGTTCGCACGGTGTAGCGGCCCGACAAACTGAAGATGGGTGAAAAATCCAGCGGAAGGGAGACATAACAAGGCAGGAGACACCTGGAAAACCCTGTTTTGCACATTCCAGCGTATGTTGGCCGATCTCACAGAATCCATTAGGCCTAACCTAGAAAGAAGTTCTACGACAGCTAGGTGTTCTGTATAAAAGGCGGGGATTTCCTGCACTCTGTGAGAGGTAACAAACTCCTCCAACACAAAGCCACCTACCGGCAAAACAAAACAACATCGATACGTACAGTGATGTACCGTTTCTTTGCCAAACGCCTCTACTTGACTCCTCTTCTAGCAGCGAAGCAATCCCTGCGCTGCAGATTTCCTACTCACAGTTCCAACAGCCCCGCAAATTGCTACAGCGGGATTGCGCCCGAAGCGGTACAAAACGATAAAGCTCCTGGTGATGCTAAAACTGAGAAACTGCTAACTACCCGGGATGAAGGGCACTTGGTATGATATGTTGTCTAGCGGGTAATTACTAGAGTGGGAGGCAATGATTAATTCGAGATAGATTGATCGAGTCTCCAAATTGCAAGATTGTAACTTACTCGCCATTTGGATAGTAAATACGTCGCCTTGGTAACATAAAGGTGCAGCATGATATTATTATAATATAGATTATATTGATACATAATTATAAATATTCCACAAAACAATAGAGCATATCCCGAGCGCCCAAGGGGTTTAAACCTGGACCCATTGTTGAGTAAGCTTGAATGCCAGGGCGTCCAGTCCACTGTTGTGTCCTTGTTGCGCCCCCAGAGGCGTCCCACTTGGTGCTGCTGTGTCTAGACGGCATCTACCATATCGTCATCGCTTTCTGGCTTGTCGGGGTTGGCGTCTCGCCTGTTTAAAAGTTGCTTCACCACCAACTTGTGCCCTTGATTCGCGGCCCAGAAAAGTGGGGTCCTGCCCTCGTTGTCTGGCTTGTCGGGGTTGACGTCTTGCCGGTCTAAAAGTTGCCACACCACCGACTCGCGCCCCTTCATCGCAGCCCGCAAAAGTGGTGTAATGCCCTCGTCGTCTGGCTTGTCAGGGTTGACGTCTTGCCGGTCTAAAAGTTGCTTCACCACCGACTCGTGCCCTTGACCCGCAGCCCAGAAAAGTGGTGTCCTGCCCTCGTCGTCTGGCTTGTCAGGGTTGACGTCTTGCCGGTCTAAAAGTTGCTTCATCACCGGCTCGTGCCCCATCATCGCAGCCCGCAAAAGTGGTGTACGGCCATCGTCGCCTGGCTTGTCAGGGTTGACGTCTTGCCGGTCTAAAAGTTGCTTCACCACCAACTCGTGCCCTTGACCCGCAGCCCACGAAAGTGGTGTACGGCCATCGCCGTCTGGCTTGTCAGGGTTGACATCTTGACGGTCTAAAAGTTGGTTCACCACCGACTCGTGTCCTTTCATCGCAGCCCACGAAAGTGGTGCAATGCCGTCGTTGTCTGGCTTGTCCGGGATGACGCTTTGCCTGTCCAAGAGTTGCTTGACCACAGACCCGTGCCCGCCATATGCGGCCTCGGTGAGTGGTGTCTTGCCCCTGTTGTCTGACTTGTCGGGGTTGACGTCTTGCCGGTCTAAAAGTTGCTTCACCACTGACCCGTGCCCGCCATATGCGGCCTGGATGAGCGGTGTCTTGCCCTTGTTGTCTGCCTTGTCGGGGTTGACGTCTTGCCGGTCTAAAAGTTGCTTCACCACCGACTCGTGCCCTTGACACGCAGCCCAGAAAAGTGGTGTCCTGCCCTCGTCGTCTGGCTTGTCAGGGTTGACGTCTTGCCGGTCTAAAAGTTGCTTCACCACCAGCTTGTGCCCCATGATCGCAGCCAGCAAAAGCGGTGTCCTGCCCTCGTTGCCTGGCTTGTCCGGGTTGACGTCTTGCCGGTGCAAAAGTTGCTTCACCACCGACTCGTGCCCAGCGTGTGCAGCCTCCATGAGTGGTGTATCGCCCTCATTGTCTGGCTTGTCGGGGTTGACGTCTTGCCGGTCCAAAAGTTGCTCCATCACGGACTCGTGTCCACCATATGCGGCCATCATGAGGGGTGTAAAACCCTTGTTGCTTGCGTGGTCAGGGTCGACTTCCGCCCGGTCCAGGAGTTGTTTCACCATTGAGTTGTGCCCATTCCTCGCAGCCCACCAAAGTGGTGTGTTGCCACTGTTGTCCGGTTTGTCGACGTTGACAGCTTCCTGTCTCAGCAATAGCTCCATCCCATCCCTCTGCCCGCCCCTCACGGCCCACGTCAGTGGAGTTATGCCAGCAGAATCTCCTTGGTTAGCATCACAGCCGGCCATTCCTAGCAGGCCAGTCATAATATCAACAATTCCGAAAAATGATACACTGTGTAAGCCACTGAATAGCGAGGGAGCACTGACATCCGGGGAATCGTCCCGATCTAATATTTGTTCAAAAAGTGAGTTGGCGGCTACGTGGTTCTCATACTGGTCTAAGAGCTCCATTGCAAGTAATATCACGCCATCAGAAAGTTCTCTCTTTGCATGGGTGCCCCAATATCGCGAACAATATTTGATGAAAGGCATGCTTGAGAGATCAGGTTGGGGTTTGGCCGGAAGAGCCTTGGCCTGGTCTGAATTTAGATAAGTCAAACAGGTTTCTGCCATCTCTAAGTGGGCTTGGGGGAAAAGGTTGCGCTGAGTAGTTAGGTATTCGCGGAGTGTGTGGTGGGTTAACCGGGCAGTCGAGGCTTCCCTATCTATAGTGACTAGCCCTTGACAGCAGGCGAGCAACGTCTCTATAGCGGGGATATTGTCGATATTGAACTGCGTAGATCCGATTTCCACAGCAAGCGCATGGCATAGTTCGTCTACCCGTAATGGCCTTTCCGAATAGCATATCCACATAAGTGCGGTCATAGCAAGTTTCGCATTCTCCACTTCTTGAGTTCTTATCCGTCCCAGAGTTGCCTCGTATGCATCTCCCAACCCTAACCCATCTCCCATTGCATTCAGCCTATTTCGCCTCCGATGGATTGTCGTTTCTCTCAGGATTGTTTCGATCCTGAGTGAAGCCATTAGGAATCTTTATTTGCACCAATCAGTATACGAATCACAACGATTTCTCGGATCCCGTGCTTGTACGTACGTTTCGGGAATCTCTTCTGGAATGCTCTTCATAATATCATTCTCTAAGAAACCATCCATCGCCGCAGGATTTGTGTCCTTCCCGAGTCTCGCGTGCAGATATGTGACTATTTCGTCCTCTCTGGACGATATTGACACACTTGTTGTTCTCTCACCTAGCTCCCTCTCGACTACCCCCCGAATATGTGACCTTCCGGTCATGAATATTCGTGTATTTGGCGACCACCGGAGGATTTGTCCCAATGCGCCAAGAGCCTCCAGTCGGTGCCTGGGAGCGCACTCGTCGAGAGCATCAACGCAGATGAATGTGCGTTGTAAGGATGTGACAGCTGCACACATTTCCACGATATCAGGAAGCTGTAGCCTCCGTCCGCCAATCGCCTTCTTCTGGCCGCGAAATTTCTGCACAATTTTCACCGGAATTGCCCCCAAGCCACCCACAAGCTGTTTGAGCAGGGAGCCCAGCATATTTGTCGGAGATTGGGCCTCCCGGGAGGCGAAGTCATAATAGAAACATGCCACTGCCATATCCTGTTCTATGACCTGGTCGCATAAATGATCTATAACCACGGAACTACCATCATGACCTGTCAGCAATCGTGTCCCTCGTTCCTCGCTAGTAGCCTCTCATACCAGATGTAGCTCTTTCCGACCCCTGGCTCACCATAGCAGAACAAAGCCGCATGATTAGATTCACCATTCTCGCTACCATTATACCAGCCTCTGAACTCTTTCGTTTCCAGTAGCCAGTTCCCTATACTATCCACCCGCTGCTCGCAAATATCGTGATGTCGGACCTGGGGCTCTAAGGGTGACAGCCAGGCGAGGATTTTAGGCTCATCGTCGGTGGCGGTAAAGATAATGTTATTCGACACGTTGAAGGAATTGATGTTATCTGTAAAGGCTCGAGACATCCTTCTGTTTTTTGCTGTTTGAAATAGTGTAGAGAGTTGGGTGATTGAAGTCCTTTGGGCCGGTTGATGAAGTTCGAGTAGGTTGAGAAGAAGCGGGGCTCATCGCTCAGCCCCGCAACAATCTGATTGCAACCCAATCAAGGGACCAGGAATTTGTGAAACCAAGAGTCTTGCGCTTGTGTTTTTACTTTGGTGTTGCTGTTGACAAGGCTCTCGAATAACCACTCCGCCCGGATTGGTAAGCGTTCCCGCAGGAGGGGGGTGGAGATTTTGAGCCTCTCGCCAGCTCGTTCCTTTCTCATGAAGACAGATAATGAATATCCTACCCTATCCTTGTATGACTTCAAGCGCCGGAGCGGTCAGTCAGTTCTAAATCTATTCAGACATCGCGAATTGTCTCTCTTCCGAGCCCTAACAGATCAGTCCCAGCACTATCTGTAATTAAATCTGTGAAGCAAAGTGTTAACCGAGGCTGCGAGGCTAATATCACGGGAGGGGCAAACTCTTTACCCGTCATTCCGTTGTTGCGCCCAAGAGACCTACCATAGTAACGGAGATACTGTGGACATATCAGGAATGTGCCATGCTTATCTGGAAACTAAGGGCCCGTTACATAACCCTCAATCTAGTTTGATAATTTTGGTGATAGAACTTGACTGGCGTCTCAACCGGCATCATGTTCCCATAGACAGTGCAAAGGCGTTGACCCAATGTTCTACCATCCTAAAGTACTAGGCCGAGAAGATTCGTCCGATGCCCTTTTCACACCAAAAGTGCCCATCTTCACCACCCTCTCTCATTGCACAATGTCCATGAGAATCTGCAAAAACTTGCCCATGCATTAGCGAACCTGTGGACAACATGAAAAATATTACAGGATCCTTCAATATTGAAAAATGATGGAGAAAAGGTCGTTAAGTATCTCGTATCGGTTGCCATGTCCTTTTTTGTATGAAGCCTCATATAAAAATTTAGGTCACTTTCACACGGGGTGATGTAATAGTCAATTGAAGAGAGCTCTGATTCCTTGGGCTTCTACTTCTAGAGATTTGAATAGATAGTGATTCCGTTTCCATATAAGCAGTGTTGGGAATTGTCCCTTTGGAAATGTCGATTTTTCGTTAAATTTGGTGTAAAACTAAGTGTTGGACTAATATTCCCCGTGCTTTAGATCTTATTGCCAGACGATAAAAACTGTTGGAAGGATGTGCCCGGCTTTGTTGGGGGAGTGCAAAGGATCGCTCAGCATATGCGGATTGTTCGGGTATGGGAGATGTGTCAGCAATGAATTAACCGACATGTCTTCCATTATCACGAGAGTACGGAGGAACATAGGCGTGTAGGGAAAGACAGAGATAGGTAATTTATGGAAGGATAAGGACACGGTATTTGCTTTACTTACACGCTTGCACTTACCATTAGTTTAGCCTCAGATAATTGTGAGCATGTGAATGCACGAAGTGCGAGCAGTGAAAGTTACATTTCATATTCTTCCTAAAAAGTGCCTAAGTTCCACGCAGATTCTCTTAGTCTATCGTCTACTTCATTGCGACGCCTATGGCCCCCAAATTGACAAGAACATGACGTTGCCTCAGGGGTCTGGATGGCACCCAACCGCAGGCAATGTTGCAACTAACTGGGGGGTTGGATCAAAAAAGATCCAAGGACTAGGAACGCGCTTTTTATAACCGGGGAGTATAAGATAGAACCCCTTCTGGCAAGGATGATAAACAAGGTATAAACAATGACATTTGAAGGCAGTTTGGAGCAAAGAAACGGAATAACGTGATAGGAAAAGGAATCAAAATGTAGCAGAAGAAACAAACAAACTAGCACCAGTACTCCTCTTTCCCTACATCTGAGCAATAAGTACTCACACATCCGGGCTGAAAGTAGAAATTCCGGTGAGGGTTTCTGCTGTTTTGACTCACTGAGACATTAAAGAACCCCCCCCCCATCAATCCCTATTTTCAGAAGACCCGATTCAAACCCCCTCTTCTGACCCTCTAGGTTCGATTACCGAAGGTTTTCTTTGCAACACTGACTTTAGAAACTATAGAAGAAGGCTCGTTTGGATATCCTTGAAGATGTTATTCGGCAATTCAAGTTGATATGAAATATCATATTGACTTGGCTGGAGCGTAGCATCCGTGGGTATCTGTTCGCGCGAACGAAATTATACCCGGGTACTGTGCTTCCTGGTCAGGGCAAATAGTGCAGCAGCCATCAAACATCACTAAATGCCCACGGATCAATATAATAAACCCAACCCAAAGCATAGGAATCCCCTCAACCGGTACCAACACTGGAATGTTTAACTATTGGGCCAATGTACTGGTGCATGCCCGAGTACCAAACTTCAATGCCCAGACCCTTTCTTTTCGAGACGTAATATACCCCTCACGCTACCCCCCCCCTCCGCCGTGAGCTCCGTGGTTAATATTGTTGGCTGAAACTTCGCGCCCATCGCACCCTGGCCCTTTAACCGCGAAGGGCGGAGGGAGAAGGGGGATTAAGTAGTATTGTATAAACAACTTGAGAGTACATTTGTTACTAGCAAAACCCCACTCGAGACCTCGAGCCTCCCTACTTGCTCCCCCGTGTGTTATCTCACTATAGTCTTCTGCTCGTTATAGCGTTTTGTGAAAGTTTTTTTCTCTTATGTTCTTTTTGTTTTTGATTTCCTTTTCTTTCTTTCTTTCTTTCTTTCTCTCTTGCTTGCACACCGCCCGGCTTTCTAGGGATGCATTATTATTGCCGGGCGGGGGGGGGTCCGCTCACAGCAAGCAAGGAAGCATCGTGGTGGTTTAGGTTAAAATTATTTATTATCTGATCGTACGCGGATTTTCGAACATTGATAAGCGCCGTACAGTACATATATAGATAGATAGCTGCGGCATGTAGAACTCCCCCGTCGAATGATTTCTGTGGTCTTGTTTGCGTGGGGCGCGATTGGTAAGCATGTGGTTGAGTACATCCTCATCGGAGATCACTCGGTGTCATTATTTACTTTATTGTTGTAAATAGCGCAATAGTCAAGCTCTATACCGAAGGCTTAGGAAACGACAAAAAACCATAGAGAGTTGCTGTCTATCTAAGGGACCGGAGTACCGGCTATTTATGCTTCGCAACAGGAATACTTGTCCACAGTGGCAAAGAAATCCAAGGGAACAAAAGGGAGATAAAAGCAATGTGATGCGCATAGAATTACATCAATGATTAACTGATTGAGTAGTGAATGAAATGAAAGATCCAAAGCGAATAAGTTGAGCTTATACTCTGACGGCATTGAAGTGCGACTAGTATGAAGTAGGAAGTGTTGTCGTACTCAAGAACGTAGAGAGTGCATATCCGAAGGTGTGATTTCAACATTTATGTTCTTATATGGTTTCTTTCTCCTCTCTATTTTTCTATGCCCGATCCCAGTCCAGGCTAAATGTGCGCTCCTTGGTTATGCCTATTATCCTTCCCATGTGGCTTCTGTGATAGTCTTTGTTTCCTGATTCCTTGTTGAGATCTCGGTGGTAATGGCTGGAGCGAACGATTGTGTTATATAGCTGAGCTGTGTCTCTCTTATTATTCAATGATGATAGCTGTCGCAATAAGTGATACTGATTGTTTCTATTACCACTTCTCCACCCCGGGTGCTGATCGCATATTGCAAGGCTTTACCCTCTTGCAGGAAGCAACACCTGGCAGAGTAATCGCAAAACGCAGCCCGGGAGGAAAGAAGAAGCCTACCCATCTACTCACTCCATGAAGGGCTGCAGCAAGCTACGGTAGAATTCAATAAATAAACTGCGCAGCTTATTTCAAAGGTTGAGTTGTGGAGCAAGGGATTATCTAAGGGCTCGTACTCAATCAAGTGAGCTAGGTTTTGGCTGGGTGCGGCCTCTTCCGTCCGAGGTGCGGGCTTATTTGTGGAATTCTACGGTATCATATCACAATCTCCCCACATTCGCTTCCTCCCCAACAACAACAACCGATCTCCTCACCCAAACATCAATTTCTACTCACCCACCGCACCAATTAAACCGTGAATAAAACAGGAAGAAAAAAAATCTTACGAGGGATACAACCGTCTCCACCATACCCACAACAAACAAAAACCGATTACTAGTAATATTCGTAGGCCTACCTAACATTGACCATTTACTTTTTTTTTTTTTTGCTCACCAAATAAATAGTCTACACCTGTTCGTCGCCTGGATGGTTTTTTTCGTAGCGGGTAACGGTGAGAATGCACCCAGTCCATCTTGTTTAGCCTCAGCGGGGGCGTTGACGGTGGACGGGGCGGCTGGGCGGTCGGTAGCGTGCGGGTGGCCGGGAGTACCAAAGCGGAACTGGCATGATCCGGGTATGCACGGCGCGATAAGATAGTATGCGCCAATTTTTGGAAGTAGCCGCACTTGATGATGCGGGATGTGCCCGCACTCTGAGGCGGCAGTGGTAGTGACGAGGCATGAACAGTTTTCTAAAAAATTGTTTTTTTCTTTTCTCAACTCACAGCGCAACCGATCTCGAGCTTCTTCGATGATTAATGCATCTCTCTGTCTCCACTCCGCTGGGTAAAAGCCTCACCGCCGATCATTACCTTCGCATCCGTCATTCTCAACACAAATTATGCTCGACTGGTTGGGTGATTTTTGGTGATGTGGGAGGGTGGAAGTAGAGTTTGCGAAAAAGGTTGGATATATGGGTGGGTTTGTTAGTGCTTTGGTATCATAACTTCTGAGTTGTGCCGTCCGGGATGGGGTAGGTAGAGAAGTGGATTTAAGCAGTTCGCACAGTGTAGCGGCCCGGCAAACCGAAGATGAAAAATCCAGCGGAAGGGAGACATAACGAGGCAGTAAACACCTGGAAAACCCTGTTTTGCACATGCCAGCGTGTGTTGGCCAATCCCAGATATTCCATTAGGGCTAACCTAAAAGGAGGCTAGATGACAGCTAAGTGTTCTCTATAAAAGGCGGGGGGATTTCCTGCACTCAGTGAGAGGTGACATGCTCCTCCAACACCTAGCTACCGACCGGTAAAACAACATCGATACGCATAGTGGTGTGCCGTTTCTTTGCCAAACGCCTCTACTTGACTCCTCTTCTAGCAGCGAAGCAATCCCTGCGCTGCAGATTTCCTACTCACAGTTCCAACAGCCCCACAAATTGTTACAGCGAGATTGCGCCCGAAGCGGTACAAAACGATGAAGCTCCTGGTGATGCTGAAACTGAGAAACTGTGGACTACCCGGGATGAAGGACACTTGATATGTTGTCTAGCGGGTAATTATGTACTAGAGTGGCGGCTAATGAACAATTCGGAATGGATTGATCGAGTCTCCAAATTGCAAGATTGTACTCGCCATTTGGGTAGTAAATACGTCGCCTTGGTGACTTAAAGGTACAGCATAATATTGTATAGATTAAATTGATACATAATTATAAATATTCCACGAAACAATAGAGCATATCCCGAGCGCCCAAGGGGTTTAAACCCGGACCCATCGTTGTTGAGTAAGATTGAATGCCAGGGCGCCCACTGCTATGTCCTTGTTGCACCCCCAGAGGCGTCCCACTTGGTGCTGTGTCTAGAGGGCATCCACCATATCGTCATCGCTTTCTGGCTTGGGGGGGTTGGCGTCTCGCCTGTTTGAAAGTTGCTTCATCACCAACTCGTGCCCTTGATTTGCGGCCCAGAAAAATGGAGTCCTGCCCTCGTTGTCTGAATTTTCGGGGTTGACGTCTTGCCGGTCTAAAAGTTGCTTCACCACCAACTCGTGTCCTTTCATCGCAGCCCACGAAAGTGGTGTAATGCCCTTGTTGTCCGGCTTGTCGGGGCCGACGTCTTGCCGGCCTAAAAGTTGGTTCACCACTAGCTCGTGCCCTTGACTCGCAGCCCACGAAAGTGGTGTACCGCCCTCGTTGTCTGACTTGTCGGGGTTGACGTCTTGCCGGTCTAAAAGTTGGTTCGCCGCCAACTCGTGCCCTTGAATCGCAGCCCAGAAAAGTGGTGTCCTGCCTTCGTTGTCTGGCTTGTCAGGGTTGACGTCTTGCCGGTCCAAAAGTTGCTTCACCACCAACTCGTGCCCTTGACTCGCAGCCGACGAAAGTGGTGTAATGCCCTCGTTGTCTGGCTTGTCGGGGTTGACGTCTTGACGGTCTAAAAGTTGCTTCACCACCAACTCGTGTCCTTTCATCGCGGCCCACGAAAGTGGTGTAATGCCCTTGTTGTCTGGCTTGTCGGGGCCGACGTCTTGCCGGCCTAAAAGTTGGTTCACCACTAGCTCGTGCCCTTGACTCGCAGCCCACGAAAGTGGTGTACCGCCCTCGTTGTCTGACTTGTCGGGGTTGACGTCT
>Ga0307510_10008747_pt1 | contig 12065 bp, 11 predicted proteins | sample 12_EM_MG_FD_207224 | JGI IMG/M metagenome (GOLD analysis project Ga0307510, IMG submission 207224) | Populus trichocarpa ectomycorrhiza microbial communities from riparian zone in the Pacific Northwest, United States - 12_EM | ecosystem: Host-associated > Plants > Roots > Unclassified | place...
AGCAATGGGAGTTCGCCGAGAGCGGCCTGATGCGCCGGCGCGAGGCTTCGGTGAACGACGTCGCGATCCGCGAAGACCAGCGTCGCTTCCGCTGGGACGGCCCGGCACCACGACCGGCGGAACATCCCGGCCTGGAGGGTGTGAGCGGCTGACGTCGCGTACTGCCGGATGCCGACCAGGCCCCCCGCACGCTCGTCACGAAGCCGGCCTCACCACCTTCATCAGATTGTTCTGCGACATGCGGGCCTAGTTGACGGGGCGCTTCTCCAGTTTTCGCGCAAGGGTGCGGCGATGCATGCCAAGCCGCCGGGCGGTTTCGGAGATGTTGAAGCCGGTCTCGGCCAGCATTTCGTTGATCATCTCCCATTCGTGAGTCTTGAGCGATGCCGTGCGGGCGGTGAGGGGCACGTCGGGATCGCCCGACGCCTTGGCGAAGGCAGCTTCAATATCGTCGGTATTCGATGGCTTTACGAGATAATGGCAGGCCCCGAGCTTGATCGCCTCGACCGCGGTGGAGATGCTCGCATATCCGGTCAGCACGACGATCCGCATTGCCGGATCGGCGGCGTGGAGGCGAGCGACGCAGGGGAGGCCGGAGGCGGTGCCGAGCTTGAGGTCGACCACGGCGTGACTGGGGGTGCCGGTGGCAAGTCGCGCGTCGAGTTCGGCGGGGCTGGCGGCGACGCTGACCTGATAGCCGCGGCGTTCGAACGAGCGCTGGAGGGTGCGCTGGAAGGTCAAATCGTCCTCGACGATCATCAGCCTTGCCGGGTCCATCCTATCCCTCACGCTTGATCGCGAGCGGGAGCAATAGCCGGACCTCGGCGCCCCCGGCATCGAGATTGCGCGCTTCGAGCCGGCCGCCGACCCGGCGCGCGACATTGTTGGCGAGGAACAGGCCGAGGCCGTGCCCGGCGCCCTTGGTCGATTGATAGAGCGCGCCGAGCCTGGCGAGCGCGGCGGGCGGGAAGCCGGGGCCCTGGTCGCGGACGGCAATCGCCACCATCTCGCCCTCGATTTTCGCGTCCACGGTCACGCCCGCAGGCGAGGCTTCGGCGGCATTGTCGAGCAGGTTCCACAGCGCCTGGCGCAGCGCCTGGTCGACGGCGATCACCGCGCCGGCATCGGCGCGGTGATAGTCGAGCGGGACCTGCGCGTGCGAGGCACGCCACTGGGCCACCGCGGCATCCAGGAAGGCGCCGGCGGCGGTGCCTTCCATGGCCTCGCCGCGCGGATGGCCGGCGGAATGCAGGATGTCCGAGACGATCGATTTGCAGCGCTGGACCTCGGCCTGCATCTCCTCGACTTCCAGAATGAGCTGGGCGTCGGCGGCGATCGCGGGCATGCGGCGCCAATCGGCTAGGATGACCGAAAGCGTGCCGAGCGGCGTGCCGAGTTCATGCGCCGCGCCGGAAGCAAACAGCCCCATGCGGACGATATTGTCCTCCTCCACCGCATGCTGACGCAAGTCCGCCACATGGGCATCGCGGGCGCGCAGGTTCCGGCTGATGCGAACGATGAACAGCACGAGCAGGCTGACGACCATCACGAAGCTGATCCAGCGGCCGATGGCGAACAGGTCGGCGCTCAGCTTTGGCTGGAGCGCGAGCGGCACGAAGCGGACGCTGAGCAGCGCGTAAGCCAGGACCGTCGCCGCGGCGAGGGTCGCGACCCGCGCCGGCGGGAGCAGGATAGCGCCAAGCACCACTTGCAGCAGATAGAGCGAGATGAAGGGATTGGTCGCGCCGCCGCTGAAATAGAGCTGGAGGGTGAGGAATATCATGTCGATCAGCAGCGCCAGCATGACTTCGGCGGTGCGAACGCGGTGACGGGGGAGGGAGAGGGTCGCGAGCAGGTTGGCCGCGGCGAGGAGCAAGGCGATGCCGAGCATCTCGACAATCGGTAGTGGTACGCCGAGGCCGTAATGGACGAACAGGATCGCAAATGTCTGGCCCGCCACCGCGATCCAGCGCAACTGGATCAACTGGCGCATATTCTCCGCGGCCGCGGTTTCGTCGGGCGCGCCGGGGCGCCTGCGGGTGAGCGCGAGGAGCGGAGCCTCCATCAGGCGCGCTTGCGGATCAGCAGGAACGCCCCGGCGGCGCTGAGCCCTGCGAGCGCGAACCAGGTAATGGCATAGACCAGATGGTTGTTGTTGAACTGCAGCACGGTCAAACCGCCTATCGGATAGTCGCGCGGATTGGGAGAGGCGGCGGCGTCGACGAAGACGGGAGGGACCGGGCCGAGCCCGCGCGCGCGGGCGATGGCGGCGGTGTCGCGCGAGTACCAGCGGTTGCGCGCCGGGTCATTGGCGCGAAGGAAGCCGCCACCTGGTTCGGTCAGGCGGAGCAGGCCGGTGATGGTGACGGCGCCTCGGGCGGCGCGCGGGGTATCCTTCGACGGCACGAAGCCGCGGTTGATGAGGACGATCCCTCGGGGCGTGCGCAGCGGGGTGATCACCCAGAATCCCCCGCCACGCTCGGTCAGTGCTTGGACGAGGGTTTCCTTGTCCTGGAGGAGTTTGCCGGTGGCGGTGACACGGCGATATTCCTCGGCATGTGCCTCGGCGAACGGTACCGGGGCTGCGTGGGTACGGCTCTCGACGCGGGCGATCAGGTCTCGCTTCCACGCAAGGCGCTCGACCTGCCAGATGCCGAGCGCGACGAAGGCGAGCGTGGCGGTCAGCGCCAGCCCGAGCAGGAGGATGCGCTTCATCGGCTCAGAGTCTGTTTGGGAATGCGCCTTAGGCGCATTGCGGTACCAGCCCGCTCCCCGACCCGATCTCCCATAGGGTAGATTGTCTGGGGGGTCGGGTGGGGGAGCGGGCTGGTACCGCCCCCGAAATGCGCTCTCTCGCGCATTTCCAAACAGGCTCTCAGGACGAGCCGTCCATGGCCGTCATCGGCATCATGTTGGCATTCAGATGGTACATGATCCACATCGAGCCCGTGATCACGATCAGCACCAGCACCGCGGTGAAGACATAGGCCATAAGGGTCCAGCCGCTCTCCGAGGTCGTGTTGACGTGGAGGAAGCAGACGGTGTGGACGAGGATCTGGATCACCGCGCAGCCGACGATCGCGAAGATCGTGGCGGGCTTGTCGAGCGCCCCGGTCATGGCGAGCCAGAAGGGGATCGCGGTAAGCGCGACCGAGAGCAGGAAGCCGATCAGATAGACGCGACGCGACAAGGGCGCGTGGGGTGCTGCGGCGCTCATGCGACGACTCCGAGCAGATAGACGAAGGTGAAGACGCCGATCCAGACGACGTCGAGGAAATGCCAGAACATGCTGAGACACATCAGCCGGCGCCGGTTCTCCGCGTGCAGCCCACGCTGCTGGAGCTGGACGAGCATCACCACGAGCCAGATGATCCCGAAGGTGACGTGCAGCCCGTGGGTCGCGACCAGCGTGAAGAAGGCCGACAGGAACGCACTGGTCTGGGGCGTCGCGCCCTCGTGGATCAGGCTGGCGAATTCGTACAGCTCGACCCCGACGAACGCCGCGCCGAGCAGGCCGGTGATCGCCAGCCAGGCCCTGGTGCCGCCGAGCTTGCCATCCTGCATCGCGATCATCGCGAACCCGTAGGTGATCGACGAGACCAGCAGGATGCCGGTGTTGAGCGCCACCAGCGGCAGCTCGAAAATCTCGCGCGGGGAGGGGCCGCCGGCAAAACTGGTGCGCAGCACGCCAAAGGTGGCGAACAGCGTGGCGAAGATGAGCGCATCGCTCATCAGATAGATCCAGAAGCCCAGCAACGTCGCGCTGCCGGTTTCGTGATGTTCCTCTTCCAGGACGTAGAAGCCGGTATTCTCTGCGGCCATGATCAGGCTCCCGCCGCGAGCAATTGCGTGCGCGCGTCCTCCTGGGCGGCGATCTCACCTGCGGGGATGTGATAGTCGCGGTTGTAATTGAAGGTGTGGAAGATCGCATAGCCGAGCAGCGCGAACGCCGAGAGCGCCGCCAGCCACCACATGTACCAGATCATCCCGAAGCCGAGCGCCATGGCGAGGCCCGAGAGGATCACCCCCGCGCCGGTGTTGCGCGGCATATGGATGGGGATGAAGCCGCTGGTCGGACGCCCGGCGCCGCGATCCTTCATGTCGTACCAGGCGTCGAGGTCGTGGATCTGCGGCGTGAAGGCGAAATTATACGGCGGTGGCGGCGAGCTGGTCGACCATTCGAGGGTGCGGCCGTTCCACGGGTCGCCGGTCGTGTCGCGCAGCTTTTCGCGATTGATGATGCTGACCGCGATCTGGATGACGAAGGCGAGGATGCCGATCAGGATGATCAGCGCGCCGAGCGCGGCGATCACGAACCAGATCTGCAGCGAGGGGTCGTCGAAATGATTGACGCGGCGCGTCGTGCCCATCAGCCCGACGATGTAGATCGGCGTCCACGCGACCCAATACCCGATCACCCAGCCCCAGAACGTGACCTTGCCCCAGAACGGGTCGAGCCGGAAGCCGAACGCCTTGGGGAACCAGTAATCCATCCCCGCGAACAGCCCGAACACCACGCCGCCGATGATGACATTGTGGAAATGCGCGACGAGGAACAGCGAGTTGTGGAGCACGAAATCCGCCGGCGGCACCGCGAGCAGCACGCCCGTCATCCCGCCCACCACGAAGGTGAGCATGAAGGCGACGACCCACATCATCGGCAGCTCGAAGCGGATCTGGCCGCGATACATCGTGAACAGCCAGTTGAAGATCTTGGCGCCTGTCGGAATCGAGATCACCATCGTGGCGATGCCGAAAAAGCTGTTGACGCTCGCGCCCGATCCCATGGTGAAGAAGTGGTGGAGCCACACCAGATAGCTCAGGATGGTGATGACCACCGTCGCATAGACCATCGACGAATAACCGAAGAGGCGCTTGCCGGTGAAGGTCGAGGTGATTTCGGAATAGATGCCGAACACGGGCAGGACGAGGACGTACACCTCCGGATGGCCCCAGATCCACACCAGGTTCCAGTACATCATCGGGTTGCCGCCGAGATCGTTGGTGAAGAAGTTGGTCCCGACATAACGGTCCAGCAACAGCAGCGCGAACGCGCCGGTCAGCACCGGGAAGATCGCGATGGCGAGGACGTTGCTGCACAGCGCGGTCCAGCAGAAGATCGGCATCTTCATCATGCCCATGCCGGGCGCGCGCATCTTGATGATCGTGGTGACCATGTTGATCGCGCTCAGCGTGGTGCCAACACCCGCGATCTGAAGCGCCCATAGATAATAATCGGGCCCGGTGTCGGGGCTGTTCTGGAGGTTCGTCACAGGCACGTAATTGAGCCAGCCGCCCCGCGAGAACTCCCCGACGAACAGCGAGATCATCACCAGCAGCGCGCCGGCCACGGTCAGCCAGAAGCTGAGATTGTTGAGGAAGGGGAAGGCAACGTCGCGCGCGCCGATCTGCAGCGGCATGACATAATTGACGAGGCCGACGATCAGCGGGATCGCGACGAAGAAGATCATGATCGTGCCGTGCGCGGAGAAGATCTGATCGTAATGGTGGGCGTTGAGATAACCCTCGTTCGCGCCGAACGCGATCGCCTGTTGCGCGCGCATCATCAGCGCGTCGGAAAAGCCGCGCAGCAGCATGACGATGCCGAGGATCATGTACATGATCCCGATCTTCTTATGGTCGACGCTGGTGAACCATTCGCGCCACAGCCAGCCCCACAGCCTGAACTTCGTGACCGCGCCGACCAGGCCGAGGCCCAGCAGGGCGACGACGATGAAGGTCACCAGCAGGATCGGCTCGTGGATCGGAAAGGATTCGAGCGTCAGGCGGCCGAAGATCGCCTTGGCGACAGGTTCGTCGAACATTTAGTGATCCTGATGCGGATGAGGGGCGGGGGCCGATGTCTGCGTGCCGGGATTGGGGGTGACGCTTTCCCCGCCCGACTTCTCTTCGCCCTGTTTGAAGATCGCACCTTCGGGCTTGCCGTGTTCGGGCGCGCTGCCGCCATGCATGCCGCCGGAGCAGGGCGTGCCCGGCTTGACGCAGCGCTGGAGGATACGGCGGAACAGGTCGCCATCGACGGTGGAGAAATACATCGCCGGCACGCGCTCGCTGGCCTGTTCGAGCAGGAGATAGCGCGGCGTATCGAGCGCGGGGCCGCTGACCTTTACGCGGCCGACCCAGCGAGCGAACCCGGCCCGATCGACGCCGTACAGCTTGAAACGCATGTGCGAGAAGCCCGCGCCGCTATAATTGGCGGACATCCCCTCGAACGTGCCGGGGCGATTGATCACCGCATGCATCGTGCTGCGCATGCCCGGCATGGTGTAGATCATGCCCGCCAGCGTCGGCGCGTAGAAGGTGTTCATCATGTTGGTCGAGGTCAGATCGAACCGCACCGGACGATCGACCGGCAGGACGACTTCATTGACCGTGGCGACGCCCTGTTCGGGATAGATGAACAGCCATTTCCAATCGAGCGATATGACCTGGATCACCAACGGCCTGACCTTGGGGTCGATCGGCTTCGACGCCGAGACGCGATTGAGCGGGCGGAACGGATCCAGCAGATGCGTGCTCCACCAGGTAAGCGCGCCGAGGCAGATGATGATCAGCAGGGGCACCGACCAGATCACCAGTTCGAGCACGGTGGAATGATCGAAGTTCGGATCGTAGGTCGCGCCGCTGCCCTTGCGATAGCGCCACGCGAAAGTGGCGATCAACGCGATCACCGGCACGATGATCAGCAGCATCAGCGCGGTCGCGATATAGATGATGTCGCGTTGCTGCGCGGCGATATCGCCCGCGGGATTGAGCACCGCCGCATTGCAGGCCGAGAGCAGCAACGCCGTAGATGACAGCAAGGCGAGCGCCTTCAGGCGTCGTGGCATGGCGGAAAATGGCTGTTCGCGCATGGTGATCGCCTATCCTGCGCGCCGGTGCGCAGACATTGGACATTTTGTCCTATCCCCAACGTGCTTCTTTTCTGGTGCAAGGCACGCTGGAACGCAATAACACTGGGCCTCAGGCCGCCGGAGCGAAATCGCATGAGTGGACCGATCGCCGCGTCGTCATCGACGCCCCTTGAGCGCGACGCGCGCCTCGTCACCGCGCGCGAGCACAAGATCGCGCCGGGCGAGATCGCGATCGGCGTGATCGTGGGGCGGACGAGCGAGTTCTTCGATTTCTTCGTCTATGCGATCGCATCGGTGCTGGTGTTCCCGGTACTGATCTTCCCGTTCGTCGATCGCGTGACGGGCACGCTTTATTCGTTCGGGCTGTTCGCGCTGGCCTTCATCGCGCGCCCGCTGGGTTCGGCCGTGTTCATGTGGATCGACCGCAATCACGGGCGAGGCGTGAAGCTGACCATCGCACTGTTCCTGCTCGGCGGGTCGACGATGGCGATGGCGTTCATTCCGCCTTATGCCGATGTCGGGATCGCCGCGGCGTGGATACTTGCGCTGCTGCGCATAGGCCAGGGCATGGCGCTGGGCGGGGCCTGGGACGGGCTGCCGTCGCTGTTGTCGCTCAATGCGCCGCCCGACAAGCGCGGCTGGTACGCGATGATTCCGCAGCTTGGGGCGCCGCTGGGGCTGATCGTCGCCGCCGGCCTGTTCGCCTTCTTCACGGCGATGCTGTCCACCGAGGATTTCCTGTCCTGGGGCTGGCGCTATCCCTTCTTTGTCGCCTTTGCGATCAATGTGGTCGCGCTGTTCGCGCGGTTGCGGCTGGTCGCCACGCCCGAGTTCCAGCATCTGTTCGAGAGCCGGGAGCTGCAGCCCGCACCGTTTTGGGAAACCGTACGGGTGGAGTGGCGGACGATCGCCCTTGGCTCGTTCGCGCCGCTGGCGAGCTTTGCGCTGTTCCATCTCGTGACCGTGTTTCCGCTCTCCTGGGTGACGCTATACACCGGCGAAGTGGCAGCGCGATTCCTGGTGATCGAGATCATCGGTGCTGTCGTTTGCGTGCTGTCGATGCTTGCCTCCGGCGTCATCGCCGATCGGGTCGGGCGGCGTGCGGTTCTCGGCGTTTCGGCGATGCTGATCGCGGCCTATAGCGGCTTTGCGCCCCAGCTTCTGAGCGCGGGCGGCTTTGGCGAGACGGTGTACATGATGGCCGGCTTCGTTCTGCTGGGGCTGGCGTTCGGCCAGTCTTCCGGCGCGGTCAATGCGAGCTTCTCGAGCGAGCGCCGCTACACCGGCGCGGCGACCACCGCCAATCTCGCCTGGCTGATCGGCGCTGGATTCGCACCGCTGGTTGCGCTGGCCCTGGCGAGTCGCTTCGGGCTGTGGTCGGTGGGCGCTTATCTGCTTTCCGGCGCGATCTGCACCCTGGCGGCGCTGGCGATCAACCGGGAGTGGGCGCGGCCCGGCAGCCGGCAGGACAAGGTCGTTGGTGAGACCGGGGCTGACGCTTAACGATAGCCTGTCACGATGCGATGCGGCGTCTTGAACCAGTCGCGCAGATTGTCGACACCACGCGTCTTGCCGATCTCATAAATGCCCCGCCCACGCCCCGGCCGGCACGCCGCGCGACCCGTACACCGCGCCGATGCAGATCACCCGGATCAACCCGGTCGGTGCCACGGCGAACAGCGTCACCGCCTATGTCTGGAACATGCTGCCAGCCAGGTCGGTGTTCAATTATTACCGGCTGGTCGACGTGCAATCGCCGACCGTCGGCATCGACGATCCGATCCCCGGCCCGGGGCCTGAAGACGCCGCTGACCATGGGCACCCCGAACCCCAAGGGCGCCGCCCGCGGCCCGACCCAGATCGTCGCCAACACCACGCTGGAATCCTTCCAGCAGAGTTCGAACAGCTGCATGGACTGCCACGTCTACGCGCCGATCGCCTCGCCGCAATTGCTGGCGGCGGCCGGGCCGCATGGCCTGCGCAAGGTGGTGAAGCCGGGGGCAGGGACGGCGGCGCCCTATGCGGCGAGCTATTCGTTTTTGTTTGTTTCGGAGACGAAGCGGTAGGGGTGGCGATACGCGAGAACTGAGATCGTAGCCGTAAGGCGCCGATATTGCATCTTGGCGTTGGTTCTCTGATGCTATCGTACGATCTATCAATTTAGCCTTGCCAGCATATGGCTCCTACGCAACAAGGTGGGTTTATTTAGAATTCTGCATAAGCAGAAAAGCCGGCGGGCGGCGATCAAGGGGGAATGATGCCACGTAGAATGCGTCGTCGGGCTGACAGCAATTTCCAGCGTCAATTGATCGAATATTCGATATCAACGTCGATTCCTAAAGATCTGCCTCTAGTCCACGTGACGCAGGGATTTTCTCTTTATGATATTATGTCGGTAGGGGCGCTCGTAGTCCGTGCTTGTGATGTTTTTAAGCGTAAGCTATTGTATTTTTTTGTTTTCCGCCCCTCCTACGTAAAAGACGCTACAAGGGAGACGCACCAGCTTTCCCTTGCTCCAGTTGTTTTCATTATTCGGCCTGAAGCCGTTCCTAACCCAGCACACGTGTATCCTTTCGACACAGGCGGGGCGGCTTCGGGGGCGTTCGACGCATCGGACCCCATAATCCCGTTGGAGGATTATGCGCTGGAGAGCAGCCATCGTGCTGCCCGCGGCTTTATCGGTTGGGCTTTCGGAGACCTCGCTTCGTATTTTACGGGACGGCTGCGAACTGACTTGCTAAAAGGCATCCCCGAGCACCGCTGCGTCGTTACGGCTTATGTCGATATCGCGCGTATGGGCCTCGAGGGTCATGGGAAACATGACAAACGTGCTTCGACGGTTGAGTTGAGCTCTTCGCACAACATCGACCTGAAAAACAATGTCATGCTAACGATTCTGCCCAAATGCCTGATTGAGAAAAACCCGCAAGTGTCAGGAGGGCTGAGAGACATCGCAACTGTAGTCCGGACCTATAATTGGCAACCGAACCGTCGTCCCATAGAATTTCAGAAGGATATCATGCGTATCGCTCGCAAGTGGTATCTCCATGAAGGTTGGGTGGCGTGATCGCATTCGAAGATTCGCGGATGCTACTCGCGGGATATCTGCCACTCGCTGAGCATGGGTTCGCAATACCAGCGTATCGATCGCATAGACCCAATGCGAATGGCTGGTACGTCGCGATCCCAACAATAGATGGTGATCGCGGGTCACCAATTTCCGATTTCGACATCTTAGAGTACGATATAGATAAGTTTGTCGAACCCCCTGTCGAAACGAGTAGGGGAGACTTGTGGCTTGACGTTTTCCTTTGGGAGAAAAAAGCCTTTGTTGGAACCGCTAAGCAGATACTGGCGCAACTCAAGCCGCTTCGAAAGGAGCTTGAGCGAGACGCGCCTTTGTCACTTCTCGATCTCGTACTCGCTGCCGGAAATGCAGGCGCGGTTACTCTAGCAAGGCGAGCGAGATCTTTTCTCGTTGAGCAGTTTGGTAGCGAGGACGGCCATAATAGCTTCCAGGAGACAGTGGTTCGCCCGGGGGTTGTGCTCGCTTTTAGTCGATTGTTTCATCGGTTGGGTAAAAGCGAGCAAGATTTTGATCTAGCGGAGGGTCTAGAGATCGCCGCTCTGAACGGGAAATACGAAATCGAACTCTCCGAAGAGGCCATGAAAATTGCAGCAGACGACGACACATTTCATGGCGAAGTCGATCGGTTCGCCCGTCGTCTTGGACTCGACTTGCAGTTCGCCGGAAGTCAAGGCCAATCGCGCGCCGCGCTAGCCATGGAGGAAGATTCTGCAATAGCAGGTGATGAGAGTTCAGCAGAGCAAACGCTGCCACCCGCTCGCGAATATAAGAGAGGTCCTATCCGCCAAATTGCGATTGAAACCGGAGCTGACATTCTCATATCGACACCTGGCAAAGGCTTAATTCTGAACGAACCTGCCTTGGTTATATACGATCAAATCAAGGGGAAGCGACAGGTTCTTGCCGTAGGATATGACGCAAGACAGCGCATGAACGACAGAAATCTTGTGACTTCCAGTGAGGCGGTCCGCCCGTGGTCTGAAGGGGACATTGTTGACGACGATGCCGCGACCGATCTTTTGCGAGCGTTGCTCGAAAAGGTGGCCGGTAGGTCTTGGTTTGGCAGCCGGCGATTGCACAGCGCAGTCATCGTCGCCGCCGGATCTACGAAAGTCCAACGCAGATTGATACGCGAAATACTTTCGAGCGCTGGAGCCAAGCGGGTCTCTTTAATCGAATGCCCGCTGGCGGCTGCGATCGGTGCCAACATGAACATATCCGAGCCCGTTGGACGAATGATAATTCACGTAGGATCGGGAGCAACGGAAGTCGCTGTGATCGCCTTGGCCGGAATAGCCTATTCGGCAATGGTGCGTGCTGGAACTGAGCAGCTAGACCGAGCGATTGTCGGCTGGCTGAGGAGCGACCGCCGCCTCATGATTGGTGAAGCTACTGCCGAGAGGATAAGACAGGAGGTTGGCGTCGCTCAACCTCCGGCGGATGGTATCGGATATACGGTCCACGTAAAAGGTCGTGACCAGATTAATGGAGTTCCGAAGGAGGTATCGATCAATCAAGGCGATATAGCCGTAGCCGTTGCGGATGTAGTCGGTGCTATTATCGAGTGTGTAAGAATGGCGCTTGAGAATGTGGCACCGGAGTTATCCGCTGACATTGTTGAGCAGGGAGTTGTACTTACTGGGATTGGTGCAAATTTGTCCGGGTTGGATGTTGCCATCGCATACGATACTGGCCTTGCGGTAGTTGTTGCAGAAGAATTTGAGACTTGCGCGATTATTGGCGCCGCTCGCGCGCTCGAAACTCTGGCGCTGAGTGCCGTTTTAATTGATGGCTAGATTAGTACTTGCGGTGGTTGATTTTCAAGTCTCGGTGAAAGTTAATTGACATTGGCTGGGCGAGCGTCCCCTTCACCAAGCAGCGGTTGCCGCTAGCGCACCGCTGCCAAGCGTATATCTTATTCGAAGTCTGAAATGCCCTCGCAAGACCTTTGCCACCTAGGATGTGCCCGCATGATCGATACCGAGATCGCCCGCCCGCCGCTGCCACCCTTCACGCGCGAAACCGCGCTCATCAAGGTGCGCGCCGCCGAGGACGCCTGGAACAGCCGCGATCCGGCGCGCGTCGCGCTCGCTTATACGGTC
>Ga0307510_10008748_pt1 | contig 12064 bp, 8 predicted proteins | sample 12_EM_MG_FD_207224 | JGI IMG/M metagenome (GOLD analysis project Ga0307510, IMG submission 207224) | Populus trichocarpa ectomycorrhiza microbial communities from riparian zone in the Pacific Northwest, United States - 12_EM | ecosystem: Host-associated > Plants > Roots > Unclassified | place...
GCCTGACCCGAGGGTACCCTGACCCTGACCCGAAAAAACCCTAACCCACAAGCATGGGTATGGGTTTTTCGGGGTCGGGGTTGGGGTCGGCCTCGAGTGACCCCGGGTTTACCCTCGCCAATCCCTAACTAAAATCGACCATTCAGGCTGTCTACTGGTGACACTAGCGCATCTCGTGCTGTACTTCTATGTGATGACCATGTGGCCCGACCGCCACTTCCGCGACAAGCGGGGCTGAACTGTATCGTGCCGAGCTTTTGGGCAAGACAATTGGGGAGGTAGTAGGGACGTTACAGTACCTCATAACATCCTGCCACCATCTGAGGAGAGAGAAGCCATCCGAAAGCTTCACGTACACGGTGTGACGATATGATGGAGTGGGTGGCGGCGAGTGGCAGTAACGGTGGCGAGGTGATCCGTCTGTGAGCTAAACTGTAAGTTTCGAAATGACAACTCCGAATGGGACCACAGGTAACAAGCACAATTAGATGAAGGAGGCAATGGGTGTTTTCCTTCCGTGATTTGGAATTCCAGGTGTTTCATCGGGCTCAGGCAACTTGGTATGGATGTCAGCGGCATCACGGCGAACGTACTTTTGGCTGAAAGGAATTTCGACCATGAGAGATCTGGACCTCCGCCAGTAATTTAACGTGCTGACGTCCATACCAACTATGATTCGCAGTCCGTGGACATGGTGAAAGTGAGGTGACCTGACCAATGCAATTAGATTTATTTCAACGGGATGCCTAAATTTGGAAAAGTGAACTAGAAAAGGAAGTTGTATATAAATAGCAATATTTCAGGATACGCCACCGCCAGAGTTGGAAGGGAGTGGTGCTGAGATGACATGGCAACAGTAGTGTAGTTCTGACAGCTGCAATAAGACCAAGGAAATAAGAGGTGAAACAAGGGGAGAGAGAGATCAGTCACAAGACCAGACAGGCATACAATAGCGTGGTAGCCCGCTGACTTGTTCGTCAGACGGTCAGCAAGAACCAGAACACGCAAAATGGAGAGGATGGGGGAAATGGGCTTCAATTGCCTCCTTTTGGCGAGGCCAAGTAAGGGAGTTTATATAAGACAAGTATGCTACATGCAAGTAGAGAGAGGGGAAACAGAAAGAATGAAGTTGCATGGTGACGAGGGCAAGGCAGGTTGATTTGAGTTTGGGTTAAGTGGAGAGGAAGGGCGGCCCGGGGATTGAGAGGAGGATGGTGCAGAGAATTAGAGGGTCAAAAGAAGAGATAATAAAACAGAGAACGGAGGAAGAACATGGTCCAATGTGAGTGGAAACACTTCAATATATACCTTGATACCACCAAAGAAAGGTATGTGAAAGTGGATGTAATGCAGATCCTAGGATTTCATCAAAAGCTCGGCAATGCACAAGTTACGTAATGCTCTTGCGTTCGTTGGTATTTTTTCTTCCCTTGCCATTGGTACCCGCACAGAAATGGTACGTCTCCTTTTTGTCAAGCACCTTTGCGTCACTCACGGTGATGATATATCAGGTGCGGCAATCTGTACAAGACCGACAAAATCAACGAACTACCTGGCGGCCAGTTGCCCGTTCCTGAGCCTCTCGAAGCGCCCCATTTGGCGTTAAGGTGCAACCCAGCGCTCATTCCTTTCCTTCCTGATGACAATAATCCCATCGACCCTTCCTCTAATGCGATACTTGTGGACGCTCTCGTGCGGACAACAAAGATCAAGGGGGCACAACCACTTGGCGCCATCCCACCATCTCAAGATACTGGGTAGTTTGTCAATGTATTTTTGGACGGTGAACATCTGACGTTCGGGAAAGTTCCCTTGAATAGTTCAGCTGCCCTTCCTTTCAACCTATCTGATTTACCTCCAAGAAAAAATCCACATGATTTGACTTGTACCGCTACTTTGTCGTCATCGTCGCGGTCCTTCAAATCTATTCCCGCACAACTGACTTATCTCCCATTGCCTGGTGCCACAATAGGTTCTTTCACCAAACTAGATTTGAGGACAGGGGGCCTCCTCGCGAAGAGAGCGAACGACTCGAAGCTATATGAGCCTATCTTCCCTATGGGATTCTACACCGCTTTTGGTGGATACCTAGATGGTAATCTTTCCATATTGGAGGACCTCAAAGATGAAGGGTACGATTCACCAGATGTCTCACATCGGCTGTTTCAAGTAGATGTTGATATGATTCAGGTTCAACGTCGTCAGTGCGCTTTGGATGTCCTTTGATTTCCGAATAAACTGTCTTCGCAGGTCCATCTCATCCCCTCTTTCGACAACCTCACGCCGTTCGACCTCATGGTTGACAAAATGGAAGAGCTTGGTTTATGGCTCATGTACGACATGGGCAGTAATAATGCCTTGGACTTGTCGCTCATCCGGACGTGACTACAAGAACTTGACTGCCGTCGAAGAGCAAGTCCTGTGAGTCAGGAATCGAACAAACCTTTTATTATATTATACCGCAGATGAACCCGATGGTTGGGAGGATCCTCCTTCTGCTCCTGCGTCGTCTGCCGCGCATATCAACGCAATGGATCTCTACCAACCGTCATCTTTAGTCCTCAACTCCCAAGATTAGTTCTTCACGGACTATGAACGCCGGTCTTGATCCAGGACGTATACCCTATCGGGATCAATGCGACGTATAGCGTGGTTTGGAACACGTCTTGTACGCGGGAGGTGGGCGACTGCGGATGCGACAGTTGCCGGGGAGACTACGGAGACATCCGAGATCGCATGGACGATTTTGCGGCGCAGCTCGAGGTTCTCGGCTGGGAGTGCTCCAAAACTGTCTGGGCGCTGTCGCAGGCGTTTGGGTCTGCATCGTGCGTTCGATTTCATTACATTCGGTCCCCTCGCCGACTGTGAAGCGCGTTGAACTGACGTTTGGGGTGCTTACAGATACTGGTCGCGCACGCCTGCGGGCGCAGAGTTCCTCGTCGAGGCCATCGTCGCCATCAACGTGGGCGCAAAGGGTTCCGTGTCATAGAATGACCCGACCACACCAGACATCAAGGCGTCTGCATCCCTGTTTGCAAGCGCGCTGCCCGACCTCACGCCGTTCTTGTCATCCTCCTCGCTGACACAGCGGCGTGTCAACTTCACTCACGTCGTCACGCCCGATCGATTGGACTTTGGAGTGTGGGCGTCTGCAGACGGGAGGACGCTCATGATGGGCACTAATTTGAACAACTCTACCGCCAGTATCCCGGTGAGCGAGGTGGTTTCTGCTGCAAATATCTCAGATGTGGTCCTGGGGAGCCCCCGTGTGGTGTTGAATGGTGGGAGTAGTATCGAGGATTTGCAAATTGAGTTTAATGGTCTGGGATCTGGTGCGATCTTTGGCGATACCCAGCAACCTGAATATCTCATACCCATGATCATCCCTGAAGTGATGTTGGAGCGGACTTGGGTAAATAGTCATGGTTGCGTCTTACCTGTAAGATAAATAGCACATGCATAGATAGCATAGCAAGACTGAAACATAGAACAACCTAGACTAGAGGCAGTAACCGTTATAAGGTGTGCACGCGTTGTCACGGTGGCCTTGGAAACGAGTACTATTCGACCACGTGACGTCGCCCGAACGCTCGACTACTGTAACTTAACTTAGTAGACTACAGCCAACCGCGCTTCGCGCTTGGCCCTCTCGCTCACCCTCGTCAGCATGCCTCGTTCCAAACCCTTCGTTCTCCGTCTTCGTTGCCCCGAACGACCCCTCGTCCCGTCAAGTCTCCCTTCTCGTCGCGCCTCAATCCCTTGCTGCCGAAGACACGCGGATCACCCATCCTTCGCTGGCCGACGTCACTAGTACGCGCCACCTCGAAAGCTGTCAATCCACGTCACACACGACGTGTACGACACCTTGGAAATTGGATCGTTGTTCGGGACCATATTTTGCTGGATACGCATCTTACCGTATATAGGCTCATTCGACCCCCTTTCGTACGTTCCTCTATCTTTCTTTCGTCCTAGACCTCCTGCTCCCTTTGCCAGCTTTCCCTCTTTTCCCTTAGCCTTCTGCGATTGAATTTTGCCGCACCCGCATCGGCCCTGTGCACGCTGTCTCGCTCTTGGATGCAACTCACCAAACTGCCTACATTTCGAACACTGATTTCTCCTGCCAACGTCGCTGCGCGGGTCTGTCGCCGGCAAGATCGTCTACATATTCCTTCCTTTCTCCCTCTCCCCCTCTACGCAACTTGCTCATAGCATACTTGACTATTTAGGCCTCATCACCTGGCCTCAGCCAAGCAGGCAAAAAAAACCCCTAGCCCAACTTTCTCTCTTCGTTCTTACTCGTGCTTTCTCTCCCATTCGTTTCACGACCTTGCCTCAAGTCTCTCTTAACGACCACCTAAATTCCTAGAACTGGCGCGCTGCTGCTGCAACGGTAGTTCCAGTTTCGCTCACTTTGACCGGGCTCTTCAATAACATAAACCCCTGACACCCACGCCGGTGTTGTGACACGACGGCTGTTCGATATTTCGTACTTGCTTGGGGTAAGTGCCGTTCTCATTTTCTAACGACCTGGCACTCATTGCTACTGGACATACTAGTTTACCTTGGCATCGGCCATCTACTTCACTCTCTCGACTCTTTTCCCTGCCAACGACACAATGCTTAACCACGCCACCCTCGGGAACAAGACGCTCTCTGACGACAGGAGTTATACCAATAGGGACGCAAAGAAGGACGATGGCCAAGTTGAGGAAGCGAAGGTGACTTAGCTGCTCGTTGTCAGGAATTCATTACGCAATATCTTTCGTGTCGGTTTTGAGTGTCAAGTTCCAAAGATGCTGTCAGTGTAGTTCCCGCAGTTTGAAGAATGTTAATACCCATTTGACGTTTCTCCCTGTTCTCCCTGAAATGCAAGACGGCAAAACCTGGAAAGCTAACATCTGTCTCCTTCCATGAGTCTTCCCGACGATAAACTTACTTGTTGCTCACTAAAGAGGACGGTACTTGTGATAGTCTCCATTAAATGAATTCCAATATCTCGAGTTTCAGTTTGATGACCGACCGCCGTCGTCGTCCGCCGATGCTCACGAGACTGTCAGCCGAGACCGCCACGCAGGCCAAGTCACCCCAAAAATTCATATATAAGGCGGCAATATTCCTCGCATTTTACCCCAGAAATCCCCTCGCTCCTCGCTCCTCTCTTCGGTCTTCACCTCCTGGTCGTGGATCCGGGTAGTGGCCAGTCGTCGTACTGTAGCTACACGCAGGCGATGGGGAGGCGTCGATCTTCGACACCCACCTTCCAGTCGCATCACGTCCTCCCCTCGACTTTCCCTCATCGAGCCCGTCCGACACATGCGCGACTGCGCAAGCGTCGTGTTTCATGGCTGAAGGACTTTCGCTCGCTCGTGTTGCTGTGCCGAGGGGAGTTGGAAAAAGTGTGCTGAGACTTCGAGCTTCGACATTCGCTCCCTCGCTTCAACTTGATCGCAAGGTCGGAAAAGTGTGCCAGCCTTGATTTGCGTGATTCTTGAGCGTTCTTTATACTGCTTATATCCTGCATCCCCCCCCCTCCTGCCACCCCGTTCTCGACCCATTCAACGTAGGCATGACTACACAAGTCTTGTCTTTTATGATTGAAGGACTTTGGTCGCGAAGGTTGTAGTGGTCGAGGGGGAACCGGAAAAATAATTGAATGTACGTAAATAATGTTTCGGGCTAGCAGCGACGCGTCTAGATGCCTGGGGAGTTCTGACGGGTTGCTGGGGGACTGGCGCTCATACCCCTCGAGGACGCAAGAGGCAGAAAAAAAGCCCAACTAAAAAAGGTCCCGAGGTTTAGAACCGGGTGTCTTGCCTTTGATGGCCAGGACGCGTCGCTGTTGCCCACCCCACGGATAAAAATATATATCTCCGTGGGTTTAACTTGGTAATTCTCGTGTGATCGCATGACAGGCTGAGTGTTGAAGATGCACATTGAAACAAGGGACGTGACAACCCCGGGCCATTGTACCAGTCAAGAAATGGTACAGTATGTAGATATTCTGCTGGGGGCAAAAGCGCAGAGTACAAACGTAATAGGGAAGGTTGAACGTTTAGAGCAGAGACGGACCCGGGCCGACGTTCCATCTCGAATTTAAAGTGAACGAATGACCCGAATGACTGGTGTCGCATGCGACGATGCCATCGACGCGTGCAAAATCCATGTGCATATACCCGATCGGCGGAGAGCCTCGCGTTACGTTCTCAGCTGCCAGGGAGAAACCCATCCCGGGGCTGCCCGGATATGTCGGGGATATGGAACAAACGACTGACGGGAATAACCATCGTACAAGGTGGTGGCTAGGGCTGAGCACCCGTAACCGTATTTACGGGTATACGGGCCACCGTAGTACGGTACGGGTCCCGTACCGTCTGGCCTTGAAGGGACAGTTTTACGGTACGGTTGACAGGCCGGTTACCCCCCGTATCAGACCGTAAAGTGACGGCCGTAACGGGCCGTATTACGGCCGTATGATGGGCGTGGGGTGTTGGTCACCGCGAAGTGTTGTGCCGGGCCTATCCCGACGTGTCCTGGCCTCTCACTTGTCTCCCCCTTGTCTTCCATCATTGTTACTACGTGATCAGCGCATTTCCTCTACCACACCCATGGTCCTGAAACATCGCCTTCGTGGGGTGTGTAACGTGTTTTCCTTTTTTTTCTTTCTCTCAGTCCTCAGGGACCTGAACTTTGAGTGTGCAGGTATACAAATAACACAACGAGATGATCAAGATGATCAAGCTCTCTCGTGGTTATAGACTCTTCACTACACCGATTTGACTTGATCATGGTCTCGACGGGTGCTCTCATATGGATCTCAATTCGACCTTTGATACGAATGTGTGTATAAACTCACTTGAAGTAGATGACTCACCGTTGACTCACATATCCAATCCTTTAGATTTCTGAACGTCGGCGCAGGGTTTTTTTTGACCAAGGCCAACCTCTTCCCCACTGAAGCCGCGCGCGGCGGTGCTCAGATCGTACTGGTGCGAAGTCGGGCTCTAACATGTATGATGTGCGCTCGCGAATGCTGACCAGATTTTGACAGAACATTGCCTTGCCATGCCTCATGTTCTCCCGCATCGTACCTGCATTCACTTCGCAGAACATCGATTCGCTTGCGCCGTTGACCGTCATCAGTCTGGTTTACGGGGTGGTTGGAGCCCCGATGGCTTGGATTATTAGGTGCTTCTTCTGGGTGCCCCATCGATTCAGGTACGGGATACTTGCCGCTGGTGGTTGGGGAAATTATGGTGACATACGTATGTGCGTCCTACCGATGTTTCTCCGGACTCAACAGAATTTGCGCTCAGCGACGGCGATTGCGATGGGGATTACGGCCTCTGCTCCGTTCATCGGCGTTGATGACCAAAATCTTGCCATCGCATACATATCGATGATTATTCTCATATTTTCGGTACGTTTTCCATCTACTCGCGTTATCTGTCAGGCTGACGCACTTAAGATTACCCTCTTCCCGCTCGGAGGCTTCCTTCTCATTTGCAAAGACTTTGAAGGGCCAGATGTCGACTCAGAAGAACTTCGAGAAAGAATGCACCTTCGACGGCGCAGACTGGCCGCGATGGCCACCTGTTTGCTTGGGCGTTTCTCGCGTTTCTTCAGACATTCCGAGCAAGCCTGTGATACTGAATCGGGAAGCGACTTCCAAGAAACAGACGCCACTACTGGCACGCGACGCCTCTGCCGCCAACGCGATGCGACATGTCACCATGTAAAGAGTCATTGAGGACTCCCTCCGTATGTTCTCGTATTCTCCGTTCATCTTAGAACCCCGCCTCGGGCATCCTGTACATGTAAATAATCACCTTCGCCTGGCTCAAAGCCGGGCCACCAAATCATAGCACTCTTTCCCTCCTTTCCGCTCGCGTGCGCCTCAAGCCACTTGTTACGCCCATCACGAACCCCCCAGATGTGCTGTTGGTGCCACAGGGCCAGTCACGGTCTGCAACATCACATCTCACATCTCGCCTCAACACCATTCAAGTGGCTCGCGCGGGGCCCCCTCGCATCACATACACACTACACACACCCTCTTTCTCTCCCGCCGGCGGTCGCACAATTAATAACCGCCAATTTACCTCCCCGAATTCCCTCCATCATATTCTCTTTCGAATTCTCGCGCGGACCATCAGTCACACCCGTACAATCCCGTATGACCCCGTATACGGCCGTATTCACACCCGTACCGTACCGTCTAAGAATTTTCAGGCCACTGTACGGTTACGGTTACGGGGGTACCCGTAACTGTATTGGCACCGTAAGGATACGGCCGTATACCGTATACGGTACGGTGCTCAGCCCTAGTGGTGGCCACGTACTCGTCGTCGACTGCAATGCCCTCCAGAATCTAGTATGTGGTGCCTCTCCGCCATCTTAGGCGCGACCAGGCGTAAGCGCAACAAGAAATGGTATCCACGTTTGATCGTTTGTCCTTAACGTGTTCCTCGATAGGAGCGAACACCAACAACCTGGGTACAGTGTCATCTGAGAAAGGACGAAGAATACCAAATACAAACTACAAGGGCTCAATAGCGCTCAATCCGTAATCCGTAACGGAGTTTTCCCATCAGTGAGTTACTCGCATCTGGCACACAGCCTCAGTCGTAACCACTCATCGAACTTAACCGCAGAGGAAGCGATTCGCACAACTCTGAACTCGGATCCGAGCTTCAGAGATGGGCTGATTGCATTCAAGGGCCTTGTCCTGGAGATCTTGTGTGGATTCGGTTCGATCTGCAGTCAAGCCAGTATCATTGCCCGCCTACTATCGTGCCATTGGACTTCTCGGTGTGTACATATGCGCGCTCTCAGCGCGGGGAGGGGCAGACGAACCCGGGGTGTGTGACAATATAATCTTGGTACTGAAAGAGTTACGACACCGTGACTGTTTCTCCCTCTATATTGGTCACCTTCCCCAGGAGTGAAGTTTTCTATCCGTGAATTCCCAGTGAGGGGTACCGAGTTATCGTGAAGATCTGCCCACCGTTCCATGATGGCGATGCATGTACTTCTTCAAAGTGATTTCTTTACACCGCCCAATCGGTCCAATGTATGGGGCGCCGGGGAACGTCAGAGGCAATAATGCACCGTTCAATCATCCATCAAATGCGATTTCTTCACACTGCCTAATCGGTCCAGTACATGGGGCGCCAAGGAACGTCAGAGACAGTAACTTAACGCAACATTCAACCATCCATTACATTACTTGACAACATCGTATTAAATTCCTTAAACTATTGCCCGGCATCATCATTTATACTTCCAGTCCCAAGGGAAACAATCGATTGCGAAGAGACCACCTTTGTTTGTTCTCTCATGGCCTCGACTACCCCACCACGACCACCTCCTGTTTGGTGGAAAAACATCATCTATTTTTGTGGAATGCATCTGGCCGCTGCATATGGTGTCTACCGTCGTCCCCCATCTACAGTACCTACTGCTATCTTCGTTGCAACTGTCGTTGTTTGTCAGCTGGCAAATTTTGGGTGCGTATATATGTCCTTGGTAAACTTGTCTCTCATAGAGTAATGAAAGGATCACCGTCGGGTACCACCGCTTGTACTCTCATCGCTCTTTCAATGCATCATTTGCTGTACGCGTCATACTCGCGTTGATGGGGGCTAGCGCATTCCAGGGTTCGATAAAGGTAAAGCACACACATCCCGATTTCGTATTTGCGAAATGTGATCAATCTCATTTCTCAGTGGTGGTACGTAAGCATACTTAAGACATCCGAGAAGCTCGACAAACGCAGACCTTTGATGTTTTTTATAATAGGTGTCTCAGACACCGACTTCACCACGTGCGTTAAAATATGCCCTCAGATCCCGCATCATTTGAATACTCTATTCCAGAGGTTCACCGATGACGAAGAGAATGATCCGTGCGTGTCATATTATCATCAAGGGTCAATTTGGCCAAACAATTGATTGGGATTCTATAGATACTGCGCGACCCGCGGCCTGGTGTTCAGTCATGTCGGGTGGTTGTTCTTCAAGTCCAACTATCCGAAACTATATTTGATTGAGCGCGAGGATCTTGAAAAGGACCCAGGTTCGTTTAATCAGTACTTCGATGATCCGTTGCGGGTCGCTGTTTTTGTGGGTCACCTGACTACAACTTCTCTCTTAGTTGTCCGCTGGCAGCATCGATACTTTGGTGAGTCAGGCCATGGCTGTATCAAACCCACGCTAAGTCTAGCATAGTTCCAACTGCACTTGTACTTGGCATACTGTTCCCGACTGTGCTAGGTGCAATTTATGGCGATATAATGGCGGGGTTCATCTATCCTGGTCTCGTCGCGCGACTTATCAGTACGTTTCGGCGGTAATGTCTCAGAAGACTAACAGAGGTGAACCATTGGTGTAGTCTGGCATGCCACGTTCCTTATTAACTCGTAAGGTTTCATGCTACCTCCGTACAAACACACTCCATAGCTGAAACCTCTTTCAAAGGCTTGCCCACTGGGATGGCCTGCAACCGTACTCGGATGAGAATACGTCACGCACTAATTTTGTATGCCACTATTCGACGTACCTGCACATATCCCTGACGTATATGCAGTTGCTCGCGCTTCTCACTGCCGGGGAGGGAAACCACAACTTTGTAAGTCGTGTTGTTGCTCACCGCATTGGACATCTCGGACTGATCGAGTTGTAGCATGTGTGTTGGACAGTTATTGGATCCTCGTCATGCCACTGAAATGTGGGCGTAGCACACGTTCCCTCACGATTATCGCTGTGGTCCAACCAAAACCGATTGGGATCCATCGAAGAGGGTTATTTTTGCGCTTGGGAAGCTCGGAGTTGTGTGGGGATTACGCCGTGCGACTACAGAGGACATCACGGCAGCCCGGGTACGTATGCTAGCACATGGGCATGGCCACGATGACGCGCATGAGAGAGTAGACGAGAAGGAGGAATGGACGGGGCCGACATGGACTGAGAAAGAATTGAATGCATACATAGAACGCAACGACGCATGCGTCTTGTTAATAGACGGATACATTGTTGATGTGACAGAATATGTCAAGACACACGTACGTCTCCCATTTCCTCCTCTTCCTGAGTGTCGGTCCTGCGCGCTGACTGGTGAGCTGCTTGTAGCCTGGAGGCGTGAGGCTGTTACGTCACTATGCTATCCCAGTAAAGGCGGATGGGGGACGTAGCAAGTGGAAAGAGGCAGACTGGGCGTTCAATGGAGGCATGAACAGGCATTCGCAAGTGGCGAGGCGGAGGATGGGTCAACTTCGTGTGGCGTTGCATAAGATGACGTAACTGGTTATGTTATAAGTCTCCGGGCCGCTTTCCCCGGTCCTCAGCACGTCATGGAAAATGGAAAAAAGTTTACTCACTTACTCGACACGTGGCTCTCACCCCAGTAAGCAGGATTGTCCACCCGGACTAATCCATACTGCCGTCGATGCGGATGGAGTGCCGTTTCATTATAATCCATGAATCTCAAGGAAATCCTCGACCTTGGTCCTTGCCTCGGTCCACTTCGAAAGGCATGTTTTGAGCCGATACACATCCACCGCAATTCGAGTAACTCCACTTTTCCCCGTTCCGTGGACAGAATAGAAGTGAGGCGGCCTGTGGTATTCGTCCCTGTCTAGTCCCAGCTTGGACTAGGAACTTCCTCGAATGCTTAGCGCTTACCTCAGTTACCTGCAGATTTACTCCCAGAAAATCTACGAACGCTACCCTCTCTCCTATCATTTGCGCCATACAACTGTTATCACGATTTCCCATCATCATCGACGCGCCCTGAGTGGCACTACCGCGCTTTCTTGATGCACTGGCACTCACGACCCTGGTCATGCAGTTCATGAAACTGCGCAACATCGTTCGCCCGGCCCGGGTCTGATATCCGTATGCTTTCCCTGCCGTTGTTCAAAGACGCTGTGCCCACGCACGTATCTGGTTAATTCTACAGGGCCCATACTGGGCGTTGCACAAAGCGGAATCGAGCCAGTGCGCATATGACTTCCTTTTCACTGTTATTTTTGGATCTGACAACCTGGCTTGCGCTCTTGCAGCCA
>Ga0307510_10008749_pt1 | contig 12064 bp, 10 predicted proteins | sample 12_EM_MG_FD_207224 | JGI IMG/M metagenome (GOLD analysis project Ga0307510, IMG submission 207224) | Populus trichocarpa ectomycorrhiza microbial communities from riparian zone in the Pacific Northwest, United States - 12_EM | ecosystem: Host-associated > Plants > Roots > Unclassified | place...
CCGGCACGGTGGACCGGTGGATCATCCAGCCGACGGCGGACACTCTGGGGCCACCGTGGCGGCGCGTCGCCCTGGCCCTGGACTTCCTGGGGGAGCCCGTGGGGTCGGCGGTGCTGATCGTGGCCGGCGTGGTGGGCTGTCTGCTGCTTCGGCGTCCACGCGCGGCGGTGCTGGTCGTGGCCGGCGTCGGCACGACCGTGGGGGCGACCACACTCATCAAGCATCTGGTGGGACGCACCATCCACGGCCCCGGCAACCTGTCCTACCCGAGTGGGCACACCGCCTTCGCCACCGCGCTCGCCCTCATGGCGGCGCTGCTCGCGACCCGCCGACTCGGCCTCGGCAGGACGGCCGGCACGTCCTTCGTGCTCGCCTCGGCGCTGGTCGCCGGCGCCGCCATGGGCTGGGCACAGGTCGGACTGGGCGCGCACTATCCGACCGACGTCCTCGGCGGCTGGTGCACCGCACTGGCGGTGATTCCGGCCACCGCGTGGCTGGTCGACCGGATCGCCGACCGGATGACCGACTCCGGTCGGCGGGAACACCGCTGACGTCACGTCACCTCACGACAAGCGGCGGAACACCGGCTTCACGGGTCGCCCGACCAGCCAGGGGGTGGGGTCGGCGGCGTCCAGCGCCTTCCGGTACACCGCACACGCCTCGGCCACCACGTCGACGGTACGGTCGATGTCCTCGTCGTCGAGTGCGTTGCTCACCACGAAGGAGGGGGCCAGCACTCCGCCCGCGAGGAGCCGGCGCAGGAACAGGGTCCGGTACTGCTGCGACGGCTGCAGGTTCTCGTCGAGGGTGGCGAAGACCAGGTTGCTGGCCCGGCCCCGGACGACGAGGTGGTCGCCGACGCCCATGCCGTCCGCGACCTCGCGGACACCGGCGGCCAACCGCTCGCCCAGGGCGTGCAACCGCGCGGTGACCCCCTCTTCGACGTACGTGGTCTGCACGGCCATCGCCGCTGCCAGGGAGTGCGTTTCCGCGCCGTGCGTGGTGGACAGCAGGAACACCCGGTCGCCGGAGTGACGCAGCCCGCCCCGCTCCATCAGGTCGCGGCGCCCGGCCAGCGCGGAGACGGCGAATCCGTTGCCCAGCGCCTTGCCGAACGTGGAGAGGTCGGGGACGACGCCGTACAGGCCCTGGGCGCCCGCCTCGGACCAGCGGAAGCCGGTGATCATCTCGTCGAAGATCAGTACGCAGCCGTACCGGTCGGCCAGTTCGCGCAGGCCGGCGAGGTAGCCCGGCGGCGGCTCGGTGGCTGTGGCGGGTTCGAGGATCAGGCAGGCGATCTCGTCCGGGTACCGGGTGAGCATCTCCTCCGTGGCGGCCAGGTCGCCGTAGGGGAAGGAGGCGATGAGGTCGGTGGTGGCCGCCGGAATGCCGGCGGACATGGGTGTGGTGCCGATGAACCAGTCGTCGACGGAGAAGAACGGGTGGTCGGAGCAGAGGGCCACCCGCGTGCGGCCGGTGGCGGCGCGGGCGAGGCGTACCGCGGCGGAGGTGGCGTCGGAGCCGTTCTTCGCGAACTTCACCATCTCGGCGGTCGGCACGGTGGCCAGGAAGCGCTCGGCGGCCTCGACCTCCACGATGGACGGCCGGACGAAGTTGCTGCCGCGGCCGAGTTCCCGCCGCACGGCCTCGATCACGCGTGGGTGGGCGTGACCGAGGCTGACCGACCGCAGGCCGGAGCCGTACTCGATGTAACGGTTGCCGTCGACGTCCCACACGTGGGCACCGCTGCCGTGGCTGATGACCGGGGCCAGGTTCTCGGGGTACTGGTCGTCGCCCTTGGCGTAGGTGTGAGCGCCCCCGGGGATCATGGCGTGCAGCCGCTCGTTGGCTGTCCGCGACAGGGGCAGGTCAAGCACTTCGGTGTCCACGAGGACCTCATCTTTCTCTGTGCTTCAGGACCTCGGCGAGGCTCGGCGCCTCGCGGTCCCGTTGGGACATCAGTGCAACCGGCAGCGGCCAGGGAATGGCGAGCTCCGGGTCGTCGAAGGCGATGGTGACGTCCTCGGTCGGATCGTGCGGGCGGTCTATCCGGTACGAGGTGTCGGCGATGTCGGTCATCGCCTGAAAACCGTGCGCGCATCCCGCGGGAATGTAAAGAGTTTGCTGTGATTCTCCTGTGAGTTCAAAGGAGGCCCCATGGCGGTAAGTCGGAGAATCCGGCCGCAGGTCCACGACGACGTCGAAGACCCGCCCGTACGAGCACCGCACCAACTTGGCCTCGCCCGCGCCGGATCGCAGGTGCAGGCCGCGCACCACGCCCCGGACCGAGCGGGACAGGCTGTCCTGGACGAAGGCGTCCGGGTCGAGGCCCACCGAGCGCACCACGTCGGCGTCGAAGGTGCGGCAGAAGAAGCCGCGTTCGTCGGCGTAGGGCGTCGGCTCGAAGAGGAACGCACCGGTGATCTCCGGGACTTCGGTCGCTTTCATGGAGACTCCTGGCGGGCGTGAGCATGGGTGTGGTCGGTCGCGGGGAACACGGCTGCGGTCAACGAGCTGAACTGGTCCCGCAGTTGGCGGGCGGCGGCCTGGTTCCGCTCGGTGAGGGTCTCCCGCAGTTCGGGCGCTCGCTTCTCCAGCGCCCGGAATTGCTCCAGCAACCGGTCGGCGTCGACCTCGCGCGCCGGGTGGCAGTACGCGCCGAGGCCCATCCGCTCCATGAGCGCGTCGCTCTTCGCCGCGTAGCTGAGCGCCAGCATCGGTGTGCCGGTCTTCAGCGCGCAGATCAGGTTGTGGTAGCGGACCGCGACCACGGTGTCGGCGGCCGCCATCTCCTTCATCAGGTCGGCCAGGGAGGTTGGTTCGGCCGCGGTGACCAGGGGTGAGTCGACGGCGTCGAGGATCGCGGCGACCACGGTCGCGTCGCACGTGTCGCCGGTGAGCAGCCGGACCGGCCTGCCCTCCTCGGCCAGCGTGCGGACGAACCGGATCGTCCCGTCGAGGTAGCGCTCGTATATCTCGTCGGCCCGGGCGCGGTCGTCGTTGCCGCCGTGGAAGTCCATGACGCCGACGCAGACCGTGCCGGGCGGGCCCGACGGCGTGCTCGGGGGTGGTGCCGGCAGGGAGAACGCGAGGTCCGGGTAGACCTCGTCGCGCGTGGTGTCCACGCCCATCGCCCGCATCGCGTCACGGGACTGGGTGTCCCGGTACGACCGGTAGGCGGCCAGCCGCCCCGACCAGCGCACCAGGGCCCGGGTGGGCCGGTCGCGGATCTCGGCGGCGCCGACGCTGACCAGGGCGACCCGGGTGCCCAGCAGTCGGCCGCTCGCGCAGAGCAGGAACAGCGAGTACGGGAAGCCCCACGGCCGTAGCGGCAGCGTGGCTTCCAGGACGCCCATGCCCGGCACGATCACCACGTCGTGCCGGCGCACCCAGGCGGCGGTGCGGAAGATGTCGACGAACTTGCCCAGGCCCTTGGACGCGATCGCGCCGACGCGTGACGCGGTGCGGTACTCGGCGCGGTTCCAGTGCAGCCGGGTGGCGGGGATGCCGAACCGGGCCGTCACGGCCTCGGGTCCGCCGCACAGGGCGTCCACGACCGCGTCCGGGTGGTCGGCGCGGAGGTAGCCGAGGACGGCCTGGAGCGACCCGTCGTTGCCGAGGTTGCCGGAGCCGAGCAGGCCGAACACCCCGACGCGCACCGGCCGTTCGGGCGCGGACGTCATGCGTGCCTCCCCTCACGGCCGGCGACGAGGGCGTCGACGGAGACCGTGAGCTGGGCCGGGTCGACCGGGGCGCGGTCCTCGACGCGCTCGCCCGCGCCCGGCCGGACCCGGCTGGTCATCCAGGAAGCCAGGTGGCGGTAGCACGCGCGCCGGTCGGCCGGGGAGAGGGGCGCCCGCCGGATCGCCGAGGCGAAGCCCCAGACGTACTCGGCCAGCAGTCGGGGCGTCGGGTGCAGCGCGCCTGCCCGGCGCGGGTCCAGGTTGACGCACCGGGCGCGCTTGGAGGGGTTCGCCCGCTCGGCGCGGGTGGGGTGGTCGCGGCGGAAGTACAGAACCTCCGGCACCTGGTGGAAGGGCCCGTGCAGGGTGATCTCGGCGACGAACGTGCGGTCCGCGTGGTGGTAGCTGTCCATCGGTTTCACCCGGCGCAGCACGTCGGCGCGTATCACTCCGTAGAAGTCGTCGCCGCCCGGCTCGAACAGCAGACTGCGGAAGCGGTCGGGTGCGTGCGGGGAGTCGGTGGCGAGCGTGTACTCGTAGGGCACCGTCACCTGGCCGTCGCCGTCGATGACCGCCTGGTCGGTGTGGGCGAGGATCACGTCCGGCCGCTCGTCCAGGGCTTCCACGCAGCGGCGCAGCAGGTCGCGGCCGTAGAGGTCGTCGTGCGAGGCCCACTTGAACAGTTCGCCGCGGGACTCGGCGAACACGTGGTTGTGGTTCGGGGTGGCGCCGATGTTGCGGGGCAGCCGGAGGTAGCGGATGCGGGAGTCCTGCGCGGCGTACTTGCGGCAGATGGCCTCGGTGCCGTCTGCCGAGGCGTTGTCGGAGACGACCAGTTCGAAGTCCTCGTAGGTCTGGCCGAGCAGGGCGTCGAACGACTCGGCCAGGTACTCCTCGCCGTTGTACACGGGCAGGCCGATGCTCAGCCTCGGTCGGTCGGTCATGAGGTCCTCACTTCGGGGATGGGATCGCGGTGGCGCTCGCGCAGGGCGGAGCGCAGTTGCAGCCACCACACGGCCGAGCCGCTGATGGTCGCGGCGGCGACGCCCCAGGCCGAGCCGGCCGTGCCGCCGAGGGCCGCTCCGCCGAGTCCGCCGCCGACGTAGCAGGCGGAGGCGAACAGCTGGCATTTCAGGCTGCGCCGGGCCGCGCCGAGTGCGCGCAGTCCGGCCGCCGCGCCGGTGCCGAGGCCCGCTCCCGCGACGCTGAGGGTGATCTGCACGATGAGATGCGAGGAGGAGTGCCAGACGTCGCCGAGCGCCAACTCGCCCAGCCTGCCCGGCATCAGCAGCAGCGCCGAGCCCCAGAGCAGCGCGCCGGTGGCCTGTCCCCCGCCGAGGAGGAGGCAGAACCTGCCCAGTCGGTGCGGGGCCTGCCGCAGCACGCGTGCCGCCTCGGGGACGGTGACCAGGGACAGCCCCATCAGTACGGCGAGGAAGGGACCGAGGAGGAGTTCGGCGCCGCGCACCGCGCCCACCGCGCTCACTCCGACGATCGCGCCGAGGCCGTACGCCCGGAGCTGGCTCGCGCCGCTGAGGCTGACGTTCTCGACCAGGTACCGGTATCCGAGATCGCGCTGTTCGCGCAGCCATGCGCGTGCCTGTGCCGTCCGGGGCCGGATGCCGGACTGGATACAGCCGTACCCCGCGGCCACCGTGGCAGACGCGCCCCAGGCGAGCACGAAGGCGGCCACGGTGCCGACATGGGCCGCCACCACCATGGCCGGGACGAGCGCGACGCCCCACACGACGTCGTTGACGAACGCCTTCCGCCCGTCGCCGGCGGCGAAGAAGGAGAACCGCCAGGCGTCCTGGAGCAGCAGCCCCGGCATCATGAGACCGAGGGCGGCGAACGCGGGCCCCACCCGGCCGCCGAGGCCGAGCCCGGCCACCAGACACAGCACGCCGAGGGCCGTGCCGACGCAGAGCGCGGTACCCGTCGAGCGGGCCACCGCCCCGCGCCAGGACGTCTGCGGCACCCCGCTGAAGCGCACCACGAGCGGGTCGGTGGCCAGGCCGCGAGAGACGTTGAGCACCACGCCGTAAGTGACCCAGGCGAGGCTGAACACACCGAACGCGGTCACCCCCAGCGAACGGGCCACGTAGATGCCCACCGCGAAGTTGCTGATGCTGGAGGCCGCCTGGTCGGCCAGCCCCCAGGACAGCCGGCCGACGAGGGCCCGCTTGGCGGACCGGGCGGGTCTCGCCGTCGTCCGAGGATTCTCCCCGTCGGTGGTCATCGGCGTCATGTCTTGATCAGCCCGGCCTCGTGCAGCGCGCCGGCCGCGTCGGCGACGGTGTCGAACGGCAGCCCGGACCGCTCGGCGACGTCCAGCAGACTGTGCTCGCCGTCGGAGAGGTTGAGCACCCAGAGCATGGCCATCTGGGCCTGCTTGGTGTCGCTGCGGCCACCGAGCGCGTCGTACAACCCGCGCCGGCCCAGCTGAGGTTCGCCGTAGGGGCTGAGGTTGAGGTACCGCCGGTTGCGGTCGAGAACGGCGAACGCCTCGCGGCAGACGGCGAGGGTGTCCGCCATCGCCGTCGGGGAGACGTAGTCCAGGTTGTCCGCCGAGGTGTGGTACTCGGGATAGCCCGCGTACGGGGTCCGGGTGAGCGAGCCCACGCCCAGGTTGAAGCCGGGCGAGCAGTACTGCCGCTCGTCGTAGCCGTACGGGGTGAACTCGTTGACCTGGTGCGGGCGTTCGGACGCGGTCAGCACGTGCCGCAGGACGCGGTCGATCTCCGCGTCACCGCGTCGGCTTTGTTTGTACGTCAGTTGACCCGGGTCGCCTGCGCAGGCCATCACCAGCCCGTGCTTGACCCGGTCCACCCGTTCCGCGTTGCGGGCCAGCCAGGTGATCGCCCCGATGGTGCCGGGCGCGTAGATGAACCGGTAGGTGTAGTACGGCGTCTGCCGCGCCAGCTCCCGGGCGAGGAACGTGGCCACCGCGATGCCGGCGAGGTTGTCGTTGGCCAGCGACGGGTGGCAGGTGTGGCAGGAGACGATCACCTCGTCGGCGACCTGTCCGGGGACCACGTGCTCGGCGTAGGTGAGGTGGCCGTCGGCGAGTGTGGAGTCGACGCGCACCTCGTACTCGCCGTCCGGCATCGCGTCCAGGGTCTCCTGGGACAGGCAGAAGCCCCATTCCGGCTTGTAGTAACTGGTGCGGTACGGCACCCAGTTCGGGTGGTCCGGCAGGGTGTGCAGGTGTCCGCGCAGCTCGGACAGGGGCATGGTTCTCGCCACCGGCACGCTGTAGCCGAGCACGTGCAGGCTGGACGCGGCGAAGTCGACGACACGGTTGCCGGCCGCGTCGGCGATGTACGCGTCCCGGATGTTCCACTCCTGCGGCACGGTCCAGTCGAGGACCTGCGTCCCGGTCGGCACCTCGTGCATCTGGAGCGGGAGGTACTCGCCGACGACGTCCAGGGTGGCGCGCACACCGTCGCCGGTGATGCTCCGGCAGAGCGGATACAGCCGCTTCACCAGGCCGTACATCTCCTCGCCCACGTCGGTCATCGGCGCCACCGCAGGGTGTCGTCGACCGTGCCGGCGTCGGTCGCCGCGCGCAGCACGGCGAGGCGGGTGAAGCGCTGCTCGAAGTCCTCCCGGGTCAGGTCGAACTTCCGGTAGGCGTCGGCGAGTTCGAGCGCGCCCTGCTTAACCGTCCACTCGCAGTCGAAGCCGGGGATCGCGGCGCGGAACCGGGAGAAGTCCACCCGGTAGGAGCGCGGATCGGCACCGTTCTCCCCGGTGATCACGACCTTCGCGCCGGACACCGCCTCGGCGACCTGATCGGCGATCTCGGCGACCGTGACGTTGTTGATCTCGCTGCCGATGTTGAACGCCCGGTCGTGCACCGCTTCCCGCGGCGCGGTCAGCGCGGCCGTGAAGGCGCGGGCGATGTCGGCGGCGTGCACCAGCGGACGCCAGGGCGTGCCGTCGGAGAGCACCAGCACCTCGCCGGACAGCAGCGCGTGGCCGACCAGGTTGTTCAGGACGATGTCGGCGCGCAGCCGGGGCGAGTAGCCGAAGGCGGTGGCGTTGCGCATGAACACCGGGGTGAAGTCGCCGTCGGCCAGCGCGTGCAGGTCGTCCTCGACCCGCACCTTCGACTCCGCGTACGGCGTCACCGGGCGCAGCGGGGCGTCCTCGGTCACCAGGTCGTCACCGCCCGAGGCGCCGTAGACGGAGCAGGTCGACGCGTACAGGAAGCGCCGGACCCCGGCGTCGCGGGCGAGTCGGGCCAGCCGTACGGACGCGTGGTGGTTGATGTCGTAGGTGAGTTCCGGGGCCAGCGAGCCGAGCGGGTCGTTGGAGAGCGCGGCCAGGTGGATCACGGCGTCCATCCCGGCCACGTGCTCGGCGGTGATGTCGCGCAGGTCCACCCGTACCCCGGGCGGGTCGGCGGGCTGCGGGCCGAGGACGGAGTCGGCGAACAGACCGGAGTCGAGGCCGACGACCTCGTGTCCGGCGGCGGTGAGGACGGGTGCCATCACGGTGCCCAGATAGCCCTGGTGTCCGGTCAGTAGTACGCGCAAGGTTGTTCAACCCCCCAGGTTGAGCGTGAGTTTGGTGACGGCGAAGGCCTCGGCGTAGCGCGCGTGGCATTCGATACCGCGGATCCGGGCCAGGCCGAGGAAGGCCTCCCGGTCGTACCAGGGCCGGTGGCGCTGCGAGGGGTAGTGCTCCTGCAACAGCCGCACCTTCTGTTCGGCGGTCTCCGGCGACAGCGGCTGGTACGCCGCCATGCGGCCGAGATCGCCGTCCCACTTGACGATCTCGTAGCCGAGCACGAGGTGGTCGCGGAACGCCGTGGGTATCAACTGGGCCAGGCCGCGGTGGTCCTGGTGCGCGTCATCGGTACGCGGGGCCAGGACCAGATCCGGGTCGGTCCGCTCGCGCAGTTCCTCGACCGCGGCCTTGGCCTCGTCCCAGTGCGTGGGCAGCCGGCCGTCCGGCAGCTTGTGCACGGTCAGCCGCAGGTCGGCGCCCGGGCAGAAGGCGGCGAGCGCGGCCTGCTCCTCCTGCTCCCGCTCGGTGCCGCCGCCGGAGAGCACCAGTGCGTCGACGCGGATGCCCGGTCGGGCCTGGCACAGCGTCAGCAGGGTGCCGCCGGCGCCGATGGCGATGTCGTCGCAGTGGGCGCCCACCGCGACGATCCGGTCCAGGGGGCCGGCCCCGAGCCGGATCACGTTCTGGCTCCGGCGCTGTCCCGTTCCCACACGGCCCACGGACGGTCGCCCCGGGTGTAGGCGTCGTCGAGCGCGGCCCGCTCCTTCACGGTGTCGGTCGGCTTCCAGAAGCCGCGGTGCTGGTGCGCCACCAGCCGTCCGCGCTTGGCCAGTTGGGCGCATCCGTCGGCGACCAGATCCCCGTTCTCCGGTATGTGGTCGAAGACTTCCTGGCGGAGCACGAAGTAGCCGCCGTTCTCCCACAGCGGCATGTCGCTCACCGCGGTGATGCCCCCGACGAGGCCGTCCTCGCCCAACTCCACGCAGTGGAACGAGGATTGTGGCGGTACGACCATCATCGACGCGCCGGCGTCGCGCAGTGAGAACCGGTCGATCATCTCCGGCAGCGGGGCGTCGGTGAGCACGTCGGCGTAGTTGGCGAGGAACATCTCGTCGCCGTCCAGGTGGTGCCGCACTCTGCGCAGCCGCTCCCCGATCGGTGACTCGATGCCGGTCTGCGCGAACGTGATCGTCCAGTCGGCGATGTCGGTGGACAGCAACTCGGTCCGCCCGCCCCGCAGTACGAAGTCGTTGGACGCCGTCTCCTCGTAGTTGAGGAAGAAGTCCTTGATGTGGTGGGCCCCGTAGCCGAGGCAGAGGATGAACTCCGTGTGCCCGAAGTGCGCGTAGTAGCGCATGACGTGCCAGATCAGCGGGCGCGGCCCGACCATCGCCATCGGCTTGGGCACGTCGTCGGAGGTTCCGTTGCGCATGCGCATCCCGTAACCGCCGCAGAACAGGACGACCTTCATGCCGTGACCTCCTTCAAGGCGCCCTCGACAATGCTCAGTTCCGGGATCGGAAAGACCAGCCTGCCGCCCCACTCGTGCACGAACGACAGCTGCTCGACCAGCTCGGCCCGCAGGTTCCACGGGAGGACGAGGACGTAGTCCGGCTTGTCGGCGGCTATCTGCTCGGGCGGCAGGATCGGGACGCGGGTGCCCGGGGTGAACCTGCCGTGCTTGTACGGATTGCGGTCGACCGTGTACGCGAGCAGGTCGGGCCGGATGCCGCAGTGGTTGAGCAGGGTGTTGCCCTTGCCCGGGGCGCCGTAGCCGACGACCGTCTCGCCGCGCTCGGCCGCCTCGATGAGGAACCGCAGCAGATCCCGGCGCACCTTGGCCACCCGGGCGGAGAACTCGGTGTACCCCGACAGCTCCTGCAACCCGGCGGCCTTCTCCCGGGCCAGCACGTCGGCCACCCGCTGCGACGGCTCCCCCGCCACCTCGGCCGGGCGGGCCCACAGCCGGATGGAGCCGCCGTGCGTGGGCAGCAACTCGACGTCCACGAGGGCGAGTCCGCCGCTCGCGAGGGCTCGGATCGCGGAGGCGACCGTGTAGTACTGGAAGTGCTCGTGGTAGATCGTGTCGTACTGGTTCTCCTCGATCAGGGTCAGCAGGTGCTGCACCTCGATGGAGACCCAGCCGTCGTCGGCGACCAGCGCGCGCAGCCCCTGGGTGAACCCGACGACGTCGGGGATGTGCGCGTACACGTTGTTGGCCACGACCAGGTCCGCCGGGCCGTGCTCGGCGCGGACGGCCGAGCCGGTGTCCGGGCTCAGGAACTCCGTGAGCGTGGGCACACCCGCCTCCCGCGCCGCGGCACCGACGTTCACCGACGGCTCGACGCCCAGGCAGCGGATCCCCCGGTCCACCACGTGCCGCAGCAGGTACCCGTCGTTGCTCGCGACCTCGACCACGAAGGCGTCGGGGCCGAGGGCGAGGCGTTGTACGGCATCGGCGACGTACGTGCGCGCGTGCTCCACCCAGGAGGTCGAGTACGAGGAGAAGTACGCGTACTCCTTGAACGTCTCCTCCGGCGTGATCAGCGGCGGGATCTGCGCGAGCCAGCAGTCGGTGCAGACCCGCAGGTTCAGCGGGTACGTCTGCTCCGGCCGGTCCAGTTGGTCCGCGGCGAGAAAGCTCTCGCATGGTGGTGTCGCCCCGAGATCGACGACGCTCGTCATCGCCTCCGAGCCGCAGAGTCGGCATCGTGTCATCCGCTGTCCCCATCCCCCCTGCTCGCGCGGGTGTCCCCACCGCGAGCCAGTGCTGACCGACCCGCGATCGCGGTGCGGTACTCCTCCAGCAGGCGCTCCAGGCCGACGGCCGGGCTGAATCCCTGCTCGTAGCGGTGCCGGGCCGCCTGCCCCATCTCCCGGTTGCGGTCCGGCTCGGACGCGATCCGGCGTATGCGGGACGCGAGCGAGGCGGGCTCGCCCGGCCGGTGCAGCAGCCCGGTGACGCCGTCCTCGACGAGTTCGACGAAGGCGCCGTGGCCCGCGGCGACGGTCGGGACCCCGGCCGCCATCGCCTCCACGACCACCAGGCCGAACGCCTCCAGCCACGTCGAGGGAGCCACCACGGCGACCGACCGCGCGATGGCCTTCCGGCACTCCGCCGCGTCCAGCAGGCCGACGTAGCGCACGTCGTCCCGGCCCGCGGCCCAGGCGGTCACCTCCGGCTCCAGCGGCCCGGTGCCGGCGATCACGAGCGGTACGCCGACACCGCCGCTTGCCGCGATCTCGTCCCACGCGGTCATGAGCAGGCGCACGCCCTTGGCCTCCGCGAGCCGGCCGAGATACAGCACGTGCTCGCCGTCACCTGTGCGGCGACTGCCCGGCTCCGGCACGAAGTTGTGCTTCACCGCCAGCCGCTCGGCCGGCATGCCGGACCGCACCAGGACGTCACGCTGGGCCGCGGAGATGCAGAGGAACCGCTCCACGCCGGACCACCACCGCCGCCGGTTGACCGACAGGCTGACCGCGAGCGGCACGGTCGCGAGGCGGGAGTTGCGGTAGCAGCCGTGCCGGACGGCGGGCAGCGGCGTCGAGCCGACGCACTCGGTGCACGGTCGGCCGTCCCGCTGGAGCGTGCCGGGAGGGCAGACCTGGGTGTAGTTGTGCAGCGTGGCGACGGCGGGCACGTCGGCGTCGGAGCAGGCGGCGAGCACGGCGGGCGACAGGAGCGGGAAGACGTTGTGGACGTGCACCACGTCCGGCCGCTCGGCGCGCAGCCGGGCGGCGAGTTCCGTGCGCACCGCCGGGTTCCACGGCACGAGGAGCGGCACCGCGACCTTGCCGAGGAGGGAGCGGGCGCCGATGTCGTCGCTGCGCCGCTCGAACACCTCGACCCGGTGGCCGGCCGC
>Ga0307510_10008750_pt1 | contig 12064 bp, 15 predicted proteins | sample 12_EM_MG_FD_207224 | JGI IMG/M metagenome (GOLD analysis project Ga0307510, IMG submission 207224) | Populus trichocarpa ectomycorrhiza microbial communities from riparian zone in the Pacific Northwest, United States - 12_EM | ecosystem: Host-associated > Plants > Roots > Unclassified | place...
AGATTCTCTATACTTTAAAGTACTTGTAACTAGATTTTGAAAGTAGTATCTCTATTATTCATTGAGATAATGGGATGGAAGTTTGATTTTGCAGTGGTTGCAATGGGTGATCGGGATCCCGGTCCTGATCGGGTTCCCCGTAAATGACGTTAGTATGATACTAAACACCCTCTGAATTTTGGTTATAAGTTCCCTTTTGCAGCATGATTACTGCTATTCGTCTTCACACCATGGTTTAGTAGTCGTTTATGCTGTTTACTATAGTATTTTGGGTTCTTGGAAGTGTTGTAAAAGGAACAGTGTTTACAGGAGGTGGAAGGATTGGTGTTGCCGGGCCTGAAATACCTTCACACCCTGGTAGTGAAACTTCCTATAACAATAGAGAGCTTCACGGTCGTCCCAAACAGGCCCCCACCCGAACAGCTAAACCTAAATAAGAAACTTTCAAGTAGTTTACTTAGATGATAGTTGCCCTGCTGACCACCGCTCGTTTCCTCATACAAAGCCCAACAATGTGTTGGAGTGAGGGGCCTGGTCAGGTAGACTGTGACGCCTGCTAACGTACATGTAATTGCGAGGCTGAAAAACCAACATGGAGCCTAAAAGCTATGACACTGAGCAGAAAAGCCCACGGTATTCACTCGTTTTATTGTTCTCGAAATAAAAACGCCTATAATTTGGTACCTTTCTATGGAGCATTTAGAAATGGTGGATAGCTCTTGACAAGGATTGAACGTCATTGATTTATGTTTTTCCCGATCCGGCCCATCCGCCAAGGAAAACAAAGAATTTCAAACCTAAGATGCGGGTCAGCACGAAACCGCTAACCTGGTGTTCTCCAATCTTCTGTGCTCAATAACGACGCTCTCTCATACGCCTCCACAAGTACCCTGTGATCCAGTAGGATACGACCCACAAGATGTACGATTCCGCTCGCGACTGCTTTACCGAGCAGCAACAACAGGAACGGAGAGAACAGCAGGACCGAGAACGACAGCAACAAGAGCAGGCGTCTCCAGCTGTTCCAGTGGACGCAGGCACCCCTCCACGTCGTCGGATAAGCACTGTTGGCGACCTCCTGGGCCCTGTAGAAGGCAAGAGTGATGCTTTGAAAGGTAGCGCTGGCACTAAGACTTCCTCAGACAAAAGGGAGGGCGGCAGCCCAGAAGCTAGTTCTGAGACTATGAGCCCACAAACACCACTAAAGGATATAAAAAATACCAGTTTACCTAAAACCTCTACTGATACTACGAGTACCACCGCCACCACCACTACTGCACACAGCGAGGCAAAGATGGACAGTAATGCACCAGCCTCCTCTTCGGCAACAAAGAGGAGGCGCGTTTCGTCGTCGTCGCCAGGCGAGAGGCGACAGCGGGTTTCCAATGAGAGAGATGGCGATGCTTCTAATCCGGCAACTTCTCGAACCGACAATAGGAGACCAACTTCCGACGATCCTCGGGGTGCCCGTGGAAACTTTTATGCTCCTAGACGCCGTTCTAGATCTCCTGCGCATCACCAGCCCTACCAACGCCGGCCAACGTCCCCTGGTGGTCGTTACAGATACAAATCACCACCCCCTCCTTTGATTCCTAAAAGGGATCCTTCACCGACTCTACCACCAGGAGAAGATGGTTTTAGGAGTAGAGACTCTAGCCCCCCGCGGAAACGCAAGAGGCCTGGACAAGCGAGCAGGTTCTCGGAGAAGGAAAAGGCCGAAAATAGGGAGAGAATTAGAAAGATGGAGGAGGAAATAGAGAGAAAGGCCAAAGAGGTCATCAAAGAGAGAGGTGTCGAGGAAGTTGTCAAAGCCCACTACAACGATAAAAGGGAATTAGGCAAAACCTGGCGAAAGACTGACTCAAGAATTAAAGGTCTTAGAAGTTTCAACAATTGGATCAAGTCTACGATTGTCCAGAAATTCTCTCCGAATGACGACTTCGATCCTCGCAATCATTCTAGAGATTCTAGTTCACACCTCGTCGTATTGGATATGGGATGCGGTAAAGGAGGTGATTTGCTCAAGTGGAAGAGTGCCCCCCAGGAGGTTAGATTCTATGTTGGTGTCGACACCGCAGATGTTAGTATCCAGCATGCTAGGGATAGGTATGAGAGTATGATCAGGGATTCAAGGAGAAGGCGGAGCGGTGGAAGGGGCGGGGGTGGACATCAGATCTTCCAGGCTGAATTCCACGTGATGGACTGTTGGACTCGCTGGGTGGGAGAAATTCCGATTGTTTCCAAGGTCGGCGTAGACCCCAATGTTGGTCCTGGACAGCCAACTCGGATGTCGGCCAGATGGGGCAGCGGAGGAGGGTAAGAATTCATATCTTGCGACTTTTGCTACACAGAAAACTAACATTTTACCTCAAGTTTCGATGTAGTTTCAATGATGTTCTGCATGCACTACGCTTTTGAGTCCGAGCAAAAGTGTCGAAACATGCTCCGAAATGTTTCGGGTGCTCTGAAAAAAGGAGGCAGGTTTATAGGAACAATCCCCTCTAGCGATGTCATCTCGGCGCGCGTTCAGGGCAAGCACATACCCGCGGACTCTCCCGAAAAGGAGAAATTGGACAAATCCGAGCATGGTTTGCAGGAATGGGGAAACAGTATCTATAGAGTAAGATTTGCCGAAGAACCGCCCAAGGCTGGTGTTTTCAGGCCACCATGGGGCTGGAGGTATAGCTTCTTCCTGGAAGAAGCCGTTGAAGAAGTTCCAGAATATGTTGTCCCTTGGGAGGCCTTCAGAGCGTAGGCGATCCCTCCCCTATTCCGACACGGCTTTTGTCGTCATTGACAAGGTATACTGCTCTGCCGTGCAAGACTGACAATTGTACTAAACAGTATTGCTGAAGACTACAGTCTTGAATTAATCTACAAAAAGCCATTCCATGATATTTGGAGAGAGGAGAAAGATGATAAAGATCTTCGCATCCTCAGCGAGCGGATGGGGGTTAGAGACAAGGAAGGCAAATTTGCTCTTGGAGATGAAGAATGGGAGGCCTGTGGTTAGTTGTGACTCACCCCTATTGATCCCCTCGAACCAGTACTAAATGTGGGTAGGATTCTATCTCGGCTTTGCTTTCAAAAAATCATAGATCTATTTGACGTGCTGGTGATTCAAAAGGGTCTCAATCTCTTATTCCTAGTGTATTCCCTCTCCTCTCATTCAAGCACTGTAGTTCGAGCTCCCGTTGGCCGTGAGGTTGCTACCGGTGTTCTCAGCCCACTAGTTGTTGTTCTCTCACTGTATTTGTACCAATCTTTGAATCTTTCTTATTGCATTAGCCATCGTATCTCAGTCCGTTACTATCGGAAGCTTAAACCTGTGCCTCAATGTCACTCCAACCGGGGCGGGCATTCTGGGGATAGGTACCGGCACCGGTACACGCGTAGATATTCTCCGTCTGTGTAACAGCAGGGGGAAAACGTTCTGGGAAGGATACCGTGTCTATTTTGGGGGTTTAAAGTCCCCTTCTCCTACAAGATCCCAGATACATCGCACACCATGCAATGATTTCCATATTTCCCCATGCTTTATCGGCACAATCACCCTTTAATCTACTCGAGTAACACTCACTCACACGAGCAATACCGTTACAATAACTATTCAGTCCTGGAACACCTGGATATGGTCCCTCCTTTTGCTGTGGAGGAGGCACTCCACCTCGGCACTGGTTGCACCATGCATACAGCACAAATGCTTGGGCTAAATATATTTACGGTATGTGCTCGTATCATACCGTATCTCGAGTTTAGTTTCCTTACAATGCCTATTTATTGCATAAATCGCAAAGGAGAGCAAATGAAATGAATACAAGGCTACTTGCAGCGCCTTTCTTTTCCTTCTCCCCCCCACCGCAAATTACGACGGGAGTGGCGGAGCGCGGTGGTGAGCATAATTCATCGGAAATGAGGGTGGAAATTTGGACAGGAGAGCTGTACCGGTGGTGAATGTGGACGGACGTGACCAATCTGAACGTTCTGCCCAGTCCCTTCTCACGATGGCTGGCGCCGGAATAAATTTTTTGAATTTGCAACGATGAGGCCAATGTATTGGCAATTCTATGATCAAGCCATAAGGGAGTTGAGAACGTGCTGCCGGTATGTTGTGCTGCTTCCAGTAGAAGAATAGGAGGGAGTTTTCCCCTGAAGCTGATGGGACCGCCCGAGTATTTCCGCCCGGTGTTTCATGCTCGGGCCTTGGTGGGTAATTTCTTGTACTGTACCGGTAGCAAAAGAAGCCAGATTCAGTTTTTTTTTATTGGAAATTTCCGGCGATGTACAAGTAGGGCTAGAAAGTGGTTAACTTTGGAATTATTTACAGGATCTGGAGCGTATTGGAAGACTGGAGAGATGAACAAGCAGAGAAGGGGATGCTGAGCAGCGATAAATGATTGATTGTCTACACTGACTAAGCGAGAAAGAAGTCCTGAACTGACACTGATTTTGATTTTCCCCTCCTTGGTAATTGGTCACTTTTTTTCGTTCGGTCTATCACAAAAGGTTTAGAAGGGGCGAAAGGTAATCATACTGTGGAACAGAGCGACTGTAACTTAAGTTGATATTGATATCATAACAAGAGGTCCTGGTTGTTGTTATTTCCTTTCTTCACTGATTGGAAGAGCTGGGGCAGAGAAAGAATTGGTGGTTGTCCACTTCCTCCAGCCTCTCTCTTTCACTCTCCACTCTTTTTCCACCTCATTCTTTCCCCAACCTGCTTTCCTTTCTGCCCTTCTGCCGCTACACCTCTGCTTGGTCGGGGTCCCTTTTTAGAGCAGCCCTCCATCCTACCACCAGTACTCGTACAGTACGATACATTCATCTTCCCATCCATTTCTTCCCCTGACCCTGTCGTGTTGTTGACCTGACCATTCACTCGAACCCCTCTCTCTCGCTCCCGCCCTGTCCCGCACAGAGCCTGTATTTCCTCTCCTCATCTATTCACCTCTCGCCTCCTCCCTTTCTTTCTCGCCCCCCCGAACTTCCCACACCCTCTCTCCCTCACCAGGTACTTACACTCGGCTCCTTCCAGTCTGTTCCTCTCAGCACCCAAACTGCCATACATTAGAGTTTATCCTTTCCAGTTACCCCACTGCCTCTCTCAACTGCTTCATTGAAACTGTGGTGTCTTCTACCGGTCGCTACCTGCGGATTCCAATTATCCCCCATCAAACAAAAGTCCACCCTTTTCGACTCACGCCTTAACAACCCTCGAAATCCGTAAAAATGTCCTGGAAGCTACCAAAGTCTCTAAAACGTTACACCCCATCTCTTTTTTCATATTTTTTTTCACTGTGCAAGTAGTTTTAGGCTCATTGCGCCTTTTTTTTGAGCACTTCCACCCTAGACCTGCGACCAGAGAGCTTACTCTACCTTCACGGGAGCTTGCTGACTTGCTATCTCGGTGCTACAGAACTCAAAGAGACACATCTGAGCGCTACTTCGACCTCCCGCTCCTCCTCGACTTCCACCATCACCCCGAACTCCACAGCACAGGCCTCCACTTCCACTCTTGTCGCCAGCGATGGGACTGTGCCTACCACAGCCACCTCCACCAATAGTGGCGATGCTGCTCCAACCTCCACTGTGAAGCCGGGCTTGCTTATTGTGACCCTCCATGAGGCAAAAGGCGTGTCCCTGCCTCCAACACATCCGGCGTACAATTCTCAACGCCCGTCTTCCTCTGCCTCAAACGGCACTCCCGCGTCTCGCCCCGGTACTGGCAACTCCGCAGCTCACCATGGGCACCACCGAGCAATGTCAAAGCTCTTCAGAACATACTGTGTCTTGGAATTTGACAAGACACAGGTTATTGTCAATGCTAACTCTGGGACTTTGGATTCTCCCATGTTCTCAGGGTACACGACTCAGTACAAGTTCGATGTTAGCAGAGACACCGATCTGAGCATCGGAGTATATATGCGAAATCCCGGCTCAGTTGGGAGAGATGAAGACTTGTTCTTAGGAAGCTGCAAGGTTCAACCGAGGTTCGAAGAGCCGACTCCCCCGCAGTCCGGAAAGAAGGGGCAACAGCAGCAACCACCTGCACCAGGGTTTAGTGGCGTTGATTGGGTACCATTGAGCATGTCCACTGGGAGCGTTAGGCTTGGCATCGAGTACAGGCGTAACCAGGATATGCCACTGACAATTGATGACTTCGAATTGTTGAAAGTTGTTGGGAAAGGTAGTTTCGGGAAGGTCATGCAGGTCAAGTAAGTCCGGTGATAAGCTTTCGTCCTAGCCCTTGTTACACCGGACTAACCTCTCCCTCTCTAGGAAACGTGATACTCAGCGAGTCTATGCCCTCAAAACTATCCGAAAGGCCCATATCATTTCAAGATCAGAAGTCAATCATACTCTTGCGGAGCGCACCGTTTTAGCACAGATCAACAACCCTTTTATCGTTCCTCTCAAATTCTCGTTCCAGTCTCCCGAAAAGCTATACCTTGTACTTGCCTTTGTCAATGGAGGAGAATTGTTTCACCATCTTCAGAGAGAAGGAAAATTCGAGATTAATCGCTCGAGATTCTATACCGCAGAGTTATTATGCGCATTGGAGTGTTTACATGGGTTTAACGTCATTTATAGAGATTTGAAGCCTGAGAATATTTTACTAGATTATACAGGCCATATCGCTTTGTGCGATTTCGGCCTTTGCAAGCTGAACATGAAGGAGGCTGACACAACAAACAGTTTGTTCACCGCCTCTGCTCACCTCCGGTCAAGACTTGCATACTGATTACGCGTGTTTTTAGCATTCTGCGGTACGCCGGAATATTTGGCTCCAGAGCTTCTCCTTGGACATGGTTACACCAAGACTGTTGATTGGTGGACGCTCGGTGTCTTGTTGTATGAAATGTTGACAGGACTACCGCCATTCTACGATGAAAACACCAACGAGATGTACCGCAAGATTCTCCAGGACCCGCTCCAATTCCCAGCAGATATTGATAGAGATGCGAAGAGTATATTGATTAGACTCTTGGACCGTGACCCGGAAAAGAGGCTGGGAGCCAATGGAGCCGCTGAAATCAAAGCAAACAAGTTTTTTGAAACTGTTGATTGGAAGCGTCTTTTACAGAAGAAGATTCAACCAGCCTTTAGGCCAAACGTGGTATGTGGCGAATGAAGAAATTGTGACCTTGGGTGAGGCTAACATTTACTCTTAGACCAATGCCATGGATACTGCCAACTTCGATAAGGAGTTCACGAGCGAGGTTCCAACCGACTCAGTCGTTGATGGTGACTTTTTGAGCCAATCAGTGCAACAACAATTCACTGGATGGAGTTACAACCGTCCTGGTCAGCTGGGGATGGGTGAGCACGGTAGTGTGCGTGACCCAGGACCCGGCAGTGTAGTTGGTTAGATTGCATATGTAGAAAAGGCATTTATGTCGAATTTTCATTCTTTAGCAGAGGTTAGATGGGGTTCTTGTAAGAGATGGACCATTTCATTTTCTTGTGTCTGGTGGGTGGAATGATTACTTTACCGGAGATGTGTTCTGAAACTTTTTTACTTCAATATTCTGGGGGGGATTGAATTTTTTTACTTTTTTTCCGGGTGTTTCATACTCAACAGAGCTACCTATACGGATTGTATGGTTTTCTACATGCCAGAGGAATTGGTGGCCGGGCGCTATTTTGCGTTTATCCTTCGTCGTCGTCCTTTTATGCCATTATCTGGGGGTTCTTTTTTTTATATACATATTTTTTTGGTCCTCAGGTTTCATCCTTCCCTTCCCCTGTATCGCTTTCCCTCCCTTCCCTCCTTTCTTATTCTTTTTCAATCGTTTTCTGTTAGGCATTGCATCATTTCGTGTACGAATTCCCACCCTTTTTTCCTTGTATCTTTTTCAAGTGAGGTGAGAGAAGAATGAGAAGAAAGCAAAAGTGATATTCGTGCAATAAAATGGGCAATTCATAGGAGGGTTTGATTGTGTAGGTGACAGATGGGGGGTGGATTTCCAGTTATATCCTCTAACTTAGAATCAAAATATTGTTTTCTCATAGATTTTTGGCTGCTATCAATACCGATTTTAGTGAAAAAGATGACGGCGTACTGTGCAGTAGGGAAAGGGTTAAAGCGGCCCGCCTATATGTTAGAGCCAAGGTGACCCCTATTGTGTTATTTTTATTATATTTCACTCTCACGCTCATGCAAACAACACCCGCGTCGAGAGATTGTTGATATGGTGCCGGTAGGGTAGTAGCTCCCCTGCATCACAATTTTGTTGGGTCACTTGCATATCCTACTGCGCCTAACTGTCTCTCACTCATTCTCTTTGGAATCATGCGTTTACCACATAACAACTCTGGCATCGCGGCCTTACTCTTATCGCTGTTCATATCCTCATCCAACGCCTATGAGAAACCCGGTACCGGTGACCCCGAGCCGTTGAAGTATACCCCTGGAGATCAGATTTATGTGCAATGCTTGAATCGGACGATGTAAGCCTAAGCTTTCCATTTTTCCCCCAAGCTCTCTCTCTCTCTCTGTCTGTCATGGCAGCCACTCTTCTTAAAGTTCACGGCGGGCTAACTAATTATGATAATTACTAGAGATACCGGCGAACACATACAGGATGAGAAGACAGGAATACTGCAGTATATCCCATTCGCGACATGTAACGAGACCGGTCGACCACTGGAGGTTAAATTTCTGGAAGACGAGGAGGTGAATTGCACCATATCTTTCTTGTCGGACGAGATGTTCCACCTTTTCGAATTCTACGTACATCACGATTCGCCGCTGGCCTGTCGAGTGCCTATTCGCCCACTGGGCGGCGAGCGGGACTTGGAGAAGAAGAGTGAGGACGAGTACGCTCCTTTAGGTAAGTAAACCCCTCCCCTTCTCTCCTCCATCCCAAACGCGAACACTAACGAAAGAAAAATAGTCTTTGCCCTCGCCGGCAAACTCGAAGCCTCACACATGCACCTAGCGACTAACATGAACGTCCTCTTCCACCTAACCTCGCCCACCTCCGGCGTTATAGACTCGGGCGCGGCATACTCAACCTCCCCAACATCATCGGATCTGACGCGGATCATAATCGGCGACCCACTCCCGCTCCGGCTGAAGGTGCACTGGTTCCGCACGCTGTCCCCGCTCCCGGCGAAGAGCAATGGCGAGCACGTCACCGTGCACTTGCTCGGGTACTGCCTGCTCTCGGCGTTCGCGGGTGCGTGTGGCGCTTATACTTTCCTGGTCGGGTGGGAGTTTCCGAAGAGGTTGAAGAAGTATGCTTTCGATCGTAGGGGTGGGGGCGGTGGGGCGGGAGGGATTATTGGGAACTTTGGGAACGGTGCGGGAACCGGGGGAGGGGGTGTCGGGTACGGGTATGTACCTGGTGTTGGAGGGAGGGGTGATGGGGGCGGGTATGGGTATGGATTTTCGGGGAAGAGGAAGGATTAGAGAGTTCGTGATGAGGGAGGGGGTGGTAATTGTTCATTTATTCATGTGTTTGCACTGGTTTACGCTATATCATGTATGCCGGTGATTCACTTATTACGGTATTGGGTTAATAAAGGTTCGGAAGGAGATTGGGGCCCGGCACCTTATACCGAGTCAATCATCCTCCCTCTCACAAGTACACAAATCTGCATGTCTAGATCTGAGGCCAGTCACCCCTAGGCGAATTCAGTGCTGGGAGCTTGCTCTCGATCGGGGTCTGCACTTCATGCCAAATCACTCGGTATCCCATTCTTATCCCATAATATTATTATTGAAAATATAGGCTGCGGAGGTAATGATTTACGGTGAGGATTTTTACGCAGTGGAGTGAAACCGCTTTAAGTGGAGATGAAGATCATGATTGATTGTGATAGCTTGATGGGAAGGGAAGACTTGAGGAAAGTTGTGTACAGTACAGGAAGAAAGGTGTGAAGCGAGCTAAGACAAGAAGGAAGGAAGGAGAAACAAGGGGGTGAAAACATTTTCATGGCCCGCGCGTCCTTTGACTACTCGAGTATCGTAGTGCGTATGATACCTATACCAGGCCGTCACGGCGGCCTCAGAGTGCGGCCATTGAACTACCGTCCATCCCGGCAACTTGGAAGGCCGGATAATAAGATATATACTGCGACGTAGCGTGCTTGTTACCATTGGGGAATTGGATGGCACTGATCAAGTGTGTCATTGTAGCTATATACAGTAGTATCGTAAGTACCGCTTCCCAAGGAAGCCTGGTATCATACTCCTCCGGACTATCCTATCCTATCATATCCACTCCTCAGGGGTGCGCTATCCCATGTCGTAGGTGGTTGGCCAGACACCTGGCTGAGCAGCGGTGGCGGTCAATTCACTCCTCAGTATACAGCTGACGAGGAGGGATTAGTTATGCGGGATCAGATGGAACAAGAGTATAACAGTGCTTGCTAATTTCTTCAAGTGTTTACAGATGTATTGGCGCCGAGAGCTTTGGTAGGTGAATGTGAAGGTACACAAGTATAGTATAACTTTAATTCTAGGTCACCGGGGGAAGGTTTCTTGGCTTGACCGGTGAGCTGAGATGATTACTGCCGCTGGTGATGATTTTATGGGACTGTTGGTATGAGTGAGCTAGTTGGTAGGGTGCGAACCTGCTGGCTCCTGTCTTTTTACTATTAGACTGTGGATTGGTGTTGATTTGATGTTTTTGAGAGTTTGGAAGTGGACAATTGGGAAAAATTACAACTTTATGATGCTTAGAAGGGAGGGGAGGAGGGACCACACCGACCCGATCGGGTACCCCCGGCACCCAGAGTTTGCACCTTCGCGGTTTCCAATGATTCTACTACGATATCACACTCTCACTCTCCAGATCTCCCGGCAACTTTCTAGAATACGGTCGAGTTACACAAACACCCATACCAGCACCCGTATATGCAGCGCAAATGGGAACAAAACCTAGCGCCATTACTCGTACAATAAAAACAGCGCACAAATATCAGTTTCCTGGGAGAAAAAATTAACACATGATAACAATCCATTATTTCAACCAACTCACAAGTAACTTAACCCAATGACGTCAACACGACACCCACCAAAAAACCCACAATAAGTATCAAACAATGCCCGCACAGCATCAGCCCTAAAACCAAACCAAACCAACCATCCATCACTCACTCACTCAACCCCTCCCCAAAACATCACCGAAAATCACTCGCCACAAAACAACCCCGCAACCGGTAAATGCGCGCATCTCCTCACGCAGGCAAATGCAACCATTCCCACCACTGAGGAGGGAGGGAGGGGGCAAGCTGTCATGCCTCTAGCACGAGCTTAGAGCGTGATATTATAATTAATAAAAAGCATTCGTCGCCCGAATCGCGCGAAACGATTATGTTGACTTAGCGACCGTGGGAGTATGATAACCCACCAGCCAACCGGAGCGGGAGTAACATCAACGATTCATGCACGATATCTATGCCCCTCCGACCCCACACTTAGCGACAGGCCCTAATGAGCGCAACGAACGAGCGAACGGGCGAGCGATTACAACTACCTATCCTAGGGATACCGTGGCCTAGGAGGAAAAATAATGTGAGGTGATCAATCAGTTAATGGGTGATGACGATGGCGGTGAAAAGGGGGTGGTGGTGGTGGTGGTGGTGGTGGTGGAATATGAGATATTGGGGAGTGAGTGACTTATAAATATATGATAGGAGAGGAAAAAGTTAGGTATGGCTGACTACAACGGTGTGTATTTGAAAATATTATGTGTATATATATATATATACATAACACATCACCACGCCTACCACCACCGGCCGCCAATTCTCAATTGCCCCGCATTCAAAGCTCCTAACTAAATTCCCACCTGAAATCCTGTTACCCATCCATCCATCCGTCCATCCGTCCATTCATCCATCCGTCCAGTTCCTCTATCCATCCGGCGCAATGACAATCACAGCCACCCGTCCAACCCCCCCCAGCGTCACCCCTACTGGTACTACAACCGAGAGGAGCCCAGGCACATACCAAGTCCTCCGCGAAACCGTCGACATCCTCTTCGACTACGCAGATACCGAAGTCCGCAGCGTGCACAAGTCCCTCGCAGAAGCCAACGACGCTGCAAGGAAA
>Ga0307510_10008751_pt1 | contig 12064 bp, 10 predicted proteins | sample 12_EM_MG_FD_207224 | JGI IMG/M metagenome (GOLD analysis project Ga0307510, IMG submission 207224) | Populus trichocarpa ectomycorrhiza microbial communities from riparian zone in the Pacific Northwest, United States - 12_EM | ecosystem: Host-associated > Plants > Roots > Unclassified | place...
CTGATGGCACTTCTAGTTGATTCTGATTATCATCAAAAAGAAATTCTAGACCATCACTTGGACACTCCTCCTTGTTATCCCTGATGTTACCATCACTCAGACACTCCTCCCTGTTATCCACGGTGTTACCATCACTCAGACACTTATTACTAGTTTCCAAGTTGTCAAAAGGATTAGTTGACAGATTATCACGTGTTATAAAATCCAAGTTGTCCAAATGATTAGTTGAAGTTTTCATTTCATCTCTATTCTCCTGTTGAAGTGAAGACTCGAAATAATACATATTAGTTTCATAAAAGGCCACATAAAAGGTAATATAAAGCTTGTGAAAAGGAGGGTGATAATACCGATAGCCTTTTTGATGCAAGGCATAACGAACAAATACACATCGAAGTACCAGGGGTTCCAACTTAGTTCTACTAGGGGTTCCAACTTAGTTCTCAATCCTTTATGAAGATGCACAAAGGCTATACATCCAAAAGCTTTGGGGGATAAATTCGGTATAGTAGGAGCACTTATAGTGCGATGAAGGACATCAAAAGGAGTTTGAAATTATAGAGAACTAAAAGGTACACGGTTGATGAGGTAGGCTCCAACGGTGACAACTTCACCCTAATAACCAGTGGGCATGTGAGCTCCAAACAAGGAAGCACGAACAACCTCAAGAAAGTGATGATTTTTTTGTTCGGCTATCTTGTTTTGTTGAGGGGTGTAAGGGCAAGTAGTTTGATGAACAATACCATATAAATTCAAGTATTGTTTCAAGTTTTGATTGATAGACTTGCCTTCATTGTGAGTACAGATAACCTGAATGTTAGATTGATATTGTGTTGCTATCATTTTATGAAATTGCTAAAACAAGAAACTCACTTCACTCTTTGATTTCATCAAGCAAATTCAAGTTATACGAGTGTGATCATTGATAAATGAAACAAACCAACGTGCTCCACTCAAAGAAAGAATATTTGCAAGCCCCCACACATCAGAGCAAATAACCATAAAAAGGTACAGGACTTTTATTCATACTAATAGGAAATGGAACACGATGACTTTTAGTAAGGTTACAAATGTCACACTTAAAATTTGAAACAGTCAATTGCAAAAACAACTGTGGAAACAATTTATGTAAGTATTCAAAAGATACATGGCCTAAACACATGTGCCACAACCAGATTTCTGAACTCTAATGTTTATCAAATGTATTAGCTAAAAAAGCTTGAGCCAACTGATTTAAGCTTGTCGACATTAGATCTAGATAATAGAGCTTCCCTCTCCTAGTACCATAATCAATTATCTTCTGAGTTTGAATGTCCTTGAAGATACAAAGGTTAGGCCAAAAAATCATAACACAATTCAAAGCAAGAGTTATTTAAGCAATAGACAATAAGTTATGATTAAGAGAAGGGACAACAATAACTGAATCTAAATTTAAATTTTTTATAAAAGAAATTGAACCTTGTCCTAACACAAAAGAGGGGGTATCATCGGTTGTGGACACTATATGTTGGTTTGAGGGTTTTATGAACTGAATATGGTTATTATTAAAGGGCATGTGATTTGTGGCCCCTAAATCAATTATCCATTCACTATGACTAACATAAGTGGAGGTATGAAGAGCCTTACCTACATTCCCAGAAGTAGTAATGAAAGAGAAGGCTCTTTCAGGATTGTTGGTGGACATATGACTGGGCTCGACCACAGCAACAGAAGCATGATAGTTTGTCTTTGAATTTCATTTACGAGGTGCTTTTGAAAATTCCCACCATTTTGTTTATCCAATCAATTTATAGCACCGTAACTTAGTGTGTCAGGTTTCACCGTAATGAGTACACATACATTCTGGTCGTGCAGCTCCTATTTTATAGCTGTGATTTTGTGATTGAATTTTTTTTTAATATAGTAATCGAGAATATTATAAATAAGGCGACCCCATTAAGAAGATGAGAGTTGCAATAAGGAAGATTACAGGGGGGAATTAAAACATAAAGAGAGCGAGGAATTTACAGCCCCGACTAGTTAGTCCAGTTCATGATACATTCAGGATTTCTATAAAGATCGGAGCCTGTATAGCTGAAATTTTTAACAGAGAACTTCAACCAAAAGGCCAACCGATGAAAGGTGAGGTCAAAAATCACATCCCAGTCTGGAGTTTTGGAGTCAAAGATCATATGGTTGCGCGCTATCCAAATTTTGTGATCTAATTAACTAATTATGATCATAATTCAGTGGACCAGATGCTCGATCTGGTTTCAAGTTTGTTTGTGGTCGTTAATACTTGATTCAACGAATTACCATAACAGATGACTCTAAGTGTCCAGGTTTGCCATTCAGTGTAGCTTGACAAACAGAATTACGACAAACATGCACATAAGTTTCTTCAAGATCCAGGATAAAATCCTTCCTGAGAATCTCACCTCGAATTTGTTTAAATTCTTCATCTAGTCCATTCAAAAAAATATGCACCTGTAGTCTCTCAGCTAATTTTTTATAGGCAATAACATCATCGGGGTTGTTCATGACAATTTTATTACGATGATCTAGTTTTTGAAAAGATTTCTATCATATCACCATAATAGGTGGAAAGAGGAAGACCAACTTGTTTGGTAGATAATGCTCGTTGATTCAATGCAAAGAGTTATGATTCATCTGCCCCATCATAGAATGCTTTGGCAAGAGCAGTCTAGATTCCATGTGCAGTAGGCAATCTAAGATAGTGTTTCATAATCTCTAGTGACATAAAGGTCAACAACCATCATTTGAACTTATGATTCTTAGCGTACTACTTCGCAAAGGAAGCATCTGTAATCTCCAGAGATGTTTTACTCATAAGATATTCAAGTTTCTCTCACCCTGTAATCTGCATTTCCATGATTTGAGACTAGACATCATAATTGATTTTGGTAAGGATGACATTAGTTATGAAACTGAGATTTTCTAGTTGAACATGGATAAACTAGTACAGAGGGTGATTCGGGTTTGTCACCAGTCATGGTACGAGGGGTATATAAGAATTCAGGTTGTGATGATATAAAACAGACAATAAAATATGTTCCGATACCAAATGAAAAATGCAGAGTTTATGAAGAGAAGAATTCGTTGCTCTTTCTCAGTTACTAGCACGACATAAAATAGCCACTTTACAAAGCCATAGTTAGATCTTATAGTTTAGGATTGATTGACTAATTATATGGAAACCTATAGCTATCCAGATACAATCACATATTTAGAGGGATTCTACTAATTCTAGTATATCTCTACAGCTAGCAGTAGAGATAAAATAGGGGCTTGAATATTGGAGATCCAACTTGGAGATAATTACTTATAATTATCAACAGTAACTAAGTAACTATTAAAGATGTATTTATTTTTTAAATCTCTTAAATTATTCTAGACTAGTATAAATATATGTTCAGAGTACTGTAAGTCTAAGTCCAAGTCTATAAGAACTTTCTCTTTTAGGGGAGTAATGTAATATGAATGAGATTTATTTTTTACCATACTTCCTATGTTCCCATTACTTTTCTCCTTTAAATATTTTTAACATGGTAGTGGAGCTACTTTGATCTAATAAGCTTTTAGATAGACTAAAGAGTGTGAAATCTCAAAATAGAGTGGATGGATAAAGTGACACATACAAAAGAAAAATAGAGGTGCAAGATGATAATGCTCAACAAGAAAATTGGAACCTTGCATAAAAAAGAGATAAAAAAAAAAAAACCTAAGAAAAAGGCTTAGTGTAAGTTAACAACTTCTTGCAACAAGAGCTGGGATGTGGTACAAAAAAGACCACACATGAAAAAGAGGAGAGAGAACTCTTTTTACACGACATGAGAAATGGCTAAGGAGCCATGATAAGAAAAAAGCAACAACCTAAAATACAGTGAGCCAAATCTTAAAAGAAGTGTTTAGTTAGATAAATATGGCGGCAGCCACGAGAAGAGAAAAATGGCTAGGAGCAACCATGTTCATATAGACCATTCTTAAGGAAAGAAAGATTGAAAAGATAGTAATGAGATGTGATTAGCAAATCATGACAAGATAGTTTTCAATCAAAACTCAAATTTATGTGAGAGTTTCAAAGTTAAAGAGGAGTGTTGGAAATAATTTTGAAGTTTTTATTCAAAATATCTTTTAGTTTTTTTAGGTATATCCTAGATATGTGTATATAACTATTCAAGTTATATTTATTTTTTAAGTCTCTTGAATTATCCTAAATTAGTATAGTAGATACATGTTCAGAGTATTGTAAATCCAAGTCCAAATTTATATAGACTTACTACTCTTTAGGGGAGTAATTAATGCAATACGAATAAGATTTGTATTTCATCATGCTTCCCATGTTCCCATTACTTTTCTCCTTCAAATATTTCTAATGTTACAACTGTCTCCTTAGCCATCGTCCTACGTAGCTCTGATTGAATCGCTGCATCAACGACCATGAATAACAATAACAGAGGATCCGACAACAAAGGTAGAAAACATGAAATGATGCCATATGTGGAGTTTTTGGGATGTCTGACCCGCATTTCATATCCATACCAGCTATGTCATGTCGTGTTGATCCAGATGCTCTCGGAGCATCAGAGTTCTGGATTAGTATTATGTTTAATTTTTAAGTAATCTATGATTACACAAGGGAAAAAGAAGTTCTTACGTAATCTATTTTCTACCCTTATGTTACAGACCCTGAAATCACTTCTTGACAGTCAAGATATTGACAGAGGTACAATCAATGTGAATGTCGTCAACAAGATTGGATTAACTGCTAGGGACATGTTAGATGTCTCACAAGAAATGCAGGCTGACGCTGGTGATTTCATGCTCAGGGAATTGCTTCACAGTTCTGGAGCATTAAGAGCAAGGGAACTTGGAACTGTTGTTGATGTTCAAGTTACTCGTATCTGTAGCACCGTATCAGAATCATTGAGTCGAAATTCAGAGCATTTCTTACTTAAGGTGACTAAACTTTTAGATCCAGTGAAGCACTACAAGAATCTAGCTAAAGAAGTTCAACAGGCTCCCCCAGGAACACAAAACGTATTGTTGGTTGTGGCAGTACTTATTGCAGGTATGGCATACCAAGCCATCTTAAACCCTCCTGCTGGCAATCGCACCGAAGAACTTGAAGATGGGACGATTTACTATTATGCTTTGATTGCTTCAGGAAATGGGCTTGAGTTTATTTACTTCATGGCTTCCAACACTATAGGCTTTTTTGCGTCGATTGTTGTGATCAATTTACTTATTCAGGAGTATCCACTCAAGTCATTACTGGGGCTTGCTTTGCGTTGTATGGTGGCAAATTATCTTTCTGGGCTTCTTCTTATTGGTCCGACTAGTATGTCTATCACCCATAGCGCGTTATTGGGAATAGTAATTGTAGTATCGGTCGACTTAATTCGCTTCAGCTTCCGGTTACTCAGAAGATGGTTCAAAAAAATAAGAGAATAGATGCCTCATTAGACCGTGGAGCCAGTGCCGGACTTGAGGTGAAAAATGATGCAGCTGAATAACTTTGCTGTCACAGAGGAAGATATGGTAAGTTTTGTGTTACTCGAATCCTAAACATCCTTGTATGGACTCAAAATCTGCAAGCCCGTTATAAGTATTTGGCAGTTTGTGAACTGATAAAATTTTACTTCCTGGACGCATGCTTGGGAATACATCTAGTTTTTGTACCCATGAATTGTTGCAGGTACAGTGAAAAATTACACGAATTTAGGCATCTTAAAAGTGTTTGAGCTGACAAAAGAATGGCAATGTAAAACATCTAAGGACTGTGGTTGATTGAGCATCTTTCAAATTTTTGAAGAAAAAAGGCACAAAAATTGTATGGTTCATCATGATCTCTCGGTAGGTAGTCCATTACTGACGAAACATAGAGACAACCATGCTATAGAGGGAATAACAAACACCTTACGCAACTTGGTAAACATGGTATGGGAATTTAAGATGCCATTTGAATTGAATTCTATGGAAAATCTAGATTTTAGAATTCAAGGATCGGTAGTAATGTTCACCAAGAAAAATGAAAATAACAAACAATACAAAGTAGACATCATCCAGTTGTATCAAATATCAATTTATAAGCAAGAGGTTAACAGAGAAACATTGAATGCTTAGAGAAGCGGCAAATTCAGTAAGCAAAAGTAAAACCATAGAATTTGAGAACCGGAAATGACAAGAGAAATCTATAAGAATAAGAATTCGGCATTAGGGGAAGCTCTGTGGCACTTAAAACAGGTTTTCAAACATGTTGAACATCAACTCTCCTTTTTTCCCCATCAAAATCTTCTCTCTTGTTGACATATATGATTATTTCCTCCAAGACAGATGCATTCTTCAGAAGATACTTCATCAGCTCCATTTCCTTCTCGAACTTCTTAGTAAGCCAGTCTTCATCCATCTCTACATATTTTGATTACAAATTGAAGTTGTAACCAATAATATTGTGTAGTTTGATAATCTTCAGCTCATGCGACAGACTCCGAAAAGATGCTTTATGTGATTCCAAGTAATCTCCTTTCTTGAAGAGGAAGCAAACTGCGAAAGCAACAAGTACTTATTACATAAATACCAGAGGAAGGAACAACATTTAGATTATGTGTCTCAAGCCGTGGTGAGCATCTCAGAAGGTGGAATATCCCAGCTAGCTACCATTTCCTAAGCCAAGTTACTAATGCCAAGGATTCTAATCGGACAAATCTAATTGAAGAATGAGGAAAATTGAAAAAATTAACATGATTACATACATGATCATCCTTTATGCGAAGCTGCACCCTAGGGGAAGAGTTGAGGTGTCGATCATTGGAATTTCACTGCCATTAACCAAAAAAAAAACAAAACAAAAGGAAAAAAGGTTCTGTAATTTTACTTCTTAATTTACAAACTTGGATGTAAATTAATGTGTCTTTGTAAACCCTAAAATATATAGATTTTCTTCAATGTACGTAAATACATAGATGTTATTAAATAAAATATAAGGTGCATTGTGTGTGTGTGTATTAGGTTTTTTAATTAATTTCTTATAAGAACAAATAAGCTAGCTATAGATTCCTGGTTGCTATCCATTTTCCAAAATCCTCTCCTTTTAATCTTACTGGAAGGAGATAAAGAAAAACTCAAATATTTCATAACATATGCTATCCATAAGCTAGCAAATATTAATTGCAGGGAAACAGGGGGGGTATTTTATGTTCACGTTCATGGCGATAACTGTAACATGTTAACTCCTATGCCTTCAATTACATGGTAAGAAAAAAAGAGACAGACATACTTTTGAAGGATTGAAGGAGGGAACGCAAGTAACTATATATATGTATTACAAGAAAATTAATTAGGGAGTATTTTTATACTATATTAATTTTGAAGGATTGAAGGAGGGAAGGCGCCTATTTAGATGAGTAATCCTCATCTTTAAAGATGATTAATGCTAATTAATTTTTAAGAATATAGTGGAATAATACTTTTGAGTTTTTTTGCGGGAACTGAGTAAAAATCTTTTGATTAGATTAATACTAAAAATATCATAAATTGAACCAGTAGATCTCATTAATTGAATGTTTTGAGAATTATTACAAAAAATATGAGAAGATTTATCAATAATATCCTTTCTTAGATATGTTTTTTTATCTTAGTCCGACTTAGGTAATAAAATCATATTCTATGTAGAATTGTTCTTAAGTCAATACTTAATTCTCCCGTAGTTCAAAAATCTTGTAAATAAAAAAAGAGAGTTTGAGTTGAGTCTTCTGAAACAAATTCTTGCTAGTATTAATTTTTTTTTTAAAAAAAATTGGATTTATACCACACCAAGCTTTAACGAGGCTTCTAATCATCATGGAAATAATTTCGAGACATAATGGGCCTTGCAACAAAAGGCCTCAATGTGGCCTTTTTAGACCCAAGGTTTATGGATCGAGTCATAAGGTCCTAAACGAATGTGACTTCTCTGTTTAACTACATGTGATTTCTAATTCTATCCAATCTTTCCTTTCAAATGGACTTTAAGGGGGAAAAAACGTTTTTTACGTAAATGGTTTTTAGTCATTCCTTTTTCTTTTTTCTTTTTTTTTTGAGAAAAACAATAAAAGTAAAGAAAAAAATTTAACTGTTTTTTTCTTTAAACTTCCATTTTTTTCTTTCATCATGTTATGCAAAATACAAAATAACATGTTAAAATGACTTTTTTTCACTAGTTATCACATAAAAAAAAAAGAAGCTAAATAACACTAGTCAAAATGCTATAATAATCATTTGGCTCTTTCAAATGGTTTTTGTCATTGGAGATGCACTTAGCAGGATATGGTGTTCGAGCAAGGAGAGAGAGCATGAAGTGCAATTTGTGAACCTCCATGCCCAGCACGTTTTGTTCTCCATGGTGAAGAGGTCCGATGGAGATGATTTGAGGACTGTATGCATCTTTATTCACAGCCAGAACGTTGCTTGAAACCCTCCAAATACTCCAATTTGACAGTGTATTCAAATGATCAGCTCTGTTTTAATGGATTCTAGCAAAGTTCCATCAGACAAATGCATGAAATCGAAGCACCCTGGCAAAGGAAAAAAAAATTCCACCAAGTCTTCTGTTACTATCTTCAAAAGTCTGGCTCTTTTTTTCCAGCTAGCGTGCAGAACTTGAGCAAAACTGGAAGAAGATTTTTTTATTATTATTGAAGTTGGAAGGTGTAAAAAAATTTCACATAATTTTCTCGTAAAACAAATGAGGTCATATGTGTGCGTGTTGGGGAATCGTTAAACTTATTTTTACAGTCAATAAAAAATTAAACTGGAAACTAAAAAGTTTATATATGTGTTTAATAAAATAAATTAAAAATTATATATATTTATAAATAATAGTATAATTATTGATTTCAACCAAAAATTAAGTGAAGAAACTAAGATAAATATATTATTTCTTAAAAAAACATGATTAAATATTTGTTTTAATTTGAAATTAAACCTCTAAAATTTTAATTGATTTGAAAGAACAGATTAGATTTTATTTTGTCAAATCAAACATAATTAACTCAACATCAAGAGTCTCATATAAAGCTAACAAACAAAAACATCATACTCAAACTCATGTTCTTAATGTAAAAGAATTAAATTAGGAATAAAAAAAGTCAAGTGAATAGAAAATTGAAGAAAAAAAGAAAAAGATTGCAACCCATAGTTGATGATTATGAGTTTTCCTTCGTTGCTTTAGCTGAGGAGGAAGTTTCTCATGGTTCAGGTTTGGCCATATTGGATGATCTAAAGCCAGTATTATTTCGGCATTCTTTCGTACTCCTGATATGTGAAAAATTATTGTACGTACCATGGTTTATGAGTACTATGTGTGACGCGGTACGCTATTTTTTAATTTTATGGTATAACTATTTTTATTGTAATATTTATTTAATCTTTAAGATTTATAAGATTTGTTTAATTTAAAAATTATAATGCTAGTTATCTAATTTTTAATTAATAAGACTTTTTTAAAAAAAGAATTTTAGGTTTAGGAATAAGTTTGTCTAATTTATTTTTTTAAATATAATAAGAGAACTTAATAAATTATTAACTTTTCTGAATACATTATATATAATTTTCTCAAAACAAATTGTCATTTTAGAGTGTAAGAATCCTAGTTTGTTTCTTTATAGCGCCGTAAGACTTTGTGATGGTCTAATTTGATAATATATTTAAATGAGAAAACCATATATATCTTGATGAATTCTAGCTAAGTTGGACTATAAAGCAATCATCTATCAGCTGTTAAACAATCTAATTTAAACAAAGAAAAATATGAACATGAGAGAGAAGGAGACTTGAGATTTTGTTGATAATTTTATTTTGAAGTATTCATTTTAATTTATATATAAAAAAAATATAAATAGGCTAAACTATAAATCCTATCCTACCTTTAATAAATATATATATTTTTTAACACCAGCAACCTTTTTTACAATATCTTTTTCTTTGTATTTATCAATTTGTTATGCATAGCAAGCTTGGAAATGTTTGTCAAGCTCCTAGCACGCTCATTGGTACATGCATCTCCCTTTGAACTCCAAATGGAATTATCATTTTTTATTGGCACGCCTAAAGGAATGAAGTAATGTAATTCTCGTAAATATATCAGATCCAAGACATTTGAATTTGGTAGTCTGCCAAGTCCAAGACAACATGGGCCTGACAAACATGTCGGACCAAGATACTTGGACTTGACAGATAGCACAAGTCCAAGGTAATGATTATCCTCTCTTGGGTCTTACCTCGGGGAAGAACTCGGCCTCTATGAATTTAGCTACATTTGACATCTTGAACTCTAATCTCCCTACACCTTTTAAGAGAGGACCCACCATATTCCCATAAAAAATTATTATAGATGTAAGGGATATTTAGCCATCATTAAATGATATCAGAATAAGATTACACTCTAGATCCTTCTCTTCATAAAAAAACAAGACTCGTGAGCTATAAATACATCATGAGATCTTCTAGACAAATATTCATAATCTTCATTCTCTACTGCATATATATTTTCATAACATCTCTCTAGAATATTTTGTATTTTTTCTCTTTAAAAAGATACTTATTTAATAATCGAAAAGTTCTCACTTCCACCAAAAATGACTTTTTACAGATACTAGTAACAAATCACCTTGGTCTACCAAATACCAAGTATATATTATCAACTACCTTAGTTAGGGAGAATAGATGAGATTGCTAGGACCAATTAATTAACCAATTATCCAAATCGGGAGCCCCATTCCTAGGCTAGTTGGATTTTTAGAACTTCATCAGTGGTGCCGTTTGTGGAAAACTAATAAAAAAGCCATTGGTTTTTTTTTCTAATGCTTGTTTTTTACATTTACTGACCATTTTATACCACATAACCAATGCCCCCTAGGTCAGGACACCAAACAAATGTTCTTATTACTACAAACACTCTTTGCCTAAACAAAGCTTTAACAACTCTTCAATTAGGTCCAACTTCTCACTAAGGAAGTGTTAACCACTCAAGGTGAGATAAGCAAATTCGGGTTATGCTTTGCCAACATCACAAATGCAGTTGGAGCCTTGAGATTTTGAAAAACTTTCAACAAATACAGGTTGAATGTTGGTTCAAACCGTAAAACTTATGAAATATTTTTTGCAATTATCCAATGGAAAAGGGAAGAGTCTCCCCCACGCTGAACACTTTATTCAAATAAAAATTTATCATAGCTAATGAGAATAAGAATGTAAGTTTCTTATATATAACTGACTTATTCAAAATGATTATTTTTATTTTCTCCAATGATGCCTAAAGGCCTATCAATAATACACCTTGGAAGGGATAGACTTGGTCACCCCAATGTTAAATGCACCACTCTTTATAAGATTAATTTGGTCTTCTCAGTGCTCTATACACCACTATTCAATGGATAGATATGTCCTCCCTAGTGCTATATACACCACTCTCTATGGGATGAACATGGTCTTTTTAGTGTTATAAGCATCACTCTCCAGCATTCCAGCATCCTTTTCTCGCTCCTATTTTTTTTTTAATTTCTTTAGAATTTTTTTTTTTATATATTAATTTTTTTTTTGTATTTTCTCATTTTCATTTTTTTTTGTTTTGTGGGAACCCAAAAATGGGTAACAACAAAGGGCATGAGACCAAGATAACTTCTTGAAAAAAAAATAACCATCTGATTTATCCGGGGTTAAAATACCAAAACCCGCGACCTTGATCATAAGATCAAGATATCCTAATAGAAAAGAAATCAAAATAAATTATGAAAGCTCAATTTTCAACCGACCTAATATTCAATGATAAAATTGAAAAGAAATTCAATTAAACAAAAAACATAAAAAAAAACCCAAGTCAACTCGAAATTAATCTATTAAGAATTATTCTCAGGTCATGAGACCGGATTAACCTAATAGAAAGCACATAAAATAAATCATGAAGCCTAATTCTTAATTAAAACATGATAAAATTGAAAAAAAATAAATAAGGAGGAATAAAACCCCAGCCAATTAGGTTAATTCGCTAAACCCGCGATCCGTATCTTGAGAGTGAGATAACCCAATA
>Ga0307510_10008752_pt1 | contig 12063 bp, 20 predicted proteins | sample 12_EM_MG_FD_207224 | JGI IMG/M metagenome (GOLD analysis project Ga0307510, IMG submission 207224) | Populus trichocarpa ectomycorrhiza microbial communities from riparian zone in the Pacific Northwest, United States - 12_EM | ecosystem: Host-associated > Plants > Roots > Unclassified | place...
CGCGTGTGTGTGTGACAACCCCATGTAGAAGGAGGTGGTGAGCTAGACGTGTGTATCGGATCACTCCGAGTCGTCGAAGGGGCCTGCCACAGATCTGGGACGGTGTCGGAGAATGTCGTTAGGGTTTCTCTCTCGCCACCGTCGCCCTCTTTTCTCCCAGACAGAAACCGGCGCACTCAGGTATGACGGGCCAGTGCAGCAGAGGATCAAAAGCACGCGTCGTTCTTACTTGACTCCCAACCATTAATGTCATTCCTTTTTAACATACAAAAATCCCAAAGTTTTCAAGCTACCCCGACGTCTACCTACCCCAAATGCTACCACAAAAGAAAAGAAAAGTGAAGAAAGAAAAGAAAGTGAAGGCGCAAAAGCCCGCGCGCGAATGTTCATTTTATTCCGAGAAACTCCGCCCACGACCAGCGGGGGGGAGAGGAGGGTCGTCGCCCACGACGCAAACGCGCAAGACCTTCTCGGTGCGGACCAAGACCAGATCTTCCGTATCGTCCGGCACGTCGTTCAAGCGCAGGTTGTTGGACTCTTTGAGGTACAACGCGGCGTGCGAGCACGCGATGCTCCTGCCCGAGTGGCCCACCCGTCCGACGACGCCGTGGAAATCGCGCGGAATGAAGATGGTCACCTGCGCGTAGGACTCGTACATCTTGATACGCAAGACACCGTTCTCGTCACGACGACGCTGTCGACGCAGGAGACAAGTCAGCGAGCCATGAAAGATAAAAAGGCTTTGTTGAGCCCCATGGATGATGTGTACACACAATCTTGGCACACTTGAACCTGCCATGACTCCAAAACGAGAACTCGGCGCCCGAACGTCCATTCCCGTCACCGGGAGTGACGACCGTCGAAGCCTGGAACGCTTTCCGGGGGGCTCCGAGGCTCAGCGTCGAGCCGTTGATTTCCGCATTATGGATCGTGCGAAACATCGACAGGCGGTTAGGTACTTTTGCTGCAGAGACAGTAGAGCGGAGTTGGTTGGACTTGCGAGATTTGCCCGATACACGCGCGTTGGCACTGCCAACGGGGGCATATGCGAAAGAGATCTAAAGCGGGTCGAGTGAGGTTTGTATGTTTTGTGGAACAAAGATGACCGACGTACTGTGTTGCCGCTCGACATGTCAAGGTGGACGATTTCTCGAAAATAGATAAATAGGGGAGGTTCTGAAATTCTGAAGAACGACATGGTGAGTTTTTATACGGTTTCTCTCTGATCACAGGTGGTGACCAAAATGGTCGGCTCGCCACAACTAGCGGCGCGTGAGCCACAAAGGGGTTTTCCAAGCCACATCGGACCACATGTGGTGGAAACACAAAGGACACGTTTGCCACTGTGTCACCAATGAGACCACCAACCACAGCCACCGGCACGTGGTCCACCAGTTCAAGGCTCGGGACACGCGGCCGAGTGTTGATGGCCATTATTTAGACAAAAGCGAGGGTCAAAGCATTTCAGTTTGCGGACGCGGCAAGAATAAGTCGGCTGGATCGAGTGGCGGTCTCGCCTCACTAGTGTTCGTTTTCGGAATGTGGGGAATGTGGCTATGTGGCGTTCTCGAGAAGTCATGATTGCATGATTGTCAGTCTATAAAATATCTATGATGACAAGAAGTTATGTTAAGGGAACCCGAGCATCGCTCAAAGACGAGGAATTGGTGGACTTGAACTTTCATCATGTTGACATGCCCACCCAGTTAGCGAATACGGAGGACTGAGAGAGGCGGGAGGATCGGGTTTCCGAACCTACTGCAAAATCTTCATCTCCTCTTTTGGAATAGTCAGTTCCCTATACGGGTCGGAGCAGATTTAACTGAGATAGCTCACGGCTTGGGGGAGCGGTCGTCCTAGCATATCCTTTCCCGGCACCTGCAACCCGTGCAGCAAGCTCCTTCTCGAGCTCCTTCCCTTCGCTAGCGGTGAGTACTGGCATAGGCACATTCGTCACCAGTCCCGCGATGGGTGGCTCAGGACTTGCCATTCCGGAACCAAACGCACGTACGGCGCGCATACCGAACAACGTGGCCAACACGAGAACGCATACAGCACGGGCGTGGTCGGCTTCCAGAGGGATAACAATACCTTCTACGTCGGAGTTGTCAAGCTTCGCATGTTGAAACGAGAGCTGTGCAAGGCCGAGGGGCGAGAAGAACGAGAAGAGGAGAGAGTGGAGACTGGCGAAGAATGGCTGGGCATGGGTTAGGGTGGCATACAAGGCGGTCACGAGGGGTGCGACCCATAAATCCGTCGCGGTCCAACCGTAAGGCAGCAACTCGGGCGGTGTGGTGGTTGTCATTGGTGTAGGTTGAAGAAGAGAGAGCGTGTTGACAAAGAAGGGACCGGCATTGGCAGTGATCTATATCCGGTCAGCAAGTCGGGAACCTGACATACATGTCAAGGCTTACAAAGGCGGTCAATAACAGCGTATATGGAGACGTTGACACAGTGACGGAGGTGTGGGTCGTAATCAAGATCGGGACAAAGTTGCACAAGAGAACTGCACGCGTCAGCGCATCGAGCAGTGACAAGGGCAACTCAGTAAACAGAGATAGCTCTGGAACGGTGGGAAGAGTGTCGACCAGCGCACTGGCGCTTAGATACAGCAGAGGAACACCGGCCGAGACGAAGAAAGTCGGCTGCACGCCGAGCCACGGGGCTGTACAAAGCGCCAAAGCGGGAAGCGACGAAAAAGCAGGGTGACGTAAGGATGGAAGAATTTGCAGGAAGGTCATCAGACCCCAAATCGACAACGGAGAGATAGCAATATCGTCGACGCACCAACGAGGGCTTCCCCACCGAAAACCATTACGAGACTCGTCACAAAGTCGCGAACGCGACTCCGCCGCTCCACGGGCACTACCTGAACGGGATCTTTCTCGTCCAATCGCCCATTCATCACCCGTGCAGATGTCGACAACGACAACTTGGCGAGGTGCTCCTTGTAAAATATCTCTCGCTGCTGGCGGAGGATCAGAGCAAGGCGGAGGGCTCCGGCGATATCTAGAATGGATATGGGTGCGCCCGCCCAGGACAGCGCGGGTATTGGTTGAAGGACGTAATCATAAAAAGCGACGATGGGTGCGACAGCGAGGGACATGGGGGATTGCAGGTCGTGAGAGATGTGACGGACCCTGCTTAATATAATCTGTACGGCCGACCGACTCGGACGTTCGACCTCGTGCTGCCGGCGCAAGCATTTTCTTGGCTTCTTTGGTCCATCTAAAATATACGTCACGTGAGTAATCACGTTATTTACGCGACGTGAGTTCTGTCACTTTTGTTGTTTGTGACTTCCAACATTCAGTTCGATATATCATTATTCATCTTTCCACTATTCGTGGCTGTCACAACTCTTGCGAAACCCCATGTTTAAGACAGACGTCAAGGAGCTACTCGACAGCGCAGACGTACAAGATCCCACAGATTTTCCGCCATCATCAACAGCTCCAGGTCTCAGAGCGCTCGACAGCGCACTCCGTTGTAACATTTGCCAAGAGCTCTACGAGGCTCCCGTAGTGCTCACGTGTGGACATTGTTTCTGCTCACTAGTACGCGTGATGGTTATCGCTTCAGCGCGTCATATCACTGGTCCACCTCTTGCAGTGTGCACGAAACCAACTCGGTGAGAAAGCAACGTGTCCAACCTGCTGGAAAGAAACCACCATCAGCAGCTTCAGGGTGAACCCGGCGATGGAAGAGGCCGTTACGGCCTGGAAGGAAGCAAGGCACGTCCCTATGCACTGCGCGATAATAGCGCACAGGTTGGTTGACGCATTGCGGTTGTTGGCAGACGGTTTGTACTACGCGTGGTCAACGAAGCCCTGAATGCGCAAATCGCGGCGTCAGGCTCTTCGCGACCGTCTAAGAGACGGAAACCCAATTCCCACTCAGGGGACGTCGTTTCGAGTCCATCTGCATACGAGAGAAGATCTGGTCTATCAGATGCACCCGCCCCTTCCAACTTCAACGTCGATACTTCCGGTGATGAAGTAGAACAAGCAATGCGGAGCGGTTCTGAACCACCGACGGGTAAGGTTGTTACTCTGTCCACTGGGTGCCATAGGCTCACTAGTGCAATCGTCTAACAAGGTAACTCGAGTATCGAATGCCCCGTCTGTGCAAAGAGCGTTCCCATGGGAAGGATAAACGATCACCTGGACAGCAATTGTAGATCCTACTTATCGAGTAGTAAGACTGCGTCATCAAGTAGATCGGGGCAGAAGGATGCATGGTTGAAACTACTTGATGGTAAGAAAAGCGGAAAAGAAAGGCGAGTGTCAAACATTTACTCCATTCCATCTTATCCATGGTGTTGACATGGAGCTTCGCATCAGGGAAAAACTCAACGCAGAGGCGGATACACCACTTCCCAAGGCTTCTTATTCAGTCTTGAAAGACAGGCAAATTCGTGACCTCCTCGCTGCCCATGAGCTCTCTCCTGCTGGCGACCGGTCCCAACTCATCGCGCGTCACGAACGGTCAGTATGACATTTCCCTCTGTATATATGGAACAAGATTGTAATGCCTTCTAGGTGGGTGGCGGTGTATAACGCGAATCTGGACCGCAGTCCCACTCTGCGCAAGCGACCGGGAGATCTCCGGGCTGAGGTGCGACGTTGGGAAGAAGACCGGCGGGTGCTCAAAAAAGAACCCTTGAAGACTGACATCGCCGAGTACCGAGTACGCACCTTCGTCTTTCTCTAGGTTGAGCTCAGGCATATAACCAAAGTTGCTGCTGTAGCGTGCGAACAAAGCAGAGTTTGACAAGCTCGTCCAACTCGCTCGTCCGAAGCCCAGTCGACACAGCGAATTGTCAAAGTCGCCCAAACGTACGGCGACGCCTGTTGCTGACGGTGAAGGTGACCCGGATGACCGCCGGTTGAAGGGACCCGGGGTGTCAGATGGTAGCAGGATGGACGCAATTAACGTAGATTCTGAACCAGACGGTTGATAAAGTTTTGTTGAGAGAGAGATCAACAAGAGACCCCTGAGTTACTTATTTGGGCAAACTTGAACAACATCGTTTGTTTACTGTTTACAACACCACACACGCACCCACACCTTTCCCAACCGTTCCCTTTATGTACTTCCTCGCGCCCGTCATCTCACTTTACAACTGGGCTCTGCAGCCGGTCCCCCTGCTTGCGTGGCTAGGCGTGCCCGTCTCCACTCTCGACATCGCAGGCGCGCTCCGCCTCGCGATCGCTCTCCGCCAACTGCGAGAGGTATACTATGACCAGCATGTCGCAAAGGCGGCCGCAAGCAGCCATAGTAGGGCCAAGAGCGGGGGAAGGTCCGGTGGGAAAACCTCTCAACGCGCGGCCTCCGACGAGCTCCCCGAACCCCGCAGCCGCGTTCGCGATTTTGTAGCGACTCTTGTGATGGTCCACGGTGGCGAGGCTATCGTTGGTACGTCACGATTCTCCGACCTCATTCTCGGGAGAATTTTAATTTTTATTGACTTATGGCTGAACCTTTTCGACCTCGTCCGCTCTCGCAGCACCCTGGCTCGGCCTACAACCTTCATTCTTCATATCGAAGACCTCCTCGTTGTCGTTCTTGGGCGCCCATGTGCTCGTCGACCTCTTGCCCTCATTACCTTCCCCATCCCTGCAAACTGAGGTCCCCCTGACCATAGTCCACGCGTTTTTCCGGACGATCCTGCTGTGCAATGTAATCCCGAAGGTGGTCGCGAGCAACGCCTCGCCCGCGGTCGCCGCTTCTTCCTTTACGCTTTTGCTGACCGCTTGGGTAAGTGGTCCAGTCCCCCCGCAACTCTCTCCCACCATCCCATTTCGCTGATCGCAAAATCTAGATCATACCAAATGGAGGGCCCTTCATCTCCAACCTTTTCTCCCTTTTGCGTCCGACGCCGATTGAAGTGGCTACGCCCCCGGAGCTGCTGCCCTATGGCTGGACGGCCACGGATTTCTGGGCGGCTCCGCTCGTGACGGGATTATACGCAACGTTGACCCACGCCCAACCATTCTTTACCTACCTCCACGCGCTCCTTTACGTCTTCTTCGTGCCCTTCGGACTCGCTCCTCTCTCGAAGATCGGTCTAGCTTCTGGTCATCAGCAAGTCATTGCTCCCGTCGACCACGAGACCGCGCGGGCCGTCTGTGCAATTGTACTTTGCGCCCTTAACGCCAACCGCGCCATGCGTGCGTACGGTCCTGGGTATAAGGTTATGATCGCGCAAGTCGCAAATGCTGTGAATACGGCCAAGCCCGTGCCAAAGGCCTTGCCGCCGCCCAGCGCATTGGAGGAAGAGAAGAGCGAGCATTCGCCCGAGGAGGATGCCGCTGAGAGCGTGAAGAAGGGACGTGCAGGATCGACGCCGTCTAAGGGTGAGTCTAACTGTCCCTTGCTGCGTGGAGCGAGAACGAGAACTGATCGCAACCCATCAGATGCACCGAGGGAGACGAGGTCATCGCGACACCTCCGTCGACGTAATCCTGCTTGAAATTATTCCCAGTCGTTTTTCCTTTGCAGCGTTCTAACCGAACGCATTCGATGCTATGTGTTGTTTATATGTACGATGTGGTCCAGATCCGATCTTCCTCATTTCAGATGGTAAACCCCCAGGGAGTTTCCAGGTTTCAGTATCTTCGAAATTGTTTTTATATAGACGTTCATGCCGATTGACTAGGCAAGATTGTAATTCAGGATTTTTTGTTTACCGTGTTTTATGCTCCGTTTTCTGATTATCACGGGGAAACGAACGATGGCTGTGTTTCCCCGAGATTCGACCAACATCCCGAGACTGCGGATACTCAATCTTCCCGCAGCTTGCATTGCAACACAGCCCCATAACACGTATGCATCCGCGGCGTTGCCCTTCCCCACCTCTCGCCACCCGTTGTTGTCCGGCTCCTTTAAAATCAAGGCCCATCTTCAAGAGTACACAGTCCGACACCCCAAACCCTTAACCTTAACATCTCACACATCTCGCACTCCAACTCGCTCAGAACCATCATGATCATGTCCACGACGTCCGACGCCCACATCCTCGTCACCATCCCAAACGCGACTCTCACCTCTTCCTCGAGCGGAAGCTTCACCGGCCCGCTCGCGCTCGAATACATCACCTTCGACATCCCATCAAGCGCGACCACAGCGACGCGCGACGTTCTGCTCGTCCTACGCATCGGCACGGGCACCGGCGCCTTCGAAGCGCCACTTGATCCCGCGCGCGCCCTCACCGTGTCCACTGGTACAACAACAACAACAACAACAACAACAACAGCAGCAGCAGCAGCAGCAGCAGTAGCCCATCGCTACGTCTTCCACGCTACGCGGGACGATTCGGAGTTTAGCGTCGAGTTTCCCGCGACTTCCGAAACCGCGGACGACGTCGAGCTCTTCCACAGCGTGCTCGTCGGATATGCCGCAGACGTTCAGGGTGGTGGCACAGAGGCGGCGACGGCGCCAGCGCCAGCGGGAGGAGCAGCAGGAGCCAGAGCGGATGAGGAGGAGGAGGACGACGACGACGACCTTCGCGGGCGGTTCGTGCTCGTGAATGAAGATAATGGAGAGATCGTCGGCGCGCTCGATCGTTCGGTCAGAGTGTGCGAGGATCCGTCGCTTGGGGAGAGGGGTCGCGAGGACGACCCGGTCGTGGTCGAGTTGCCCGAAGGCGGGGACGGGTTGGACGAGCTACGGGACGTCGAAGTCATCGTGCGCGCGATCCCACCCGAAGATCACGACTGGATGTTGAAAGGCGCCGTCTTTGTTAGGTATGTCTTTCTCTTCCTTCTCCTCTACCTCTCGCGCTAATAATAACAATGTTTTCGGAATTTTGGCAGCCATGCCATCTCGGGCACTACCACTCTCCTCACGAGCGCGATGTCCACCGCCTCGAACATGTACATCGCGCACTCGACACCAGCATCCTCCTCCACCACCACCACCAACACTAGTACTACCACCACGACCCAGCCCTCGCGCACGCTCCTCCTCCTGCAATCCCCAACGACCCGGAAACACCTGGCACAGATCCACACCGTCAGCGGCGGCGCCGTAAAGCTAAGCAACAAAGCCGTCACCACCGTCGAGCGCCTGATCCAGCGCGTCGTCGCCGACAGGACCACCACCGGCGACGGCAATGGTAACGGAAGAGGCAATGGAAGAGGCGACAATAATGCCTCTGCTACTCTCGCCATCCCGACAGCCTCAGGCACAGGCAAACCTCCGCTCCCACCACGCAGCCGCAGCCGCAGTCCCTCCCCCGCGGCCTACCTCCGCCCACCGGACAACAACAACAACAACAACAACAACAACAAACCACCCCTGCCACCCCGCTCCAGCAAATCTCGATCTCCCTCCCGTACACCCTCACCCTCCCCATCGCCGCTCTCTCAGCCCCAGCCGCAGCAGTCTCCAAGGCCACCCCCACCTCCACCTCCAGGACCGCTCAGAACGAGCGCGCGCGTCGCGCTCTCCGCGACGATCATCCTCGCCTCGCTGGCCGCGTCGGCCGTGCGACTCGCGGACGCGGGCGGCGTAGCGGTCACCGCCGCCGTCGCGCACAAGTACGGCGCTACGGCGGGCGAGAATGCGGCGCTGGCCACGGGCACGATGCGCAACGTCGTGCTCGTGTACGTCGACGTCCGTGGGCTGGGACGCAAGGCGATCGTGAGGCGCGTCGCCAAGACGTGGGCCAAGGGACATATCGCGAGCGCGAGGGCCAGGGCGTCCCCGTCCCCGTCGCCGTCGCCGACGCCGACGCCGAAGAAGTGAGCCGCCGCGGCCGGGAAGTTTTTGTTTTTTTTCCCTATCGCGAGCGAGAACCTCTTTTTTTTTTGAAACTGTCGGTTCGTGAGCAGCATGACGGGGAGCAGACACGGCTTCGTCGTGCAACGTATTCTGTCTCTTATTTCTCACTCTTGTACTCGGCGTATGTGCACCTGGTTCGAAACCTGTACCGGACACACCCAATCGGACACAAAAGTCAAACGCTGCCAGGAATACAGTAACCTCCTGCATGATCAAAATAGTGTAAAGGACCACCTGATGTATTTTGTTAATGACATCCGTACATTCTAGATCCATACAAGATATCAGTACGAGTGGTGTAAGGCGGGCATATATATTACGATAATTACACACGCTCAACGTCGCAAAACCCACGATACCTAGAACAACGAAATCTCCGGCGCGGGTCCACGGCTCTCGAACGCCAACCAGTCGCCGGTGCCCGTCGGAAGCAAGCCCATGGACCGACACTTCCAAAGACCGAGCGCGAGCGTGAGGACGTTGCATGCCAAGTAAGCCAACTTTTGCAGTGGCAGCGTCGAGAGGGACTTGGCGGCGGGCGACGACGGCGGGCCAGGCGCGAAAGGCGCAAAGGCTGTGGGAGTGACGGCGAGCCGCATCGTATCGTATCGTATCGTATCGTATCGCGTATCATAAACCCGAACAAGGATTAATTCCATTCCATTCCAAGGACCGAGGAACCACAGGGGGGTTGCGCAGAAAGATGGGGTTGGAGCGGCGGTGTGGAGCAAACGGGTCAACAACGTGAGAAGCGAGAAGCGAGAAGTTGAGTCACAGGTCAGGTCAGAAAGCAGTTTAGTGGGCATCGATCAATAAAAAAATTATATGGATGGATGGGGAACGACGCAACGACGCACCCGTGTTGACGGTCGAGAGATTCTTGAATGGAGAGAGCAGGAGCATGGCGACGATGCCCATGCTAAAGATCTGCACGCCCCCGCCGGACATGTACAGCATGAACGCCTGCATGGGCAACGACTTGACCGGCGAGATCGCGAACTCCCATGCTTTCTTCTTCTTCAGTGCCTCGTGCGAGCTCAGCGCTTCGACCACAGCCGCAGCCATAGTCACAGCGGACGACGTCGCGGACGCAGACGCGGGGGCCGCGGAGGAGGACTTGCCATGTCCCTTACCCTGCATCGGATCGGAAAGGGGAGGGAGGAGAGAGCGGGCATTTTGGAATCAGGTTCCTTCAATTCAATGAGTTCGTCGCCATCGTGCATATCGCACCTTTGACACTTCTGGGAAACCTGGTGGAGCAGGAAGCTTGCTCCATCTGTCGAACAGAGTGTATTCATGAGTGACAGTGATGGGAAAAGGTACCAGACGACCACTTACTTTGGGCCAAGAGAGGCGTAGTCGAGGCTGGTCACGGTGGCTCGAGAAGACATGTTTGAGTCTAATAGGCGCTCAATCGAAATTTCAGTCAGTCACAGGCAGTGTTTAAATTTCAACTGTTCTGACAGATTTACAGCTCAGTATCACCGCTGAACGCCAGTTTTATGCCCCTGTTTTTAATAAAACATTGAATCATGTCTCAGCGCAATGTCAGCGACAACATTGACGATTTTAAGTAAGTGCAGTAAGATCGATAACAGGATGTGCGGGCAACTTTGAGGGGTCATGCAACGTGTATTGTGGCCGGCGTAATTTAAATGTAAAGATAGCAACCGCGAGTTCACTGGCCGACATAAGGGGGCATCCCAACTGGCGGTGCGTTCGGTGGCATCATTGGCGCACCTGGCATAGGTGCAAAACCTGGCGGGGGAGGTGGCGGGTATCCCTGTGCCGGGTTGAACATGGCCACCCCACCAGGTGGTGCTGGTTGTGGCATGCCCGCGGGCATTCCCATGCCCATGTGGTTCATTGGAACGCCTGGTCCTGGGGGTTGCATCTGGGCCTGCATGGGCATGGGCGTGAACCCTGGCGGAGGGGGAGGTGCGGCGGCCAGTGCACCAGCGAACTGCCCTTGGTACGGGCCCGTGAACCCGGGCACAGGCTGCACGGCGCCGTATGTCGCCGGAGCTGGACGCGGGGCCAATGGAAGCGCATTGTTCTTTCGGGCCTGCCCAGCTAACAGTCGTTCGGCGGCCGTGCCGTGACGTTCACCCTTCCCGTCCTTTTTGAAGGCGTATTGGACTGTGATGGGCTTGTTCATGAGGAACTGCCCGTTCATGGACTCGATAGCCGCATCAGCCGATTCGAAGTCGGTGTAGGACACGAACCCGTAACCCTTCGACTGTCCCGTCTGTGTGTCGCGCGCAACCTGATTGGCGGGGTCAGTAAAGGTGTACGTGAAGATACCGCGTGGTGGTTAGGCGGAAAATCATCGGAGTACCTTAGCGGTCGTCGCCATCATACCAAACGCACTGAATGTGTCGTAAAGCAGCCGCTCATCGACGTTTTCGTCCAGCGATCCGATAAAGAGGTTCGCACCCACGTCGAGCTGCTTCTTATCCGAGGAGGCCTACATTACGGCCGGCAAGAGTACGAACAGAACGGTTGAGTCGAGTCCCGCGTGAAGCAGCGTATGGAGACTTGTCGCGCACCTTGTTAACTCGGATGGGTTTGCCCCATAGCTTTATCTGATTCATGATCTTACAGGCATACTCCGCGTCCTCCTCCGTTAGAAACTCGCAGAACCCAAAACCTTGATGTGCCATGGAGATTCGATCTTTCGGCAGGTGGACATTGACTGAGAGTAATCGTTACACACGCGTGAGTGGGACGCACGACCGGGTCAAGTGAGAAAGGGAAGTAACGCACCGACTGGACCGGCCTGAAGCATCAGTTCCCATATGAGCGCGTCCGTACACCGTTCGTCGAGGTTTCCCTGCACTGAATTGGATGGGACGATCAGAGAGGAGTCAGTAGGATGACACATACGAGGTACACGGTTGCTTCTTGATTCCTATCATCCTGAGGTCGGGACATTTATTCTGATAATGAACGACGTGAATACGGGTCAAAGGAGAAATATTAATGTTCCCGACGAGTCGAGTGCTCCTCTATTTGGTATTGTTTACACGTCTGTCCCACACCCAGATCTTCTATCACCGCCTAAACCCGGTTCAACTGCCTGAGAGCAATCTATCATTGTTTGGACTCGTCCAACTGCTGTACTCTTGCTTCATCAGCAGGCACCACTCCTTGTGCCATCTCCTTCTGATAGATCTGCGCCGTGACAATCGCTCCGAGGGCCCGACTTTTTTGTGTTATCTCTCGCTAGTTTCTGCCAGCGGCCCTTCGGGAAAACATCCTCTTCATGGTCATTTG
>Ga0307510_10008753_pt1 | contig 12063 bp, 7 predicted proteins | sample 12_EM_MG_FD_207224 | JGI IMG/M metagenome (GOLD analysis project Ga0307510, IMG submission 207224) | Populus trichocarpa ectomycorrhiza microbial communities from riparian zone in the Pacific Northwest, United States - 12_EM | ecosystem: Host-associated > Plants > Roots > Unclassified | place...
TGACTCCGCAGATAGCTTGGCGCTTTGTCTTGGGACTAGTCTATTGTGATGGGGAAAGCGAGATGGAATTGGTATTTGTCCTTTTCCTATAATACAGCCGGGGAAATAGTGGTAATAACTAAATTACCTGCTTGGAGATAATAGTGCTCAAGTGTGGCAGTGTGTATGGACGGGGTGGAGCAGGGTTCGCTTTGTTTTTGTACGTGCTGTATGATACTCGGGTAGGGTCAAAAAGGTCGGAAAACTTTCGGTGGCGAGACAAGGATTAGACGTGTTGATCATTGTTGATCATGGAAGGTGGGTGGAAAGGGGAGGACTGTTACATGATGCCATTAATCTGGAGAAGTTGAGCACAGTAATTGTCCATGCTGCATGTATTTGTGTACTGCGAAATTCTATTGAGAGTGCAGAGGAAAACTTTGAGACAAAGGGAGGAAAAGGAAGCAGGGCTTTTGGAACAGCAGTAGCCCTTCTAAGAGACCCAAATAAATGAATAGATTGAACTGCATACTGGCAATTTAATCATCTTTATAGTCATGTACAGGTGCCAGACATCAACACCTTCGATCCGGATTTCTGGTGTCCCTCAGGGCAAGATGTTTTCCACTGAAGCAACCGGTCTCCTAACTACCCCACCTGACCCTGCCGATCTTTTTTTCCGACCTTTATGACCCTACCCGAGTACAGTACAGCCTCGTTCGTAAAGTTCTCGCTGATCGGTAGGTATCTTGGCAAAAGTCTGGGGACAACTCATGTACCGGTACAAGAATTTGCACTTCAGGTTTTCTGCAGGCACTTGTACCAGTACATTTGTTACTGCCAATATTTTTCCCTGGTACCTCTTGATCCGCGAGAACTTTGCGAAGGAGGCTGTACTGAACATATTTTGTTTATGTTTTGGGGGATGGTATTATATACACAAATTATGCCGTCCATATGGTGATTACTTTTAGAGTTCACTGGAGGTTTGGTCCGCTATCTTGTTTCGTCTAGAGGTAATCTTGGACTTGAATTATCTAGAGCTCTGGTGGGGGGTTGTTCATTACCATATTCGATAGCTTTTTTGAGTTATTATTATGAAGGGTTGTGGAAATAAATTTGGGGGAGATTGATTGGACGGTTCTGAGGTACCTAAGGGGTTTCACAAAGGACCCCGCTTTTCTTCAGCCTCGGCAGTTTCGACACCGTTGGTTAACGACTTCACCATCATCGTTTACAATACTAGTACTGTATCCTAACAGCAAAAAACAGAGGATGTCTCAATCATTTAGTAATAATACTAACTCTCTGAACACGACTGTTAACATATCGAACACGGCTGTTACGAATATCCTGACCCTTGCTGATGACCGACGTGATCTCCTATGCTGGCTATCCCCTCTGGACCCCAAGTTAAGGCATCAAGATATACAAGCCCGCCGGGTCGAAGATGTAGGCGAATGGCTCTTAGAAACAGAGGAATTTAGGAGATGGGACGCCGGAAGTGGAGGAGATGAGTCCGATAACACAGTTTTGTTTTGCTATGGGGATCCTGGTGTCGGTAAAACTTATATTAGGTAACAAGGAGGAATCTCAATGAGTGGAAGAAAAAGGGCAAGTGCTGACAAGCCGTGATAGCTCATTGGTGATAGACGCGCTGTGTGATCAGGCAGGTGGGCAGAATGCCAACGTCGCATGCTTTTATTTTGACTTCGCCGCCCAAAAGGAGCAGTCCCCGACGAGCATGTTGGGTGCCCTGCTGAGACAGCTGGTTTGCGGAGTGGGGGAGACCCCGGAGGAGATATCACGAGCGTACCAAGGCCGTGGGGGTGCTATTGGTGGGCGGGGACCGAAACTTTCCGATATCGTGAAGATGATGCAGGCGACCTCTTCTAAAAAGCGCACGTTCATATGCATCGACGCTCTGGATGAGTGTATGGCAGGGTATCGGATCAAGATTCTTGATTCGCTAAACAAGATTCTCGAAAAGTCTCCAGGCACTCGGATATTTGTGACTGGGAGACCGCACATTCGACCTGAGATCCAGAGGTGTCTTGCGGGAAGGGTAGTGGATGTATCCATAACTCCTAAGAGAGATGATATTATTCGATATCTTCATAGCAGGCTGCACGAGGATACAACCCCGGATGCGATGGACAGTGGACTGGAGGCGGACATCTTGAAGAAAATTCCTGAAGATATTTCTGAAATGTATGTTGAATCAACAACGCTTAGGAAGCTACCTCAGGTTATCTACTGATAGATGCATGTCCAGATTCTTGCTAGTCTCACTAAATATCGATGCGGTGCTGCAAGAAACCACAATCCATCGCAGGCGGCAGAAGCTCGATGCAATGACCGGCGGCTTGGGTCTGGGGGACGCTTATAGTGCAACGATGGATCGGATAAAGGAGTAGGGTGGTGAGAAAGCACGGCTTGGCATGTCGGCTTTGATGTGGATCTCTCACTCGGAGCGGCCCTTGAATGCCAATGAACTATGTCATGCCCTGGCAGTCGAAATAGGGTCATCGCATCTCAACAGCGACAACGTTCCTTCAATAGGACACTACTCGCTTGCTGTCAAGGACTTGTTACTGTGGATGGGGCTTCCATCGTCCGGTTGATCCACTATACCCTTCAAGAATATCTGCGGGCCCATCCCGAAATTTTTGGTACACCTCACTCAGCAATGGCCGAAACCTGCTTAAGTTATCTAAATTCCCAGCAGGTCAAGGCTTTTTCGATCAGTATTTCTCCCTATCCCCAAGGAACCCCCTTTCTCGAATATTCTTCTCCATATTGGGGGGTCCATGCCAAAAGGGACCTTTCAGATTGCGGAAAGTCGCTTGCGCTGAAGCTGTTAGGCGATTACAACAGACACATATCCGCTAAAATCCTCTTGAAAAGACGGGGCTCGTATCACATGACTAATTTCGATGATTTTTCACTTTTTAGTGGTCTACACTGTGCATCGCTCTTCGGGATTGTTGAGGTTGTAGCTGGTTTAGTAGAGGTGGAAGGTTGTGACATCAACCAAATAGACTGTGGGGGTAATACACCTCTCGTATGGGCTGCTTTGAATGGGCACGAGGGAGTGGTGAAACTGCTTCTCGGACGGGACGGCGTCAGCCCCAGCAAACCAGATAGGGACGGCCAAACACCACTCTATCGTGCTGTTTGGAATGGGCATGAGGGAGTAGTGAAAATCCTACTCCGACGAAACGACGTTAGCCCTGGCAGGGTGGACCGGTACGGCGAAACACCACTCTTGCTTGCCGCTAGGTATGGGTACGAGGGAATGGTGAAAATGCTTCTCAGACGGAACGACGTTAGCCCTAACAAACCAGATGGGCACGGCCAAACACCGCTCTGGTACGCTGCTAAGAGTGGACACGAGGGGGTGGTGAGGCTGCTGCTCGGGCGGGGCGACATCAGCCCCGACAAACTAGATAGGGACGGCCGAGCACCATTCTGGTGGGCTGCTAGAATTGGGCACGAGGGAGTGGTGAAGCTGCTGCTCGGACGAGATGACGTCAACCCCGACAGACCAGATGTGTACGGCCAAACACCACTCTGGTGGGCTGCTAAGGATGGGCACGAGGGAGTGGTGAAACTACTGCTTAGACGGGACGACGTCAATCCCGACAAACCAGATAGGGACGGCCAAACACCGTTCTGGTGGGCTGCTAGGAATGGGCACGAAGGAGTGGTGAAACTACTGCTCGGGCGGGGCGACATCAGCCCCGACAAACCAGATAGGGACGGCCAAACACCACTCTATCGTGCTGCTTGGAATGGGCAAGAGGGAGTTGTGAAGCTATTACTCGGACGGGACGACGTCAACCCCGACACGCCAGATGGAGATGGCCGAACAGCACTTTATCGTGCTGCTTGGGGTGGGCGGGAGCGAGTTGTGGAACTGCTACTCCGACGGGGCGACGTTAGCTCTGATAAACCAGATGCGTACGGCCAAACACCACTCTATCGCGCTGCTTGGAGTGGGAAAGAGGGAGCTGTGAAACTACTACTCGGACGGGACGATGTCAATCCCGACAACCCAGATATGTACGGCCGAACACCGCTCTACCATGCTGCTGGGTATGGGCAAAAGGGAGTGGTGAAACTATTACTCATACGAGGCGACGTCAATCCCGACAAACAAGATGTGTACGGCAGGACACCACTCTATCATGCAGCTGGGCGCGGGGAAGAGGGAGTGGTCAAACTATTACTCGGAAGGGACGACGTCAGCCCTGGGAAACCGGATAACGATGGACAAACACCACTCTGGTCAGCTGCCGAGAATAATCATGCCGGGATAATAGCGCTACTAGAAGCCTCAGCATCTTCCAGCTCCACTACGACCTAAGCTTGAGGGTGCATTGCCCACCTTTCCGCCTTTGAATACGGATACCCAATCTGCTATTTCCGCAAGGGCCTCCTCAACTCTATAAACACATTTGTAACCGCCATTGCCTGACCCCCCCCCGTTCCAGCCCAGCTTTCCCCCACCGTTCAAAACCCTGCCTTGTGCTAATTGCCCTCTTCCCTTTCGCATTTCCTTACGCAGCCGACTCGAGATCTGTCAGTATCTGTTCATAACCTGGAGTTGGGTGTTGTTGGGGGCTATTTCTCTTGTATTGGGATGGGCCGGTATGGCTTCGGGTTTCCGTCACATTTGACTTTTTTTGTTGTAGACCTTCCTTGCAGATTTGTTGTTCACTCGCTTTTTCTACAATTTCTTTTCCCCCTCCCCCCCCCCTTAAAGCATAGACCTGAGGATCGCTCAGATATAGAGAAAAATATATGGAGGGCAAGTATTTCTAACACTCATGAAAAGCGACGTAAAAGCTAGTCGTTGACTAAGGTATAGTGATCGGTCTCTACTATGTGCATAGTTTAATAGAGGCCATGCTTTCGTGCCGCCACCCTTCTGGTGTGAGCTAGAAGGTGGAGTTGAGAAGTTGTCCACGCTCTTTAGTTTGCACATCAAAGCATGTTAATGCAGTGGGAAGTTTTCTGACTGTGAGATCAACCCCCATTCTATGAGCACCGGTATCCCACTCGGACCCGTCACAAGTGAATGAACGGCTCTTTAGTGCTGCATGGTGTCGACTTGCAAGAGAATTAGGAGGGGTACTCCGTCTTGCCCTAATCCTCTTCCCCACTACATATTTTTTTTCTTTTCGGGGTATTCCGTCCGCCGCTCAGGTTAGGCGCCACGGATCTATATTATAGTCTCCCCGACAAAACAGGCAAATCCTTATCACGCTTTGGACTATACTCGAGTAAGGGCTCGAAGGATACGCACATGACTGTGTCGTAAACAGCTGATCCGGTACCTAAAATTACAGCTGTAAGGCACAATATTAGAGAACGGTACCCCTCACTGTAAAACCTAATGCTAGATAATGATGTCTCTTACTATACGAGCTCATGTTGTAGAGAGTGCTGGTGAATTAAGTTTCCTTATGACACCAATGCTATCCTGTGTAACCCACCCCGACCACCAGGGTTAGGTTTTTTTTATTTCATAGGAAAATGAAAATTGAAACAAAAGACATCGACACGATTTGAACCTGTGCTCACGAAGGAAACAGATTTATTGTCTGTTGCCTTAACCACTCAGCCAACAATGTCTTATTTATTGTACTTTGGTGGCTTATTGAAAACCGGAAGCGGGGGTATTTCGACTTGGATAACCCTGCACCAAGCACCCGCAAAGAAACCCGGAAAGCAGCCAGAGGGACCAGGTTTTGATAAATTAGTATGGTGGAAAAGAGAAAATAGAACCTATGATAATAAGAAATGAGGTTTCTTTCTCAAGGAATCTGGCCCTGGGTACTGTATGACCATGAGAGTACCTTGGCAACCACATGGCACAACAAGTATTGTTTTAAGATGATCCAGAATATGCTCTCTTGCCAGATATTGTGGTCACCCGATTGCATTGGCCCTGATACAGCACAGGTAGTTTTAGATTTTTAATAATATTAAGCGAATTTTAGATGGCCAACCTATAGAGAATGGGGGGTAGTTAGGAAAGGGGTTTAAGGTAGGGCTTCGATAGGATATGAGGGGGAAAGTGTGTGAATAGGGGTTCTAGTGAGGAGGACTCAAGTTAGATCGACAATATTCTTACCCGAAATGTGCTGGTTAACTGCATTTAAAAAGCTATGATAGGTCGGGGTTCCTTTTCCTTCGCTGTGGCCAGAACCCCCAACACCCGGTACATCCTTTACGAGACCTGGAGTTTTTATACTGGCCTTGCTAATGGATTTTGATAGATCTACTTGTACTGTGAGTTATTGTACTGTATCGCATTGTATTGTGTGATGCGCTGAGCAACCTTACGGTTCGGACACCGAACTTGGACGAGTGACTGTCTATGACGTTGCTATAGAACTCCTGAGGGGGGCACGGGCAGCCGAAGGTGAACTGAGCTTTGTTTTTGCACGCACCGTACCAATCAGAGTGGTTTCGTTTGTGTTCTGGGCGCAGTATACTAAGAATGTCCTCTATATGGTAATTTATGTTAGAGTTGTTCATTGGGTCTTTATTCTGCCTTAGTGTATAATATTAGAGGGTACGGTCCCTATATTCACAGAACTTGGCACGAGGCTACAAGACCTTTCTTGCACTCAAGAGGAACTATGCTGTGATGTTTTGAGTGAAGTGATGCGCACAGCAACCCTGCAGAATGCTCTGTGAAATGGAATTTCCCTTCGCTCGTGTAACGTGCACTCCCCGCCACGCGAACTCCGTGTGGCGCGATACTACTCCCCTCGGGCCACCGTAATCCCCGTCGGAGAGACTTTTTCCTAGTGGCTGTAGGTTTCCCGTCTGATTCGTTCATCTGGTTTGAGGAGATACCAGTATGTACTAGTACATACGGTATTAAGCCGGCTAACTCCACCACCCGTACTCTAGGGTGTTCGTTCATGACAGTGGAGAATTTGTAATACCAGTACGACAGGGCAGCCCTTCTAGAGGTGTGATATTTCCTTTTACCAATGCGGGAGACACAGGGAGGGTGTTGCTGACAAATTTGGGGGAGGCCGATTCGACGGTCCCGAAGTATCCAGGAGGTTCCCTGAAAGACCCCGCTTCTCGGGTAGTCAACTACCGTATATACCGTATAATCTGGCAAAAGTCGGATTGACGCCACTGAGGATTTTCTTGAACCTGTCCAACCACCGTGGTCTATATGTTTAAACTGTGGCGAATCCGTCTTCTTCGCGCCCTCCTGTTGGCTCGGTTGCCATAGTTTCTCTTTAGCTCCAGTCCGACTTTTGCCAGATTATACGGTAGTCGAATGAAAGATATTGAAACTTCAGCCCCCAGGAATTCCACTACCGACAGTCAACGACTCTACCACCCATCCAGCATTTACAATATCCTAAGCAACAAAAAACAGAAAATGTCTCAGTCATTCAGCAATAATACTAACTCTTTGAACACGACTGTTAACGTGTCGAACACGGCCGTTACGAATATCCTGACCCTTGCTGATGACCGACGTGATCTCCTATACTGGCTATCCACTCTAGACCCTAAGTTAAAGCATCAGGCGATTCAAGCCCGCCGAGTCGAAAATGTAGGGGAATGGTTCTTACAAACCGAGGAATTTAGAAGTTGGGGCGGTGGAAGTGGAGGTGGATCCGATAACGCGGTTTGTTTTGCTACGGGGATCCTGGCGTTGGCAAAACTTATATTAGGTAACAAGGACAAATCTCAAGGAATCGGAGAGGAAGGTCAAGTGCTGACAAGCCGTGATGTTAGCTCACTAGTGATAGACGAATTGTGTCATCAGGCTGGAGGGCAGAATGCCACTGTCGCATGCTTTTATTTTGACTTCGCCGTCAGAAAGGAGCAGACCCCCACGAGCATGGTCGGCGCCCTGCTGGGGCAGCTGGTTTGCGGACTAGGGGAGACCCCGGAGGAGATATCACAAGCGTATCAAGGCCGAGGAAGTGCTATTGGTGGACGGGGACCGAAACTTTCCGATATTGTGAAGATGATGCACAAGACCTCTTCCAGAAAGCGCACATTCATATGCATCGACGCTCTGGATGAATGTGCGGCAGGAGACCGAGCCAAGAATCTTGATTCGCTGAACCAGATTCTCGAAAAGTCTCCAGACACCCGGATATTCATAACTGGAAGGCCGCATGTTCGACCCGAGATCCGGAGGTGTCTTGCAGGAAGAGTGACGAATGTATCCATAAGTCCTAAGAGAGATGACATTATTAGATATATTCATAGCAGGCTACACGAGGATACAACCCTAGATGCGATGGACAGTAGACTGGAGGAGGACATCTTGAAGAAAATTCCAGAAGAAATTTCCGAAATGTACGTCGAATCAACGACGCTAAGGAAGCTGCCCCAAGTTATCCACTGACAGATACATATCTAGATTCCTGTTAGTCTCACTGAATATCGATGCGGTGCTGCAAGAAACCACAATCCATCGCAGGCGACAAAGGCTTAGCGCAATGACTGGCGGGTTGGGGTTAGGGGGTGCTTACGGTACAACGCTGGGTCGAATAAAAGGGCAGGGTGGCGAGAAATCAAGGCTTGGAATGGCGGCTTTGATGTGGATCTCTCACTCGGAGCGGCCCTTGAAGGCCGATGAACTATGCCTGGCAGTCGAAATAGGGTCACCATATCTCAACCGCGACAACGTCCCTTCAATTGGGACATTGCTCGCCTGTTGCCAAGGACTTGTTACTGTAGATAAGGAGGTTTTCACAGTCAGGGTAATTCACTACCCTTCAAGAGTACCTGCAGGCTCATCCCGAGCTTTTTGGTACAGCTCACTCGATAATGGCCGAAACCTGCTTAAGTTATCTGAATTCCCACCAGGTCAGAGCTCTTTCGATCAGTCCTTCTCCCGATTCCCAAAGAACACCCTTCCTCGAATATTCTTCTCTGTATTGGGGGACCCATGCCAAAAGGGATCTTTCGGAGTGCGCGAAGTCGCTTGCGCTGAAGCTACTTAACGACTACGGCAACCACATATCCAGTAAAGTCCTCTTAGAGAGACACAACCAGCATTTGCGCAAGACTGATTTCAATAAACTCTCTCTTTTCAGTGGTCTACACTGTGCATCGGTCTTCGGGATTGTTGAGATTGTGGCTAGTTTGATGGAGTTGGATGATTGTGATATCAACCAAATAGACTGTACGGGTAATACACCTCTCATGTGGGCTGCTCTGAACGGGCATGAGGGAGTGGTGAAGATGCTGCTCGAACGGGACGACGTCAATCCCGACAAACCAGAAACTCGCGGTCGAACACCACTCTATTGTGCTGCTAAGTATGGGCATGAGGGAGTGGTGAAAATATTCCTCAGGCGGAGCGATGTCAACCCAGACAAACCAGATTGCTGTCACCGAACACCACTCCATTGCGCTGCTGAGTATGGGCACGAGGCAGTGGCGAAAGTATTACTCGGACAGGACGGCGTCGACCCCAACAGACCAGATATGTACGGACGAACACCTCTCTATCGTGCTGCTTGGGGAGGGCAAGAAGGAGTGGTGGAGATGTTACTCGGACGGGGCGATGTTAGCCCCGACAAACCAGAAAACCGCGGCCAAACACCGCTCCATTGTGCGTCCAAGTATGGGCGCGAGAGCGTGGTGAAAATGCTACTTGAGCACGGCGCCAACCCCGACAAGCCGGATAAATTAGGCCAAACACCACTCCATTGTGCTACTGAGTTTGGGCATGAGGGAGTGGTGAAAACACTACTTAGATGGGACGATGTCAATCCCCACAAAACTCGATAACGATCGTCACTTTGATGGGCTGCTAGGTATGGCCGTGCGGGAGTGGCAGCGTTACTACAACACCCAGCATCTGCCACCCCCACCGCGAGCTGAACCTGGGGGCGTATAGACACCCTTCCCGCCTTCGAACACGGATACCCTGTGTGCCACAAGGGTCGTAACAGCTCCATAGACATGTCTAACGCCACTATTGCCTACCTGCTCGTATCCCGGTCTAGCATCCCCCCCGCCTTACGCTAATTGCTCTCTTTTCTTTCCTCCGGGGTAAGCGTGCTCCAGAAACTCGCTTTAAATTTTCCGTTTGACAGGTGGAAATAATATCGGATGAAAATACACACATTTATTAAATGCCTGTTCAAGCCTCTATCCGAATTTCCTCGTAGCTGGGTCAAGATCCGTTAGTTTCTGTTTATAAGTTAGAGTTTGGTGTTGGGGAGCCATTACATCTCTACCTATCGAGGTAAGCCGGTGTGGCTTTAGGTTTCGGTCACGCTTGCATATTCGGTTGTAGATCCTCCTTACATTTATTATTCCCTCACTTTTCACGTTTCCTTTTTCCCCCTCCCCCCCCTTTAAAGTATAGACCTGGGGATTGTTTAGATAGAGAGGAAAATACGAAGTGCAAGAAAATATGAAGTGCAAGCGTTTCTAACGCTCGTAAAAAGTGACGTAAAGACTAGTTGTTGACTAAGGTATAATAATGGTGATTAGTTTCCTCTACGGGCATGGATTAACAAGAGCCATGCTTGCGCGCTTCCTCTGGTGTGAGCTACCGGTACTCGAGTAGAGGGCTAGGAGGCTGTCCACGCTTTTTAGTCTTGAGCATTGAAGAATATTAATATACTCGAATAGTAACAACTCTTTTAACTATGAAATCAACCTCATTCTACGAGCATCGGTATCCATCCCAATCTATCAAGAGTGATTTAATGGCCCCCCAGTGCTGTGTGGTATCAACTTACGAGCGAGTTGGGGGACATATTCCATCTTGCCCTAGCCTCCTTTTCCCCACTACGATACGCGATTTCTTTTCTTCTTCCCGAGGAATTCTGTCCGCCGCTCCGGTTGGGGGTTACAAATCTATATAATCTCACAAACCAGGTAGGTTTTGTCGTGCCCAGACTACCGTATACGCGTTCCAAGAATACCATACATCACCAGATTGTGAACAGCTAGTCCCGTGCCTTAAATTACAGCTGTAAGGCACAATCCCGGAAAACAGTATCTTGCACGGTAAAAATTTGTGTCAGAATATGCTGCATTATGCCATAGGGGTTTATGCCGCAGAAAGTGCTGATAAGTCAAGTTTCTTTATATCAAGCGAATTTTAGATGGCCAACCTAGAGAGATCGAGGGGCGGTTGCAACGGTGGGGCTCTTCGGCAACATACGAGCACGAAGGTGTGTCCATGGGACTAGTAAGTCGATACAAGTTGGATCCACGGTATTCTTATCGGCGGCTAATTGTGCATTTAAGAAGCTAGATCGGGGTTTCTTTTCCTCCTCTATCCGCCATAGGTAAATCCTTACCCCCATACACCTCCGGTGAGATCTATTGTGTGTTTTATACTAGCCCGGCTAATGGTGTCTGGTAGGTTTACTCGGGTGTCAGGGTTAGTCCGCGAACACCAGGATTTATTCTGAGCATGAGCTAAAGTGGCAAATATCCAATAGAAACCTTGAATAGATAGTTCAACCAATAGTAAAGCAGAAAGCGTTCGAGGAATTCTTCTGGTTTTCAACACACACCCCTTAGTGCGTGCGCTATTCCTAATATCGTCGTTAGCTTTGTCAGCCCTGTGTTCGCGGACTAGCCCTGGTATCCGAGTACTGTAAGTTATAGTATGGTGCGCTGTGTAAACCTGCCGTTCGATGCTCAGAAGCGAAGGCTACGGTATGTTTGGTGGCGGAAGATTGTTTTCAAAGCTTGCTACTCAGCTATGTGAAACATGAACGATACTCGTATATGTACCCCACTTTAGTGACGTAAGGCATTACACGGAATGTTAACCCCCGCGCACACAGTCATATCAGTAATGTCGAGTAGGTAGCTGACACTGAACTACCGTTTCTCAACATTGGAACCCTAAGCTTATACGAGTGACGGTCTGTGACGTTCGTATAAAACCAGTGAGACCACTGAGGAAAGAGCATGAACAAACTGCAGAAGGATTAGTTTTTTTTTCTTTTTCGCGCGTACTGTACCAATCAGAGAAGTTTTGTTCGTGTTTTGGGGCGCAGTATACCAACACAAACTCCAATTGAGCACCGAAAATCCCCGTCGGGG
>Ga0307510_10008754_pt1 | contig 12063 bp, 12 predicted proteins | sample 12_EM_MG_FD_207224 | JGI IMG/M metagenome (GOLD analysis project Ga0307510, IMG submission 207224) | Populus trichocarpa ectomycorrhiza microbial communities from riparian zone in the Pacific Northwest, United States - 12_EM | ecosystem: Host-associated > Plants > Roots > Unclassified | place...
CGAAGCATCTTCGCTGCTATTAAGAACAAGCACGGAGAAGAGATCTTATCAATATAATAAGTTATTCTACACTTTTATATCGTTACCAATACTTCGACGATCTATATAGAAGCAAGTTATTATATCTAGCCTACATTACTCGTGTCTTCTTAACGAGTTCTCCGATATAATTACGATTAAGGTCCTAGCTGTCGGAATACCTCACGCCGAAGCTACCACCTAACAGAGTGAGAGGTTGTGCTGGGCTTTGTCGGTCCTGTCACGATGGGCTGGCAGATCGAGGATGTGATTGTGATTGGGGAAAGGATTATGGAGAGAAGATGGAAGGAGGGGAAGAGAGAGCTTATATACGCCGCACGACAACAGTTTTAGTGGGGTTCGCAGGATTGTAGGCTGTACAAACATGAATATCTTGAAAGGTCACGTGACCAACCCACAATGCTAATAGGTGTCAGATAAGGTTTTAAGCCACAACGGAGCGGCATGGGAGCCGCGACCAATTAGCCAAGGCTCCCATACTCTCAACAAAGAACAGGTTTCACAAGTTAGACCGTGAATAACGGTTGGCAGCCTGAATGTCTGGACCCATTCGTCATTTGACTAAACAAACTTGAAATTTTCTCGATTTACCCCTTGAAAGAAACCTATCACGGACTTTGAAAAACTGAGTCCACTGCAGCCGCTTAGCCCATCCGCCAGACTACTTGAAAGGGCAACACCACCCATGATGACCTCAAAGACCAGACAGTGCCCTGATTGCAGGCGACGTTATCAACCAGCCGCGGCATACGAAAACACCCTCAGACAATGCATCTTGACATCGGTCTTTCCCTCAGCGGGAGTCCGCACGCGGCTCCCATGGGACCTACTTTTGTTCACGATGTACTTGAAAACCTGACCGACTCAGACTATAAATCTGATTGCAGGCTCGAGATCCCAGATTTCCATACCGCAAGTGGTGAGATAGATGATATGCAGAACGAGTCAGACATGGAAGAAGTTTCCCACCCACTACTCTGCGTGCACCCTTCGGGTCAAGAAACCATTCCCGGTGCCGGCAGACCACTACGCGAAGTTGGTGGCAATACAGAGCTCAACAAGGCCATGACCAATAACCCTTAGAGCCCTTTCTCGCCTGAAAACGGCTTTAATTTGGTGAGCTGGTTTGTCCGGAGCACGGTAGCAAAGCTGCAGATCCACACATAGATTGTGCAAGGTTTAGGCGGTACCGATAGCAGATCATTCCGGTCCGCCTAGACCTTGCGACAACACCTTGACATGCTGGACCCATTTTCTGAATACTTGGTGTGGGTGGAAGTCAGTATTGATGATGGTCGACATGCAACAACTTTCTATTATCGAAATAAGAGTGACTGTGTTCACTACCGGATCTGTCAGGTCGCATATAGCTGAGATAATGCTTACAGACCTATTGGAGAATATCATTCAAGTCAGGAGCGATTATATTCAGAGATGCATACGGCGGAATGGTGGTGGGATATGCCGGTATGAGATAGGTCCTGTCCAGTCTTTGGCATGGTGTTCCCAGTGCTAACAGCCCATTCCGTTCCTTGGTGGAACGTTTTGCCCGCCGGGTCCACAGCGGTGCCCATTATCGGATTGTCTGACCAGACGCACCTTACCAATTTCTCTGGAGATAAGAAAGCCTGGCCAGTATACATGATGATCGGCAATATCCTTTTGCGGACAAGAAGCAGCCCTGCCAAGATGGCAATGGTGCTTCTGGCATTGCTTCCAGTACTGCCAAAGTTCACTGGCGAATCAGCCCTGGCCAACGAATCACAGCGGCAGACCAACGCGGATTTCCTGCCTGCTGTCTTCGATCTTGTCCTAGCACCATTACATCAGGTTGCCCAAGATGGAATTGTAATGTATTGTGAAGACGGCAAAACACACTTTTATTTTCCGATTTTGCCGGCCTGGATCGCGGATCATGCTGAGCATCCAGCTTTGCAAGGAATAGGTAGTAAGTCAGACCCAAAGTGTGAGGTTCTGTGCGAGGAGCTCGGTGGGGATCTGCGGCGGATGTATAAGACCCGCGACGACATACTATATAGAGAGAAAGGCCTCAGGCATGAGCCAGCAGAAGCGGCCGGCATTGCAGAAAACTTTCCAGGGATGGACGTGAAAATAGGAAAAAATGTATTCACTGGACTTGACCAAGTAAGCCCCACCGACCGACACAAGCCAGTCCTCTTGCACAACCTCTACATTGGCTTATCCAAACATATGATGGAATGGGTGGAAGGATTCCTGAAAAAGTATAAACAGCAGCAGGCGTTTGACAATGCTTGGAAAGAAATTCCTCCTTACCCCAGATTCAGCATACGGAAAAAGCCCTATGGCGAAATCACACAATGGCAAGGAAAGGAGATGTGCAATCTGGGCCGTTGTATTTCAGCCACATTGGTGGCTGGATTGCGAAATCCGGACAGTTCTCAGTATCCGGATTTCAAGAGCGCTTTGAAGTCTGTTAGCGCGCTGTTGGACTTGACTCTCATGTCTCAATATCGCAGTCATACACCAGACACACTGCCGTACATGGAAAGCTACCTGCAGACATTCCACCAGACAAAGGTCATTTTTCTTGACTTCTGTACCACCAAGGCTTCCCGCGCTCAAGCAAATTGCCAGGATCGGAAGCTAAGCGAACTAATGGCAGATCAGGGTGCTAAAGAAGTCCACCATAGAACTGTTGCTAATTGCTGTCGGCTGGCTGATCAAGCCAGGGTTGAAAGGTCTGCTGCGCAGGCAGATTTGATACGGCGTGAGAACCACCTCAACTTCCATCAATATACACTACCTGACTCACTTTGCCTTCCACATACAGCGTTTTGGATCCATATCCATGTATTCAACCAAGATCGGTGATCCAGCATATAAGGATCCGATTAAAGATGGCTACCGCAAGTCAATCAAGAATGCAGCCGCCTGACAGATCTTGTCGCACTATGGCCGCCAGCATGCCCGAGGAATTAGGTTGTAGACAATAGAAGCACTTTCGAAAGGTGAAGGTGTGATCGTGGTAGAAGATAGTGGGATGGAAATGCTGACTGTTGCAGGCAGCAGCACACCTCACTGGGTTCTTAAAGGCCTTAACAGAACACCCGCACCCTAACTGAATTATGCACAGCCCTCGATATCCATTATTTCAACATGATGCAGGACAAACTGGGTTTTATCAAGCAGACTGATGCGGATGACCGGCTGTTGCCTGCGGACCTGCCGAACTGGGGTTACTTGCTGTTGAAGGATTTGCTCCGCTTGAAATCCCAGTGCTTAACTATCAGGAAACTGACGGGTTCTAGATCCTCCTGGCCCGCTGTACTGGAACCAAGGCATTCCGCAACGGTGACTTTAGAAACGATTGGGTCTGGGTCCAGACTGGTGGGGAAGCGAGCTATGGAGATTTACAAGGACGCGTGGTCGCTTGGTTTCTAGCACTTTTCAGGATAAGAAATATTCTATGTGATGCCGCCGCTGTCCATTGCATGGCATTAGTTCGTATACTCGATGTGATCAATGGTGGTAGATTTCATATTGCAAGCGGCCATATTCGGGTCGGCAACGGGATCAATGGTCGAGACATGCGAATAGTCAGTATTGGGGTAGTGATTGGACAGGCGCAGGTAATTCCTAGCGGTGAGAGGCAATGGATAATGAATCACAGCATTGATCTTAGGACGTTTAATGAAATATATTAAATTATTCTATCCAATTATGTACAGTATTTTTTCGGCTGAGTAGAAACTGCGCACTTAAGGTGGCAGTTCGCCTACTGAGTGTCCTGCCTCAACTTGGTCACAGGAGTACTACACAATTCGCGGGCATTTAAGGGAATGTTTTAAATAGGTTGAAGTGTTCTGCATTAATATAAGGCCAAGTTGAAGCTGTAGGGATAAGGTGGCAGTGCCCATATGCAGGGTCCGGCTTCAACTCGGCCAGGGGAGTACTAGGCGATCCGTCGGTGTTTAAAGCCATGTTTTAAATAATGTGAATTGTTCGACACCAATATCCGCCAGGGTTGAGGCTGGACACTTAGAGGTGGCAGTTCGCATATTGAGTTTCCAGCTTCAACACGGCCGTGGGAGTAATACATGATTCGCGGGCATTGAAGGGAATGTTTTAAATAGGATGAATCGTTGCGGATGAATATACAGCCAAGTTGAAGCAGTACACCTAGGGTGGCAGTGCCCATATTGCGTATCCGGCTTCCACTCAGCCGCAGGAGTACCTGATGATCCGTGGGCGTTTAATTGAACATTTTAAATAAATTGACTTAAATAGGAGGCCAAGTTGAAGCCAGCCACTTAAGGGAGAGATTCCCGTAGAAAGTGTCTGGCTTCAACTCGGCCGCCTGAGTTCTGGGGATGATTAATGTGAAACAATCCACCCCTGCCGGGAGGGAAGTCAACCAAGGTAGGTAGTTTGCATGACAGCGGAGCTGGGCGTCTTGTAAACATTAAGGGAATTATGGAAGTGACAGTAGGAGCCAGACTAAGAAAAAAGCAAGGTAGGATGGCAGTGGACGGAAGCGGATGGAAGCCGACAGATCTAGGTCGCCAGAGTTGGGAGGGTAGCAGAGATGGCCACCGGACGTGCGCAACTGCCAAAAGTAGGCAGGAGGCCAGTAGACGTGAGGTTACGGTAGCCGATACAAGGAGGAGGAACTAGGAGGGAGTGGGGCTGCAACAAGCACTTCAGACGCTGGGGAGGGAAAGTGGGGCATCCTGGTGCATCAGATGCGTAAGATGAATGGCAAAGATGGCATGGGAGTTCCATGAGGACAGGACCCAAAGAGTGGAGGCTATTCCTCCGGAAGCGGGATCTCTCTGTCCAGAGAAAAAGCTTTTTTTGCTCATGGTGTGCCACTCTTACAATCCTGACTAATAGTCTGACCTAACCCTAGGCGGGGTAGGGAGTTTGATATCTGCCACTGCGATAGGTATGACTACGAAGCTGGGCACTTTGTTCGTTCGATAATGTTGACATTGTCTAGCATGCAGACCGGTTTCAGTTCCTCCAGACGGAAGAAGGATTGTGAACTCAGACTGGCACGTGGTGGCACACCAGAGAAATCACGAGCTCTCCAGTCAGGAAGTCAATTGTGGGGCGTGTATATTCCAGGTGAAACAGTATTTGCACAATAAGGCAATGTTGGGTATGGTTGGCAGGTACTTAGTTAGTATGGAAGATACTTGTAGGTGGCACATTCTATCGAGCCAGGATATAAATATCAAAGTGCCTTTGGAGCTTTACTGAAATTATCACGCTACGGAGAAGAGACCATATCAATTTAATAACTTATTGCAAGAAAAATCTTGATGACAATTTGAGGCAGGGTTATATTCTCCATTTATGATAAAGTACCCAGGTTGTACCCATCTTGCTTGTCATTAGAGATCAGGTACCACCTAACACCACCCCAGTGTGCAAAAAAGAAAGACATCGCGATATATGCATGTGGTTTTTAACATACTGTTAGATGGTAACGTGGGCATAAGGTTTTCCCACCACTAAGACCTGAATCGTTTTATATGAGAGAATACGTTAAGAAGACATGAGCAATATAGGCTAGATCTAATGGTATACTTTGGTATAGATAGGTGAAGTATTTGTAACAATAAAATGTAGAAACTTCATATATTGATAAGATCTCTTCTCCATGCTTGATTTTTGTAATAGCAGCGAAGATGATTCGATATTTATATTCTGCCTCTGAGCAATCGCGGCATACATGCTAACTCTATACTAACCAAGTACCTTGTCCACAATTCTGTGAACTTCACCTAAGTGCAAACACTGGTAGACCCTGAAGGCTTTCTACCACACCTTCTTGCTCCCATCGTCAACTTATCGGTCAGCACTTCTGTTATTCCTGATGCTGTGCAGACCATGTCAGGTGTCAGCCCATGCATTTATCCGTTGACAGCACTGGTTACGAATTATCTTGCCCCCGTGGGTAGCGGCGGTAGTCTGTGTCGCTAGACAGTAGATGGCCATTCTTCTTTGGTTGGTTCCGTCGAGCATGCGACATGTGACCGCATGTTGTATTCAGGTCTTCGGGCAGTACACGACGTGTCCTCTGGATCGTACCTATGGGCATTTTCCCTCGGACTCCATCTTTTACCAACCTGGCCTTTGTGGATGCACACGATCCACTTACTGGGCATTGTTACCTCCTTCATACCCTACCCGTCTTTGTAGGTACGAGGGGACTAACCTTTGGTGCGAAATGTCCTGTTACCTACGACCCACTCTTCTGACTGTCTGTCTTTAAGTGTCTGTAACCTTGTGTGCCGTCATCCGATTGACCTGCCGCCACTTGCATAAGGCGCCCGGAGTTGGTCCATCATACATCTCTGTGAACAGGATCCGGTCGGACTGACGGCTGCGACCTATATAGAGTTATAAGATGTGGTCCAATGATAGTGGACCTTGGTGTTGGAACGCAACAACCGAGGGGGCCAATGACGACATGCCGTCCCAACGCCAGGGCTGGAGGGGCGTGTTATCTTTTCCTTCAAAGTTCGTGCGTGCCAACATAGGGTAACTTTGCCCTGTAAATCCTCATTGGGAGTCCGTGCGCCTTAAACGAGCTCCCCTCTTCGAAGTGTTCATCCTGAATACTATATACTTTTTACACAATCTAGTTCCTATCACGAGCTCCGAATAGTAGGAGCAAAACCACGCCGGTTTACTTGTCCACAGATGAAAAACCTTTGTTATGTTACTCGACCTCTCCCGGGTCCGGCATCCGCAGACTTTCCCTCCGAAACCTTTCCACCCCTTCCTGCGCGTTTGTCATTGCCTCGCCTGGCTCCCCAGTATTCTCATCCTCCGCACAGCTTTTCCACTTTACAAAATACCGAAGCTCTTTCATCAGTGTATTCCTTCCTCGGACCTTTTGCGTAGGGGAAATTATGTCACTCTTGACGATCCTTTCTACATCGCAGTCGAAGTCTCCCTCTATGTCTTCGGGGTCTCGTGAAGGTCGTTCGCGAGTACGTCTGTTCGAGGACCCGTCCCCTTCCAAAAGGCACACCTGAAACATGGGATGAATTTTCCACCTTGGCGATATTTCTAGCTTGTATGCTCTATTTCCTTTCTTCTCCATGATTTTGAATGTGCCATACAGCTTCGGACTCAGCTTCTTCCATGCTCGTTTGGTGCAGATGTTCTTTCCATTCAACATTACCAAGTTGCCGACCTCGATATCAGGTTGCTTTGTCGACTTGGGGTCATAATATATCTTCATCGATTCCCATGTGGCTTCCAAGGTTTGTTTCACCTTTCCATGTATGTCCTGCATCCTGTGAGCATCTATTGTTGCCCTGGGGTTGTGAGCTTCCCTTTCGTTCATCCACTCAATCTGTGGGTGAAAGCCTTAGTTGGCGACCCAGTTATTGTAGGCATGTTCGGCTAACGGCAATTGTTGCTACCAATCGTTCTGATCGTCGTTGACAAGGCTCAATAAGGAACCTTTAAGCACTTGGTTCGTTCTTTCAGTTTGTTCGTCAGTTTGGGGGTAGTACGCTGTTCACATGCGTCGTTTGACTCCCTGCATCTTGCACAATGATTCTGAGAATTGGCCGCAAAGTTTCGCGTCCATGTCGGATAAGATTTCCGTCAGCAATCCGTTATGTTTTCAAACTTCCGAAGGAAGGTATCCGCAACATCCATTGCTGTCGTATTTTTGTGGAGGCTGATAAAATGGGCCATCTTTGTGAACCGATCTACTGCTACCATTATCTGGGTTTTTACTTGAGATTGTGCTGGTTGTGTTATGAATTCCGTTGATTTGGAGCTCCAGGCGGCATATGGTACTCCCAAAGGTTGAACGAGACCATATTTGGCATGCCGCAGGGATTTACTGTGTTCACATTCGTCGCAGGATCGTACGTAATCTCTGGTCCACTCTGAGAACCCATTCCAGTAAGAATCCTTTGTTACTATCTCGATTGTCTTTTCTTGTCTGAAGTTTGCCGCTACCAAAGAGTCGTGACAGCCTTGGGCTCGCGCTGTCTGTAGGGATTCGTCTTCGGCGATATATAATCTATTTTTGTAGTATTGTACCCTGTTCTTTTCTCTGCATTCCTTCGCCATTTCTTTTACGCATTCTCGTAACCTGGCCCGTCCACGGCCTCATTGCTGCCACTTTTTGTCTTCCTTCCCAGCCCCTCCAATCTTCGGTAGAAATGGAGCATTAATTGTTCACGTCAAAGCTGCATTGATGTGAGCGCTTGATAAGATTTCTCTCCCTTTCATTAACCGAGGGTGACAGCCGATATCGGTTGTGCTAAAGAATTTATTGACGCAGGTATCTGCGTGAAGGAAACATATTTTGATTCCTTCTTCTTTAGGTTTGATGGATCGCCTGGGGTTTAGATCGCTTGATCCACAACCCGTTTTTCCCCTCTTGGTTGTTCCTAGGTTGTCTACTTCCATAGCGTGGGTATCGGCAATTTTCTCAATTATGAGTTGAGCTCTACGATCCCCTGCTTTAAATGAGCATTCGGCTTGTCCATTATTCCGAACTATGACCTTGACTTCTCCTGTGTAATCCGCATCTATTACACCACCCCCCACTGCTATTCCCCTCTTGCAAGCCATACCACTTCTTGCGGCTAGCCTTCCATAGGTTCCTTCTGGCAATCCTATCGCAATACCTGTTTCCACCATTGCTTGTCCCGTTACTGGGACCATTCTGTCAGTCACGGCATGGATGTCATCACTAGCTGCGAATCATGATCCTTTTGTCGGAATTATTGCCGTGTCCAAAAGTTTCATTATCCCGAGGCTAGTCGATTCGCGTTTTCCTAGGGTAAGGGCCACCTGCGCACTTCGTCTTTGATGAATTACAGAAATTTGAAAGTGTTCTGTTTTCAAAATTGACTGTTCAGTGTGACCAGCTCCCTCCGAAGGACTGTACTCCGGCCGTCTGCTTAGTGCATCGGGCTTCCCGCCCCTGCTTCCCGGTCTGTAGACTATTTTTGAAGTGGGCATTTGTCAAATCTTGTGCCTATCAAATTTGACCTTGGTTCCATCTCTTTTTGGTTAAAAAGAACTGTTGGTTTTGGTCATTGGTGTATACCGTCAGTACCTCTTTTTCGCACATGAGGTATCGCCTACATTCTCTAAACGCTTCGATTAGTGCGAGCAACTTCTTATCGTGTATCGCGTTATTTCTTTCCGGGCTGTTTAATTTCCAAGAATAGTACCCCACCGGGTGGAGACATCTTCTTTGGTATTGAGACAATACGCATCTGAGCGCAAAATCGCTAGTGTCTGTCTCCACTATGGTTTTCCTTCCTGGGTAAAAATATGACAAAATTGGTGCCGTGGTAAACCTTCTGTTAAATTCCTCAAACGCCTCCTCCTGCTCTCTCCCCCAGTGAAAATCCTTTGGGTTTCACTTTAACGTCTCGGTTATTGGTTTGCAAACCTTGGAGACATTTTTGATGAATCGTCGATAAAGGTTGGCAAATCCAATGAAGATTTGGACTTCCTTAACCGATCATGGGTAAGCCGAATTATGAATCCTTTTCACCTTCGTATCACTCATAGTAACTCCGCTTGTTTTGACAATGTATAGTCACATATCAAAATAAACTGAACCTGCCAAGGTAGCAACGGGAAAAACTTTTACTAGTCTCACAACCAGGCCTAATAAGCGAGTTGGTTATCTAAAACCAATAGTTACCGGAGGGCATTCTGTTATTTTTGATCAGTAACTGTATCCTAGGCACTCAACTTCATCCTGGTGGAATATGGACTGTTTTAACGACAGTGCTAGGTCGTGTTATTCAAGTTGGTCAAGGAGCTCTTGGACCAGTTTGATATGGTCTTCCATATTTTCGGAGTATATTACGATATCATCTGGGTAGACGACTACTCCGTGGTCCAAGAATTCCGCTAGGACTTTGTTCACCATTGTCTGAAAGGTTGCGGGGGCGTTCACGAGTCCGAATGGCATAACATTGTATTCGTACTGTCTATATCTCGTAAGAAAGGCGGTCTTATGTTCAGCTCCTTTTCTCATTCGAATAAGATCGTATCGATATGTTAGGTCTAGCTTCGTAAACACTTTGGCTCCAGCAACACGGTCTCGAAGTTCATCCATCAGCAGTAGGGGGTCTTTGTTTAGGATCTTCAGTTTGTTGAGCTTCCTATAGTCTACGCACAGTTGTACACTTTGATCAGGGTTGGGAACGAAGAGAATTGGAGCTGCATAGGGGCATTCGCTAGGCACTATCTTGCCTTGTGCCAGGATGTTTTTACCGTATTTGTCCAGCTCGTTCAACTGGTGTGCTGACATCGGGTAAATGGGACCCCATGGGGGTTCAGCCCCTTCTTTGGGATTACTGCCGTGATCAAAGGTCCTTCGAGGCGCCACCATTTCCGCTTTTTTCTCTTCAAAAAACTCCTTATACTGCCAATAGAGTTTTGGCAAGGTCTCTAAGTGTACTCCCCCTTCATCTGCCTGTCCGATCCTTCCGACATACTGTGCCTCCGCGTCATAAGCCACACTCTCATCCCACTCGAACAAATAGGCCACTCCCTCATCTTCTAGATGAGAATGGCATTTCTTCTTCTCAAAAACCCATTTACTTGGGTCTGCAATATTTTTCAGGGGGTGTTCGTCATGCCACCACCTAAAGGGTATGATTAATTCATATTTTCCTGCGTTCGGAATTTTGCAGGATATCATGCTTTGGTGACCGTTGGCACCGATTTCCAAAAGAATAGGATGGGTAAAGAATATTCCTCCAGTAGGCGCGGTTTCGCCATCGAAGGCGGTGATCTTTAACTGTGAATCACAAGCTTCGGTCGGGATGTCTAGCAGTTGTGCGCTGTCCTGGTTCATGAGGCGGATGACAGAACCAGAATCCACAACGAGGCCCCCTCGTCTCAATACATGGTTTTCCTTGAGGACAGGTATAATGCTGAGGTTGTTTAACCGGTCTTGCGCCTTTGCTTGGTTCTTGATGAAATCTTTTCATCGTGACGGCTTCTATGTAACGTCGGGGGTTGTTACCGGGGCTGGACAGTTGCGGCTCTTGAAGTCGGCTGAGCCAAACTTTGATACCACGTTTCTTAATTTTGAATATCAGGCAGCCCACTACTAGCGGTCTTTACATCCTGCCGAGGAGTTCCCCTATTACAGGAGTGGTAGTTCACTAGAGTACCCCTCAAGTTCGCGACTAGGGTGCGCGGCCCTTTATTGTCGACTTATCCCTCCTGTGAGACTATCATCTGGGAGAAATCCAGCCTACCTTGGCCTTCGGCTCTGGCCCTACTCTCCCGGAGTTGCATCCTCGACACCATTCCTCACCACATGTACCTTGTACCGCATAGAGGCGCCCTGGGCTTCGATTTCCCTGGATATTGTACCTGAAGAGAATCTAAGGTGGGCCTCAATTTCGACCCCCCTTAGGGTGTCCTGCTACTAAAGCCTTGTCCTGACATATTGTTATCTTCTCTTTCTATGTAGTCCCATTGACCGCTTTCTTTGCTTGTGACTTTTCATGGTTCCCGTGATAAGCAGGGACTACCCATCTTTCCAGTAAAATGGCATCGCGTGTCCTTTTGTTCGTTATTTAGCCTTCCGCTGGGAAGTCATCACTGACAACGCCGCAGGTTTTTCGATTCAAGGCGGCAACCTGTTAGGCGCACGGACTCCCAGTAAGGATTTACAGAGCAAAGTTACCCTACCTTCACACGTACGAACTTCGAAGGAAAAGGATAACACCCCCCTTCGGCCCCGGTGTTGGGACAGCCTGTCATGACTGGCCGCCAGGGTAATGGCGTCCCAACACCAGAGGCCACTATCAATGGAGCGGATCCTAAAACACCTTATACGTCGCGGCCGTCGGACCGACCGGACTCTGTTCGCAGGATATACGAGGGGAGACCTGCGGGACCTTAGGCAGGTGGGGGCAGATGAATTGGGCAACTGCCCATAGAGCTACAGACACGTGAGGACTGGCAGTCAGAAGGGTATGGAGAAGGTAACGGGACGTTTTGCACGAAGGTTTGTCC